>Ga0136643_10008937_pt1 | contig 14698 bp, 13 predicted proteins | sample TergutLab28metaG_FD_96883 | JGI IMG/M metagenome (GOLD analysis project Ga0136643, IMG submission 96883) | Labiotermes labralis P1 segment gut microbial communities from Petit-Saut dam, French Guiana - Lab288 P1 (version 3) (version 3) | ecosystem: Host-associated > Arthropoda: Insects >... | reverse complement strand
GCCACGGAAGGAAGGTTGGAGGGTGGGGGGTGGTTCTTTTTAGCTGTCTTAGGGCGGTCCCCGCGGGGGGGGGGGAGGGGGGGGGGGGGGGGGGGGTTTGGTGACTACAAAGAAGATACGCCAAATCGAAGTTACAGAACGCAACCTCTTTTATTGAAGTCTAACCACTTAATGTTTTTCAGAGCATACACACTTACGTCCTGCTCGCTGCCTTGATTGTTCCGTAGTGCCCCGTGGATAACGCTTTTGCCTCAAACGCCATTTACTCTTTTGGCCAGCTGACAGCCATTCTGTAACACGATTTCCACATACCAGCAACAACGGTTGCTCAGCGGAGACCCCAAGGCAGGAACAGCAGAGTAAGCAGAAAATACGTTGATTTGCCGGCGCAAACCGTAAAAAAAATTATATGAGTTGCAAATAAAACCATTACATCTCAGGGAAGCCTGTTCCCGAGTTCGAATCTGGAACGGACGGCTTCATCCTTGATCTGCTCTAGAGTGAGAAAATATTTCGCGATCTCCCAAAGTACACAACGAATTCATATATGGTAGCTTCAAAATATTTCCGGAAAGACCTTATTTCTGAGCAATAATAAACCGTAAAATCATTTAAGCTGCATTTCCTTCGAAATAATACCCATGTGCCACTACATACACGTACTTCTGCCAATGATTGCAAATGTGTTGGAAACATTCCTGGAACCCATTTTGTGAAAGCAATTTCAGCTCTTCCGTCCCATTCTTAATGATATCACGAGCATCAAAAAAGCGCCGTCCCTTCAATGGCGATTTCATTCGTAGGAATAGGTAAAAATCAGCAGAAGTTAGGTCAGGAATATGGGGGATGCTCCAGTGTTGTCACTTGCTAAGAAATCCTTGACAAAAACCGACCGGTGTGTTGCAGCATTGTCGTGATGTTGAAACCAACTGCTGGTTCTTCATTTTTCGGGGTGTTTCCTTCTGGCCGCATCCCAAAGGCGACGAAGGATGCCAATGTACATTTCTTTATTCACTGTTTTGACTTCACGTATGAACTGATAATAGACAATATCCTGGCAGGAAAAAATATATCCAACATATCGTTTCCTCTGTTCCTATTGACTCTAAATTTTTTGCATAGAGGTTCCTTCAATTCAGTAGACTGCCGCGTTATTTCTGAATCGTAAAAGAAGCGCCATCTTTCATTCCCTGTGATTATGATATTAGGAAACTTGGAGTCTTTATAAGCCACATCTATGAGGTCGCCGGAATTGCTCATTCGTGTTTCTTTTTGTACAGGCGTCAGCATTCGAGATACCAAATGTTGAGTGAGGCGGCTCATGTTCAACACATCATGACGAATACTCTGACAACTCTTACAGAAATTTCAACCTCTGCTAAAGTTTGGTCCACACCTTTCCTTCTGTCACCTCTCACAATCTCTCGCACACGGTCGACCTTTGCTTCATTTGTTGACGCTGATGGGCGACCACTATGCGGATCATCGTCAAAACTCTCGCATCCGTTATGGAAATGTTTATGCCAGTCATACGCCTGAGAATATTTTATTGCTCTCTCATTGTAAGCTTACTGCAACATTGTTGATATTTCCACTTGCGATTTCTGCAGCAAAATAAAAATTTGCTATTTGTACGTTGTTATATTACACACATTTTCAACTCTGACGTAACCTTATACACGCTAAATAACAACTGCTCTTATAACTCTAGAGGTTATGAAATGGTGGAAGCATTACAGTGACGACGTCATGAGTGATACCAACCTATGAGACAGAAATTTCCCAAATGCAGCAATTCTTGTATTTTACAAAACAGAATTCCCATAAATTATAACAGCGAAATCCTGAAACTTTTTAAGCTAGAGTGTATTAAATAAACCCGACAAAAATATAAAACAGTATAACAATATAAAACATATAAGAGCAAAATGAAACTTAAACTTTGAGGTTCCAAAGCGGTTAAGTTCGTGTTGTGGTCCACTGAGCTACAGGAACGTGTATTAGCCTGGAACTTGAATTTAAACCTGAAGAAAGAAACAGTATGTTCCGTCGCAATGTCAGTACCTGCCTACCAGACTGTGTCATAGCCCAAAATGCAACACGAGTATTTATACTTCATCCGGTTTAAGCACGCGTTCAGCTGGAAGAATATAGCTTAATTTCCTACCTCACAGTCAGCACAGTGCGTCAGCCGTATACAGACAAGCCGATTAAATCTGTTTTAGGGGGAAAAAAGCGATGTTAGTTGTGAGAAACACATAAACCCACCATGTGTACAAATATAAAAGTGTTATACGCTATTTATTTAAATGTAATCTAAACTGACTTCAACGCTTCAGAGAGTCATGTTGTACGATTTGACGTTTTAACTAAATCCATACAGTATGACCCAATGTGAAGAATGAGGTAAATGTGAAAAAATTTTTTCCTTCTACGGAACCCGTAGATTCATTACCGCCTTCTGGGAAGCTCCACTACATGTCGTTTGCTTAAGGTCTCTGTTATGTAAGGTCAAATAATGTGACAGACAAATACCATCTCCCTGGATTTACCTGATGCCTCTACCTTCACATTCAAAGACGATTTGTACACTGGAGTTATAAGAAGGGAGCAAACATCTACCAACCTCACATCACCACACCGCAACAGACTGGGAACTTAATACCCAGGCGAGGACCTAAAATTTTATGTAATTTCCTGCAGAGAACCACAGTAACCGAGGTCCAGTTGCCTATAACCAGATAGTACTTGGCTGTGTTGTGTTAGCGGGTAAGTCTATAGAGGTAGGCTAATTGGAATTCGATGTTTGGCGACAGTTGAATTATGTATGCTGCTGGTGAGGGCTGAGACACAGTGTTTGTCGTCGGGAAGGAAGAATGACCACAGATCAACAAATGAAACAATTCTTGAAAAGTGAAGCAAATAATAGGGACAAGAGAAATCACAGAGCAAAATTCTAAAATTCCACCCCATGTTTCAGAGATAAGAAATAAGCATGCATGCATGGAGACGGGTTGATATGGCAATAAGAAATTAGAGTAAATGTTAAAAGAAACTAAGTCTCTCTTTCTTAGCACTGTGAGACGGTGACAGCAGGTTCCTCTGAAACGTAAGTGAATTATTACGGGTACCCGGCGTTACGTCCTACCAGATGATAAAGTTTAATTTCTTCCTTCCCTCTATAGGCGCGTTCGCAAAATTGCGAAAAGCGGCTATTAGCTTCGTCATGTCTGTCTGTTTGTCCATCTATTTTTCCTCATGGAACAACTCGGCTCCCACTGAATGGATGTTCATGAAATTTGATATTTGAATATTTTTCGAAACTCTGTCGAGAAAATTCAAGCTTCATTCAGAATCTGACAATACCGGGTACTTTAAACGAAGAACAATATACATCTTTGATCATATCTCGCTAAATTCTTCTTAGAAGGAAAAGTCTTAGAAAAATATTGTAGAGAAAATCAAAACACATTTTATATTCAAAACTATTTTTCTCAAATTGTGCCATTTATGAGAGATTGTCGAGAAATATTGTAGAGCCTGACAGGCCACAGATGACAATATGACGCATGCACCGTGTCTGCTGGATTCTTAAGGTTAAAAACACACACTCAGAATATGTGCTAATTACTGTTTTCCACTGCAACACTGGTTGCTCGAACGCGCCTCAATGTTACGTTATATGTGCAATGTACAATGTCTGTCTTTGTTCCTTCTTTTCTCTTATAATTTTCATTTTTCATAATCTCGACCCGGACATTATTTGTCATGACAAAAGTGACTTCTGTTTTTCCTCAGGCCTCCCAAGGAAATACAAACTATTCCATATTACGTCACAGCCACTCTTTCCATAATCCTTCACAGTTCATTGTTATACAACAGCCATTCAGCAATACAAGGTAGAGCGGTACAGCAAGTGTCGTTATATAACTCTTGCTTTAAACTCGGGCTCTTTTTTGCTACGTTTTTCCCTTTCTTCTGTGCACATGTAGTATAAATATCCTTCACCAACCCATATTTATTAGTCTCTTTTGTTCCCTTCGTTTCTTAGTTTAATCATGCGATTCGCTCTACTTATCCATCCATCCATCCATCCTTCTGTTTACAATATTTTTCTCATACCTTCAAAATGGAAATTTTACTGCTGTTCCATTTATGACCATCCTCTGTGTTTCGTTTACATACTGCTTTTCCCCTTCCAGAAATTTTCTTGTTATCCATATCCTTTCTCACTCACTTCCATTTAGTGCCGAGGTTATGAATCAGTGGAGCTATACTGCTACTCCCTGTATATGCCTTCACGGCATGGGCAGAGACATCATTATCTTTTCTACTATTCCTTCCCATTCGATTTCGTCTGCTACTCTTCCTATCGTCCCCTTCTTTAACTTTTAATCATCCTTGTATTATTTTCTTTCCCCTCGCTCTTCATTTTATCTCTTTTTCTATATTTCCTCTTTCTCGGTGCTATCTGTACCCTTAGACGTTTTGGCAACAAACTTTAGCATTAATGTGCATGTCTGCCCGCTACTAACATTTGCAAAAGTGTTAGAAGGATTTTCTATAAATGTCATTATGTCCAGGTTTACCAGCAGTGTCTGCGCATTACAATATTAATTAAAACATGACAAAATAATGTACACATTACATAAAGCTTTATACGCATTTCTGAGTGTTTCTCGCTTGTAGTCATCTACAGAGTTGGTGAAAATTTTTTTGAATAAAATCTTCAGTGACATCACCCCTTTGTTTATTTCTTATCATTACAGTGTTATATTAAAGACAAACAAAGCCATATAGACCTAATACATATTCTTTCTTATTCAGCACTACTACATGTTTCGGCTGATGTAGCTAGCTGAAACATGTAATAGTGTTGAATAAAAACCAACATATTAGATCCGCACCGTTGTGTTTGTCGGGTAATATAATGCTTTAAAGGTTTTAAATGAACTTTTCACGTACAAATGACACATTTTTCACATTCAGTAACACTTTTGCTGAAGTCTCACCTTTTACTGCGTAATTCAAACAAAAAGAGTGAACATCTCCAAGTGTTACACTATCCCTTCTTAAGATTGTTTCTTTTCTTTTCCTTTTTTTAATTAAATTTTCTTCAACTCCGGAGCCTTCAAAAGCCGTTTCATGCCAAGAAACACGACATTACACCAACATGTCAACAGTAAATATTCCTGTTCCTAACTTATTAAGATAGCGAGAAATGCCAACGTATAAATAGTGTCGAAGTGTTCTTTCAGAAATCGTGTTTCGGTAACATTAGAGCTTGAAGCACGCCGGGGGGGAGGGGGGGTGGAAAAGGGGGTGAACACACGTGAATAACTGCAAGAGATTTGAGGGTACAAGTAGTAACAACGATTATCTGATTCGACATGCATTTTATTAAGAGAAATATATGAGCAGTTCTGTGCCACGGTAATTACGTCTTCCAGATAAGAGGATAAATAAAATGACCGCTACGTGCAGGCGATACTTCGACGTACCACGTGGCTTAGCGCGTTTAATTTAAATATTTGTTTCTTACATTATTTTTATTTTTTAATTCTGATTAGTGTAGAGACAAAAATAGAGTTTTTTCCTGTGTTAAATTAAGAAACACTGTCATAAGGTGTACAGGAAGGAGTTTTTAGCTTCGGCATTACATAGAGTTGCGTAGTCGGCTTAACTCTTCTGCGAGCGAGCCTCCGGCATTCATTGGATAGGCGTTTGGGTGGGCCCCGGAGCTGCAAGGCGCTGTACGCGGTGGAAAAAATAAAACTCATGCCGAAAGTCAGACACAAACTGCTACAGTCAATTGCTACGCTGGCTGAGCTGCCTGGGCTGTTCGAAACATTTTCATCTAAATAATAGCCACATAAAAATTTATAAGTACTACACAGAAGACACTGTGTCGCTGATATTAAGACCAATTTATTAATGTTCTTCAGGGCAATAATTACATTCTACGGTGACAAACATGGCGAACTTATACTCACGTTGTTTGTGAAAAATATAGTATTTTGTGATGGAGTAGGAAATGTACATAACTACTACTGTGTATGAAAGAGTTTGCGGTGCTTGGTCGTGTACACTGGTTACAGAACTCCTAATGTTAACTGTCCTCTTTTTAGCTGATGTCCCAGCATTTTATAGGAAGAACAAGTGTAAATCACGAAAGTGACTCTCTGACATCATTACAGATATTTGTTTTATGAGTTATAGCAGACTGTCATCTAGAGGCTAATGCTTAATTACTATAGGTATTACGAACGACGTCATTAACATCGTGTTTGCTAAAGTCAATTACGCAGCTTAAGCCTGTAGCAGGAAGCCAAATATTGTTTTGTACGTAATACTGTACATACGCCCCGTACATGCACAAGTTTGCAGCTGTTGACAAATGTCATAATTGAAAGAACAGAACTTGGCCGGCATAATTCAGATGATATAGAATTAAATGCATTTCATATCACTGTTCTCATGTGAAGATGTGCGAGGGTAAGGAGTACAAGGAATACGAAATACAAACTCTGTGTAGTAAAAGACAAAATTATAACTTAATTATACACACCATGTCTATGGAAAATATAGCAGCTGTCATGGACTAGTAGCTGGGAAATACCAAATAATTAAATAATAAAAATAATACCACAGACCACAGCAGTTTCTAGAAGCTATGAATTGCTTAGTTAGTCAAGATGTTCTCCGCCCTTTTTGGGACTCCAAGTTTCACTACCATATTCATAAGAATATCACTGTCCCTACGCTGAGCCAGAAGAATCCTGTCCACAGCTTTCAACCGCACAAATTTAGTCTACGAAGTGGTTTTTATATAGGTTTACCGAAGAAAAGTTTTTAAGAATGCGTACGACATGCCCCGCCCCTTTTATCCTGCGCTCCTGAAAACCGTAATAATATTTGGTGGACAGTAAGAATCATCAGACATCGCATTATACAATTTTTTCCATCTTCCTGCTGCTTCACACCCATCAAGTGCTGATATGCGCCTCGGTCTCCTGCTCTCGAACAGCATATTATCAAATAAATAACAGCCAATGGCAAGACAATATGTGCCTCCCGACCCGCGCAGTAAGGATATGGCAGTATATCAGAGAACTGTCCAGATCGCGTAAACTTCATACTACGAAAGAAATTTTGTCTCGTCTGTAGCGACGGGATTTATTCCGAAGCTGTCATAGACACTGCAGTCTGCGTAGCACCTTTCCAGGCATTCCCAAGCCATCCCTTTCCCCTCACTGACACAAATCAGGAACATGGAATTCTACTGTTGCGGTGTTCAGCCGTTTATAGTAAGAAACTGTTTGAATATTAGATTTTGTTATTTACATTTTTTAGGACTTCTCCCTCTTCACAGCGCTCAATACCGCACAACGGATAGTACCTCTTTCTGTCTTGGGGTGAAATAAAAATAGCTTCAAACCAAATTAAGCGCCATAAAACAACTACATCATCAGTAACCATTCATGAGAAATAACACATAACATATCCCACAAACCAATAAAACTCAAACAAAAATCCTAATAAATATAAAAATAATTATCAAAGACAACAATTATAATTAAGGGCTATGAATCACCACGACAAACATTATAAAAATCATCATAAATCCCAGACGTACCGAAATCGAGAAATTGCACAACGAATTAAAAGTCATTACGATCTGTCCACCTAGATTGTAAGTACACAGTAGTACATTAACAAGAGACCCGTCTTCTCTTCAATGCACTGTTTCCGTTCTGTGTCTTTGGGCAAAACATACAGGAGGAAATATGCGAAGAGAGCGGGAAATAGCTGAATTTCCTCCTCAAAACATATAGGTAGAACTATTAGAATTAGGGCATTACAAACCGTATGGACAGATAAGGATATCACATTTCCAACTCGTCGGATTGTAATGTTCAAGAGCATTTAATACACGGTTCCCAATACTTCAGTTGGTGTCCCTTTATTCTTCTGCTCTGACAGCCATCACTGTCGCAGATACTGACGACTGCCAGAACCTTCCCTTCCCATTGCATTTTAAAAACAACACTTCGCGATTCACACAAAATACGAATATTCGTTCCCCAGATTTAAGAACACCTGATAGACGTCGGTTTTGCCTTGAAGACGGATGACCAGCTAGCCTCGGGTTGCAAACAGCACACCGCCTCTGATCAACTCCTTCATTCGTTTCTTCAAACGGCGTCGCCTACACCATAAGGCGTTATGACCATCTCCCAAGGGACTGCTGCAACCCTTTTTAATCCTGCTGCTACCCTCTTCATGGATCTAATTAACTACCCTGTAGGGAGTTTCGATACGAGGAACAAGCCAAATTGTCTTTTCTTCCGGCTGTATCCCTCTGTTCTTATGGCGGCTGGACGAAGCAAATTGCTTATCGTGGAATCTGCATTGGATAGTATAGTTTTGTACACTAACCGGTACGCTTACTGCCAGTCAGCTCAGAGGATGACAAAATGGAAACGGAAAAAGAGAAAGGTACAAAACGGGAAGAAACATAAGCCGAATGAGAATGGAGAAGGAAAGAACGTAAATGAAGTTAGGAAAGGCAAAATAATAGGAACATAAAACATGAGGAAAAATACAAATTAAGAAATGTGGAAATGAATAAGAAAGAAAAGAAAGAAAAGAATGAAATAAATTACCGAAATAAAAAATAAAGGCACAAGGAATGAAAAGTATATAGAGTAACAACAACGACACTAGAATGAAAGAAGAGAGAAAAAAGAAAAAAAAGAAGACAGAGAGAAAGAGAGAGAGAGAGAGAGAAAAAAAATGGTTATGAGGCCCGGATACCTCAAATTTCCATGCAGATTACAAACAGAACATCCGATCACGCGGAGTTTCATGTCTGTCAGTGGTCAGACGCTTTTCACTAACGTCAGTTCAAACAAATTTTCTGCCACCGCCAAAGTGCGTTGATCTGGTTTATATCAATCTGCGACCGGTCTGCTGAAAATAAAGTGATCCGTGATCCTGTGTTAATTAAACAACTGATAGTCATCATACTTTTGTGTGTTAGCACCGCCTACTACGGTGAGATCCACAAAGTAATTTGAACATCAAGAGAGTGTTACCCATAAAACCTTAAGCCAGTTAGAAGCAGTTACTTTTATAAGGTTATATACCACAGCATGTATTATCCTACTCGCTTAATGACTAACTGTGGGCTGGACGGTTAGTTTCCGAGACAATCAGGGGCGGACTGACCACAAATGTCAGACTGACGAACAACTGTGGTGTACTGGAAAATATGAAAATACTCTATGTTCTGCTGTGTAAGGCCTCAGAAGTATAAGCCGACAAACACGAGCACGAACTACTGAAAGAATTAAATATAAGGACTCATGGCTTCTATGAAACAATAACAACTAATCGAGCAGAAATACCCACTATTCCACATTATTCGGCATAGTGCACATGCCCCTTTTTCCTCACGATTTAGATCTATATCCATCCTTAAATCATCTTAGGATGTTACATTCCATGTTTTCGTAATTCCATTTTCCTTCTTTGATACGAAGTTTTAGACTCCGTACATGGGCACCAACTTGCTGAAGGAACAAACAGCTCCCATCTTCAGGATAATCTGAAGAAGGAAGGAACAGTTGACTGTAAAAAGCTGATCCCCATTTACCAGAAAATAAGTCACATCCCAAAGATTGTAATTTTTTATTTACCTCCGTGGAAAACTCGAAGGTTCTTTTCCCTTTTATTGCCTTTCTCTACTCGACTCCATTTCTTTCTTGATGTCATTTTACCCTTCTTCCTATCTTTATTTCCGTCTCGGTTTCTCTCTTTCCCTCTCTGTGAAAACAACACTGCCACACTCGCAAATTTTTCAGTCTACCTGCTCACACTGAAATGTCCGCACAGACGAAGAGTATTTACATGAGATTACCCTTCTTCATAGTATAAAGAAGGCTAAAAATGCGTGCACCAGATTTGTTCATTGAGATACAACTTAAAATATAACACCAACACAACTCACGATATAGATAAGACAGGCAAGGCAGAAAACAAGAACGAAGACCCAAACCGTATCCCAAAATAAATTATAAATCCAATATATCATAAAGTATAAGCTTAAGCATTTGGAGTCTTACAGCGTGAACAACAGGAGACAAAGGAAAAATTTCCAATGATCAAATAAATGCAGGCAAATAGCTGTATGTACTCGACTATACGAGTCATTATAAAATGTAATCAGTGGGTAATAAAGGCGAGAACAATAACAAAATATTAAGTACACATTTTTAAGCATTCAAAAGAATCTGTTTTATTTTATGTGACGACTGGGCCATGGGCTTAACGTCTGACGAATAGGCATTTTTACTGCCGACAGGGCAAAAAGCTATCTGCATTCCGCAGACGTTCAGACCTGCTCTGTGGCTGACCCAACCTCATATTCAATGCGCCCGGGTCCTACGTTTCAAAGACAAAAAGCGGCCGACACGTGAAATGTACCTTTCGCCTACATTTAGATTCATGGAATAGAATGCGTGTAGCTACACCTCTGCTCCCTCATTATTTTCACTACTTGGCGCTGGGTTAAGCATAGGGACAATATTTATTTTAGATACAGGTACTTAAACATATTAATGTTTATTTTGATATTTAAATATTCTATCAAATAGTTCTTTCAAATATTAACATATCACTGCAGAACATTGTTATTTCTAGCCTAGATGTTTAATGTTTCCTAACGTGAGACGGATTGAAATATGTCTGTGTTCATGTAAACAATTTGTAACCTAACCACTTGATAATATATATGGCGGTATAGTTGCATTTGACGGTGCAAATTGAGATTGATGAAGTGGACTACCACGGAGGGGATGGAATTTTAAAATGACTGACGTAATTTAGACGTGCATGGGAGACAGGTTTTGTGTTAGAAGAAAGCTGTTACTGTCCTACCCACAACAGGACTATGAAGGCCAGTATGAGGCACGATGACAGTGTTGGTAACGCTGAATGACTTTGACAGCTGGCATCGACCTTGATTACGTCAACTAATTAGAGGTTCCCATGACAACGGTGTCCGTGTTCCAATGTATTACTACTTACCTTGCCCATGCGTGGAATTAATCCTTTAAAGCCCACCCGTCATTAAATTAAATACCTAATCTAATATTTCAAAATGCAGTCGTTTTGAAAACGAAGAAAATTTTTGTTTTTTATGATTCTCAAAATAAAACACGATTATTTACAGCTAGATTCATTAAGGATAGACGTTCACCCCTAAGCAAAACAATCAGTTGCGTACTCCAACAGCCTGAAAATAACAAAGACACACATTCCATGCACATATGCTTTCCCGCAAACCACAAAAACATTACTCAAGAAGCACATAACAAAAAAACAAAAAACAAATCGCTGTACAGATTTAACAAAAAAGGGTGTCGCAATGGATATAAAAACATAAAACAGTTAGTTTACACAGTTTTTACACCAGAGTATTGGCTACACGTTTTAACACAACTTTAACGCACTTTAACGAAAACTTAACAAGTTACAAACACTAATAATATCACAAACATGGAATTCCTTTAACAGTTTTGTTTTCAATATAAAGGATAAAATCTAATTAAATTTTTGACATTGTTGCACTTAACCTTCCTCTAAGTATTTTAAAAATGTAAAGCCTAATAATGGCCATACTGATTGAAGCATGTTTGTTAAATATTAAATAACTGTACAATATCGATTTGTGACCAACGGCCTATTTAATATTCTAATATAAAACAGGGATTATTTCTCTTAACAGCATTAAGCGCCTAATTTTGTAACGTAAACAGTCACTGTCTGGTCACTGGATGGACATCAGTTTCTAAATATTATTTAGACGAACTTCAGGACACCAAGGCTTTCTATCCTTACAAAAATTAAAAATTGTTTTGTTTGTATTCTTACTGAATATGCCAATATGTAATTTGGAGCTATCAGTTTCACATCACGTCCAGCATATCGGCTCCTCTGGCAGAAGTCTCTCTTGGTTTTCCTCAGACCCTCCAGGAAATGTCCTGATATTACTTTTAACTACTTCAAGAAAGCTTCATTCCACATAATTTCCAGTCTATTATTCACTATCCATCTATCCTAATATTCCAAATCAATTATTCGCTCGAGCCACTGAGTCGTAAACTAAAATATTAAAAAGATAAATATATGTTTACCGATATTTTACGATGCTTAATTAACTACTAAGAGTTTCTTAGAGTCAAATTATAATTTACTAGGAGTCTAATGGGGAACGAATATGGCTTGTGATTTGTTTGGTATGGAGGAATCATGAAAAGTTTACGAAAAATATCCATTTCACAACAAAAAATCACACCGTGCATTTCCAAAGTAGCTGTCGCTTCAGCTGACACCAGTGTGTTGCCCTGTGTTTGTGGTGTGCAACTGCGAATGAAACCCGATGCCAGTGACAGGGAAGGACGGGTTCGGTATCTGCACCCCAGTAAGCTAATTTGTATTACGGTCACTTTTTATTTCAATTACATCCTATGTTACACTCATGGGGTGATTCTTACCCCTCCGCAGTCTGCAATTATTCTTCCTAGGACGACCTACCCCTACGTCTTTGGATCATTCTAACTCGAGTCGCCATCTATTTATCTCAATCACCGTTTTAGCGATTAGCGTAATCCATCATGATAATACTGAGAACTGTACAGAGGGGTTCAGTCTCTTCAGCTAACTATACGTTATTTAAATAAATATATATAAATAAATATATATATATATATATATATATATATATATACACACACACACATATACAGGGTGTTTCACGACTTGTGGACATTACTGCAGGAGGTGATTTTTTAGGTTTTTTTGATCAAAAAATTCCATATAAACATGTGTCCGATTTTGGACGGTTACGGAGTTATGACCGCTTGAAACTTAGAATAGAAGGTAACGATTATTGACAATAAACGGAACAAAATATTAAACCAACATAATACATGATAAATTTAAAGTTTAAATGTAGAGATAACTTCGTGAAATTACCTTTAATTTCAACTGATCTGTGCTTAAAGCTGGTTTTCGAAAGTGCCACCGCCGGCCGCAATACAGGCTGCCGCTCAGTTGTGAACTGCGCGAGTGGCTCATTGTAGTTTCCGCTGGCTGTTTCTGATGCGGTCTGCGGCATCCAAAATGCGACGAAGCAATGCATCTCGCGTTACCACCTCTACACTGTAAACCAGTTCTTTCATCCATCCCCATACACAATAATCAAGTGGGCTTAAGTCTGGAGACCTGGCTGGCCAATTGTGGGGACCTGCTACGTCCGATCCATCGCCCAGGGAAACGAGAGTTCAGGAAATTTCTAATTTCACGTGAAGAATGGGGAGGAGCTCCGTCATGTTTGAAATACATAGGACCTCGTGTATTTAAAGGCACATCCTCCAAAAGTCGGGGCAATTCCTCCTGCAGAAATCTGAGGTACGCCTTTCCTGTAACACGAACTTCCAAGATGAAAGGACCCCATCAGCTGATCGTTCAGAACTGCACACCACACATTGACACTAAAACGTTGTTTAAAGTTGCTTTCCACAGTGGCGTGGGGATTCTCAGCTCCCCACACATGAGAGTTGTGTGTATTATTGACACCGTCGCGATTGAACGTAACGATGCAACTCGCGACTGCCATTGAGCCACTTGCAAAATTCCAGGGTCTCAGCAAAATCGCCAGGTCCGAGATGTTGCAGTCGCTTCACGTGGTATGGATACATGCTCACTGCATGCAGTGTTCTCCACACTCTCGTGTGGGGAACACGAAGACGTCTTGCAATTCTTCGCGTACTCGCATGTGGACTGCTCTGTACTATCTGAACAATGCCTTCTTCATCGAAGCCTTCATTAACATCACGCTTGGCTGCAATGCGAACGCCGGGAAGTGTACCGGTATTTCTCAATGTCTGGTAAACTCGAGTAAACCCTCGTTGTGTTGGGATTCTACGGTTCAGAAAAGTTGCTTATATTCAGCTATGTCATAAGCTGAATTACCGTCACAAAAACCGTAGACATAAATCATATCTGCATACTCTGCAGCTGAAAACGTAAATGGCAGCGTGAACGTAACATACGCACCGAGATGAGAAAACGTACGGGACTAACTCTACACCGTTGCTGTTGGCAAAAATAATGCTTGCAACGCAAACGATAAGCCAACAAGTTGAGTACATCACCCGCCAGCTGGCTCCGTAACGTGGTTCACATGAGGGCGTGTACGGGAATTACAAAATGCCCATAACTCCGTAACCGTCCAAAATCGGACACATGTTTATGAGAACTTTTTGATAACAAAGACCTAGGAAATCACCCCCTGCAGTATTGTCGACAAGTCGTGAAACACCCTGTATATACAGGGTGTTTCACGACTTTAGGGCATAACTGCAGGAGGTGATTTCGTAGGTCTTTGTGATCAAAAACTTTCATATAAACCTGTGTCCGATTTTGGATGGTTACGGAGTTATGACCGTTTGAAACTCAGAATAAAAGGTAACGATTACTGACAATAAACGGAACAAAATATTAAACCAGCATAATACATGATACATGTAAAGTACGAATGTAAAGTTAACTTCGTGAAATTACCTTTAATTTGAATTTATCGGTGCTTAAAGCTGATTTTCGAAAATGCCACCGCCGGCCGCAACACAGG
>Ga0136643_10008936_pt1 | contig 14699 bp, 13 predicted proteins | sample TergutLab28metaG_FD_96883 | JGI IMG/M metagenome (GOLD analysis project Ga0136643, IMG submission 96883) | Labiotermes labralis P1 segment gut microbial communities from Petit-Saut dam, French Guiana - Lab288 P1 (version 3) (version 3) | ecosystem: Host-associated > Arthropoda: Insects >... | reverse complement strand
ATATATAGTTGCACTTTGGTGACATATGTATCAACAAGCAAATTGGACAAGCATTAACCTTTCAAACCCTGTCATTTAAGTACCCTGTAGTGTCAGCGGACCGGAATTTTCTCAGGAGATTTAGCTAGGTTAAGGGAGCCTCGCAGAAAGACTCGCAAGATTAGTCACATTGGACAGAAGAAATTTGGTCTATGACACGTTGTTACTCTGCTGCCTGCAGTACAGTTATATTTTGTAATATTCATCGGTGTCATATTGGGCTACTACAAGTACATATTCTGGCTGTTAACAGGAGATAAGCTCGACTGACCGATTATTAAATTGTTTGTGTTAGCGAGTAATTTTCAGAAACTAAATACTATTCTAAATTGTACGGTCACAAATTGGGATTGAATAGTGGCATGACAGCTAATTGACTTACACATTTGTAATGAATTATTTGGCATAACAAGGGACTCAACAAACCCATTTCGGCTAGTGTAACGTACTTGTATATTAATGTACATATAGTAGGCAGTAGAATTTACAGTTACATTTGTTATGCGGCTGGTCACTTATTTAACCCCAAGGTGTCCTCTGACCCTCGAAACCCTAGGTAATCACGAAGCCCCTGACTGGCTAAACGCTACCGTCATTATCCTGACCCGTGGGAATTTCAGGATAGGCCATTCTAGGCCACAGTAGGCATGTCCAAAACTTACCGCTCGGCTTGGGCACTGCATAAAGTGGTGACAGCGTTGTGGACACAACCCCCATGTATTACAGGAATTGGTGACAGCGTTGTGGACGCAAACCGGGTCACTACAATACTGCCAGGAGACGAGTGTTCCTCCCCAGTCAGAGGATTCTCACCCGCTCCTTGCTCAGCTGGGTTCTGCTCAGCTACCCCGATATGCAGAGCCTCTGTGCAGGAACCCTTATCGGAGTCCCCAGGTGCAGAGCTCTCTTTATCCTCGAAATTTATAAATGTGTGTTCCATTTTGGTACCACAAGTAAGGGGGTACTATAAGGTCCACCAAGTAGAGCCCCCATATTTGGTAAGGCTAAATTACCTCTGGGATGTCACCTGGTATCCCAGAGGGTGCTGTTTGAGACAGACTCACCCACTGCCATTCATCCCATAGGCATGGCACTCACACCATAGGATCGGGGATTATTTTTTCAAGGTTTACTACTTTAGATCCGCTGTGTTCTGTGTAACAGGTTCACCTCTTGTAGGATATGGCTTTTCACCATGCACAGATGGTCTTGAGTGAAGAGAGGCTATAAACTGCATTTATCACCCCTGGAGAGTAGCTGTAGCCCCCCAAAGGGTCATTTGTGTCGCCTTTCGGTAACACGGCGACCCCGAACGGCCCGGCCAACTCCCCTTGACCCCTTGGGACACATAAAACACTTCTTAGAGGGAGTAGACGGCCCCCTCAGTAGCGGCGACTAGCTTATGTCCCTATTAAGGGCCTCTGCCTCTATTGTCTTTCGCCACACTGTAATGGCGGTTCCTATTCCACAACCCTGACCTACAGTAGGAACTCTTGGCAGATATTCTTCCTTCCTGGGCCCAGACTGCTTTCCTCACCTTTTTTCATTGTGCATTTTTGTTTATTTCACTTCCATCTCTACTGTCATTTGTTTCTCCCTTCCCTTTCCTTTAGTCTCTACCAGTTCTTTCTTTTCTTCTTTCCCCTCTTCCTTTGTTTCCTGCTATTTCCTATAGGTTCATTTTCTCCCCCTCCTCTACTACTCAGACACTTCTCCTGTCCAGCTTTGCCTCATTTTATTACCAAGAGACTAAATCGCCCCTCTGAATTTCAGTGTTACTGAATTTTTCATTGTTCTCATCTTCCTCTTTTAAAACCCCCCAGTTCTTTAGTCCACATTATTATGTCCCTTGGTCTCCTGGCTCTGCATGTGGTAATTTTACCATAGAGTAATGCTGGACTGTGACATTTACCCCCTCCTCTTTTTTGTTTTATGTTGCTATTTATTACCATTTGTTGTACTGATGTTCACTTATTTGTTCTTTGTTCTAATCTTCTAATCCCCTTCCTCTCTCATGCCATCCACAATTGGGTCCTGGTGTCTACTGCTTCTGCACATGGTGTTTTTACCATGGAATAGCATTGGCCTATGACATTCCCCCTCCTGTTGTTTTGTTTGGTTTTGTTTTGGATAATCCAATTACTAATCAAATATTGCAAATTCTATCCTTTTTCTTCCACTTTGCTGATGTGAGTGTTCTCCTATGTCTCGCTATCACACCTGTTAGCACTTCTTTTATCACAGAGGGTCTCTCTTCAAATCTGCAGTGACTACCACACTCCCCTCCCTCTGCACTACTTGAATCAACCCTATTGACTGACACCTTGCTACTCCGACTTTTCACTGCCCTTACTGTTCCCTATATAAACACCGTATTGGGGCAACAGGCTTACTTTTGGATGTTTGGACCATGAAGATGGAACCAATAGTTTGTCCCGAAATGTCAGTAAGAAATTAACACTAATTACTGCATGATAACCCAGAGGAGTGCAGTTCTGTTCTGTGAATTAAGTGTATGTTGACTGGCAACAGTGTATTTTCCAATGTTAAAAATATACAAGTGCGATTCTGATTTTGTAATAGTATTTTCGTTGACTGGTTACTTTGTTTTTCAGACATACACCCAATACATCCCTCTTTCGGTCTATGATCTTCAGACTTGGATGGGAGCTCCGTCTATCTACGTTTATGACTGTTCCAATGCTGGTATAATTGTAGATTCATTTAAACAGTTTGCTGATCAGCATGAAAAGGAGTATGAGGTATTTTAGCCTTACACACAAATGGATTTTATGTTTAATCCAGTGAATTTTGTATTGCTTTGGTTGTAGTGGGTATATCAAATGTTGTAACATACACAAGAATATGTGATACCTGATGTAATTGAGAGGCTATGCATAAAGAACTGTACAGTTCAGTTTAGAAGATAGTAGGCCAATAGTGGAAAAATGTGTTAGGGGCCAGATTTCAAACAACCGTATTTACCTAAATTTAAGAAGATTGTAACCTCAGACAACCCCCCAAAATTAAAAGTCTGCTAAGAAAAAATATTTTATTATTAATTACTTGACATATATGCCCCACCTTTTTGCTTGATTAATTTTTCCCTTTTTTTAGAAAAGACAAGGTACATGGCACTGAGTCTGGTGAGTAGGAAAGGGTGTGGAACAGCAGTATTTTTGTTTTAAGCCAGAAATTTATGAATCTGAATGAGTAGGTGCAGTGCTCAAATTTGGTGGCAGACCAATGCATGTGCACATTGTTTTTCAAAGTAACCTGAATTGACACATTTTCCTTCAGTTTGAAGCAAAATTTTATACAGGGATGCTGTTATCTCAACTTTTTCTCTTTACTGGGTATACCAAAATTGCAAATGGAAGAACACAGAGATACTTAAGAAGCCATTACGTAACAGTCACTTGTCATACAGCATTATTTGAAGTAGGAAATCACTCAACATATTCTACTGCCTGTGAATGTAGCAGTTGAATTTAATGCCAGTATCAGTAGTGTAGGATCTGAGTCAGTCCAGAAACCATTTGGTTGCACCACATAAATCATACCTTGACAGAATTCTCACAGTAGTTAAAAATGTCAGTCTTTAATGTCCACTTTTTTCAAAATTAATTTCTTTTTACATCATATTAATTTTATTTAAGAAATGTAGCATTAATTTTGTGCTCCATTGGAAGGTGGAAGAGACAAAAGATATGCAGCTCCACAGAAATCAGGCTTCAAAAATCTTACTTGCCATCCATCTGAAGAGCATTTCACAAGTTTGCATTATTTCTACCTGTCATTTACACACAAGCCACACTGCATGTCCATTTGGAAAATCCTGGCTCAGTCAGATTTCTGTATATGTGGCAGTCAGTGTTTTAAATGCAGTTACTGTTAAAACAAAGTCATAGACATGAGTGCCCACATTATATCCTTGTTGTTAAGGTTTTCGTGAGAACTAAGGATTAAATATGCTTTCGAAGTTGAAGTGTGAATCAGGTGATGCTCATCTTTTGGGTTTCAACACTGTGGTGTTATTAAATATTCCAACATCTCAGAAGAGTGTGCTGCTTCCATCTTCAGGTATACGAGGCGTGTTCAAAAAGAGACTTAAATTTTTAAATAGCACCAACCAGCTCAGAGAGCACACTGCAGCTACTGAGCACACCTAGCATCAGGTTTTGACAACAAACTGCCATTTGTCCCTTTTCACTATGAGCGTTATTTGAGCTACATCCGATGAACTGAGCACATTCACAAGCTGTTCATTGGATTAGTGATGAAGTGAAACTGGAAGAGCTTGAAGAACAATGTGTGTGTGTGTGTGAAATTTTGCTGCAAACTTGGTAAAAATTTACAGAGACATTTCAATTGCTTAACCAAGCATACAGGGAGGACTGTATGAGCTGAACACATTGCTATGAGTGGTTTAAGCGTTTTAAAGAGGAAAGAATGTTGGTTGGTGAAGATCCCAGGCCTGGATGACTTTCCATATCAACAAACGACAACCATGTCGAGAGAGTTCGTGCTGTGATTTGTGCAAATCATTGTTTAACTGTCCGAGAAGTTGCTGATAAAGTGGGCATCAGCATAGGATCTTGCCATCAAATTTTTACTGAAAAACTTCACATATGTCACGTCAGTGCAGAATTCGTGCTGCGTTTGTTGACTGACAATCAGAAAGAAAACCATCTTGAAATCAGTCAGGAACTGCTTGCTAATACAAATGGTAATGAAAACTTTCTTAAGAATATCATAACAGGAGATAAGACATGGATTTATGGCTATGATGCTGAAACCAAGATGCAATTGTGGCAGTGGATGGGAAAAGGGTCTCCTCAACCAAAAAAAGCATGGGTGAGTCAGTCAAGGATCAAGGTGATGTTGGTTGTGTTTTTTGATTGGAAAGGCATTGTCCATCATGAATTTGTACCACCTGGTCAGTTGGTAAACAAAGAGTTGTACCAGAAAGTTTTAGTGCATTTGAGGGATTGCATGCACAGTAAGAGACCTGAATTTTGGGAAAACCAGACTTGGATGTTGCACCACGACAATGCGCCGGCTCACGCATCACTCCTCATCCGCAGTTATCTGGCAAAACAATTGACATCTTTTGTTGTGCCCCATCCACCCTATTCTCTGGACTTAGCCCCAGCAGACTTTTTCCTGTTTTCCAAACTTAAAATCACTTTGAAAGGATGTCATTTCCGAACCATAGAGGAGATTTAGGAAAATGTGATAAGAGAACTGTGCGCCATCACATAAAGTGCATTCCAGGCAACATTCCAACAATGGAAGAAACGTTGGGAACGGTGTATCGCCAGTAGAGGGGACTACTTTGAAGGGGACAGTGCTTAAAATGCTGTAAAATGAGCAATAAAGTCTTTATAGCAAAAGTTCAGTCTTTTTTTGAACATGCCTTGTATACTGAATCGATGTGGTTGTCAGCTAGCCAGTGAGCAAGCCAACAAAGCAATAAACCAACTGACCGACCACAAAGCTAAAGACAGAGACATGTACAAAGTGCAACTTGACATCCCTTTGTCTGTTCTTGTGCATGCAATGGGTTGATGCTGTGTCATGGAAATCTTATAGCAACTGTAATGGTGAACGTGCTTACACTATAACAGACTTTGCATATTGCTAGGGGGCTGCATGTAATTGTGTTAAGGACTTGTACTCCAGATGGCAAAATGTCTTGTTTGTGGGAAGAACTTTGGTTGAGTGCATATCTGGGGTTTGGACACAGAGTGGTTCGATCATGTAGGCTGAATACCTCTGCGAGCTAGTGGAGGTGTTAAATCTCTTTGGCTGAATGCCTTTGTGGTTGGTTGAGGAAATAAGGACCATGCTCCATCTTTTACTTATACTGTGGTATTTACAAAACCATGGAAAATGTCATTTACAGTAGCCAAAAAGTGCTTAGTCTAGTCTGTTATGTTGACTTCACAACCTCTTAAGCAGGCTGATCAGCTGCTGATTTCCAGTGGCTTGCAGCCAAGACCTCTGGCAACCTTGTTCAGCCCTTGCTCGGTTTCAAATCAGAGTGCCTTCCAAGTTGCAAAACTTGGAAGGCACTCTGATTTGAAACCCTCTTTTACTATGATGTGGTCAGAAAAGATTTGGAACCTCCATATTTTTGTAAATGTGTCAATGTGTGTTATGCACATTATGAAGACACTTGATTGTACCTCCTGCAGCAACGTGACATGGGTGTGGCATGCTCACTGCCAGTAGGGCATACATACTCCATGTTAGGAAGAATGAGCTGTTGATAAAACAGAACATTTCTGATGGACAGGCCACTTTGTCTGTGAAGGAGAGGGCTTCTGAAACAGCTCTACTAGCTGGAGGTTATGGATATGTCTCAGTCTGTGTGAAGTGTACTGTGCTATTCATTGAGCCACCACTGGCAATCCTCCAGTCCTTTATCCAGTGCCTGAGCCTGTTCAGTGTGTCTCCAGGTAGCCAATGAGTAGTGCAGGCTGGCAGGTCATGGCAGTAATGGCTGTGTCATCTGTGTAGAGAGCCAGCTTGATGTAGTAGGAAGTTGAGGCCCAGTCTTTCACATAGCCATTGTTGTTGAAAATGATCTGATACCCAAGATCAATTTTATATTCTACCAGGCTGACTTCTCTGGTTGGTACAGTTGGATGTTGCAGTGGTATTCCTTCACCCTGAGCTCAATGGACCTGCCAGTTTATATTGTACACTGTACCACATTTGCAGGGAAGATACATATGCTTGAAAATTTTCAGCCTAGGTTGTCTTTTATGGGATGGGGCAAGCTGGAGAATTTCCTGGCTAGTAGTCCATCTGTTTTAGTTATATGTTTAGATAGCACTAAGTTTATGGTTGAAAGTGTCTTGAATGAAGTATATGAACATAGCTGTTCTTGCATTGTTGTGATCTGCTGAGACAGGCTTACAACTCACTGGGTTTCTTTTGAGTTGTTTGAGCTGTTTTGGAAGGGGGATGGCATGTGTTAAATTCAGCCTGAAGACTGTCCCATTGGATTTGACCCTACGTGCAGTGGACAGCACTGAACACTCCTCTACTGAATGGTGTTTGATCTCACATCAGATGAAGATTTGTTTGGATTGCTTTTCTGTATACATTGTGACACAAGGATGCATCATCTGTTCTTGGACATCAATATTTAGAGAAGAGAAGATGGTTCTTTGCTCACAACATGTCCACAAAAGTGACCCACACAAATCAGCTTATGAGTGTGAGATTGCACCACCACCACCACCACCCCCGCCACCTCCTCCTCCTTCCTCCTCCTCCTCCTCCTCCGCTCACATGTTCACAAAAGTGACCCACACAGATCAGCTTATGATTGTGAGATTGCACCTCCACCACCACCCCGGTGCCACCGCCACCACCACGACCACCACCACAACAACAAAAAATAAATGCTCATTGCTGTCCATTTTAGCACAAAAGGCAAAAGCCAACTATGACCAAGGAGCTCTCATGGCTGAACTTAGCACACATCAGACCACCTCCTGAAACATCAAAATACCCCTCAAGGCAAGTCCCATGTTTTCTAAACTCATCTCAGTAGATCAGACCACTGCAAGACTTATATACCAGCAGTCTTTCATCCAAATCTGCAGGGTGCTATCTAAGCATAACATCAACGTGGTTGACATACCACCTAGGAAAATGTTCAGCCTGCCCTGTTCCATCATTAATGACTTGGGCCTAAAGTCATCAAGCATTTAAAAATCTCCTATGAATTTAGAAAAGTGTGAAGTGGACAAACTGGTATCTCCATGAAAACAATCATCAGGGAATGTGGACTGTAGTAACCAGAGAAGTTGGCCTTCAAGAATGTCATATTGGTATTGGTCATTGGATCATGTTCAACACTACTGCCATCTTGGCCACATTATCCAGGCTCATGGATCAGCTTTCTCTTAAGGGAAGCAATAGAGATTGAGAGCCATCACCAACAATGTGAATACAGTGGACAGATTTTCCTGAAGCAGATTATGGGAGTCCCTCGTCCATTCTGAAAGAAAAAAGTAAAAAAGTCAGCAGGTGTTCAAGAATGAAATAGCATTGTGAGGTATCACTGCCTCACTTAAATAATGATGCCCACATGAATAAAATATGTCACTAGCAAACCTCCAAACCAGAGGTCACATTGTTCTCACATCTTCCTTTGGTTGAGGCCCAGAAACTTGCTACTATTCATCTCAGATTTAGATGTCCTGGTTACCCTTCTTACCTTTCAGCTGAAGGTGCATTGATGTAATTTATGCTGCTTTGGAGGTGTCAATAGTGTCCGGTCAGATTCAGTAGGCGCGGAGGTCTTGTCTGCAGAATAATATGTGGTACAAAATGAACTGCATTTCTACACTTCAGGACTGTAGCCAGAAAATACACAATAAGTAACCTCTTTAGTTATTGTATTGATGATGTTTAAATGATTTGTTTCAAGTCATGACCATGTTTCAATACACAAATATTATCCTGAACTTGGCACTTTGAAAGAAAATCATATAGAGTGTCAACTCCACTGAACCAGTATATAGAAAAACTCTTATGTTTTCCTTCCATTACTCTTGCTGTTGTATGTAAAACAGTTTCCTTAATTTAGCACCACTTTCTCATTATTTACTTGCGAATTGACCAAAAACAAGTACAGAGCACAAAACTTTGTTTCTGCATTGCTTCAACTGCCAAACCAAAAGTTTTCTATGTTCACATACATCTCAGTCACTTTTGGCAAATTGTACTCCCCTCTTCTAAACTCAGAAGTAATCCAAACAATTCAGTTACCCTGAAAATGGAGAAAACATATTGCTCCAAAATATCAGAATGTTTAATCACTGCATGGTGTAAAAAGCCAAAAGATTGCCATTGTTTGAGCAGTAGCAGCTGTGTAAACCTGAAAGCCTATATCATGAAAATTATATTTTTATTATTTTTTGTTTATTATGCAGCAGGTAGCAGCACAGAACAGGGGGTCAGTGAATTCTCTGCCTACCTTCAAGAACTGCATCCAGTTGGCAGCTTGTGCAGCAAATCAGATCCTACCCATGAACCCTGATCTCCCTGCAGATATCTTCACTTCTTGTCTTACCACTCCCATCAAGATTGCACTGAGATGGTGAGGAGCCTCTTTACTCTTTCAGATGTATGAGGACATTTAAAATAATAAGGTAGCAAGGACTCTGATGTGAAGAACTTTATTATGACAGATCTGTACATGGCACATGGGTAGCAGATGGTACACATCAGACCCCCACATATTTACTGTTGACATTTCAGCATGTGTCCAACCATGGTGGAGGAGAAATAGATATAAGGTGTCTGTAGCTGGAGATGACTTCTTGCTTCACATCAGTGTGTGTTGCAACTAACCAGCTGGGTGCTTCTTAGGGGGTCAAAAGAATCACTGGGTCTGATACTGCCAATCAGACTTGTGACTGGTTGTGGTACTACAGCCATGAAATTGTGGGCTGTCCTCCCCATGGTTCCAGTCTTGAGTCTGGTAATTTATATCTGTTTTGACCCTTTAAGAAGCACATGTCTGGCAAGTGATTTGTAGCAGATGCAAGCCTTAATAAGCTTGCAACTCTGGCTACACATACTTGACACCATGTTCTTCCACACTGGGTTGCAAGCCTTGGTGCCAAAGTGGGACGTACACTTAAATATCAAATTTTACATGGTTTATACCATGCACTGTGATACAACTATTACAATTAAAACCAACAAAATGCACTCTTGTTATAATTTAATTCTAAAAAAAACTGCTTCTGCCACTGTGTATCTGCTTCATGTTATAACACACACTGATGATTCACCATAGTACCATATACACTTGGACATAATATTATAAGATAATGCTTGTATTCTACCACTGACTTCCTGATGATGGACCCTCATGACTCGAAACATGTAGAAGTTTTTTTAAATTAAATTATAACAAGAGTACATTTTGTTGGTATTAATTGTAATAGCTTAATATCAGTTGTACAATGTGGAATGTACTTGTGCTGTGTGTACATTGAAGTCAATGATATTCTTGGATTAGAGTGTTTGTGACTTTATTTTCTATCCTATGTAATCGCATTTCAACTTCTGACCCAGTTGCCTGATATTAGAAGATATATGCTGTTAGTCTCATGTACTTTTTTAATTTATTACAATCAGTATGGCATGGCAGAGGCACTGGGAATCACAGGTGTGTCATTTAACATGGGATGATGAAAGTATGTTTTAAAAATGTGTCAGTTTTGTTTAGGTAATCCTGTTGAATCTATAATATCAACATGGCAACCAACCACTCAGATATTTTCTTCACCTTTCAATTTGGTGGTGACTATCACTGAACCACTGGAACTAAGCATGTGAAATACAATACAGTGATAGGTTAAAAATATATAGGTTGATTGTGTATGAGATATTGCTTGTAAGTCAACCATTAGAGGCATGGTTGTGGTTAGAAACTTCCACATTTTGTCGATAAATTTTACTAAGACCAAATCTGTACTTAAATAGTAAGTTTTTCCAGTAAAGGAAATGGTGGTAGTGGTGGTGGCGGCAGAGGTAGTTAAAACAGCGGTGGATAAATGTCTGAAGGCTAAGTGGGGATGCATATGTTAAGAGTTTTATAGACCTGGAGAAGGCTGTTGATTTGGCAGACTGAGAGGCATTATGATATAAAATGTGAAAGAATGGTCTCAGTCAAAGCATAGTGGATTGTTTAAAAAGTGTGTTAAGAGGCAACTGAATGTTGTATAAAATTGAAAAGAGATGAAGTGATGTAGCCAATACCACAAGAAACTGGAGTTGGGAAAGGCTGCAGTCTAAGTCCATATTTGTTTAACCTTTTTTATAGATGTAGACTACATTACAAAAAGAAACACACTCACCAGTAGTGAGGGAGGGAACAATACTAGGGTTATTATTCGCAGATGATGTAGCAGTGAGTTGCTTTGCAATAAATGGCTAACAAAATGGATAGATGAAATAGAAAAACTTTGCAAAAACTGGAAATTTCATTTCAAAAAAACAAAAGTGATGATTTTCAAGAATGGAGGGGAGCTTAAAAAGAATGGAGAGTTGCACATGGTGGTGCAAAGGCTGGAAGTAGTAAATAAAGTTAGCAGATATTAAAAAGAAACAGTTAGAATGGATTGTACATGTAGTAAGAATGGATAAGGGAAGGACAGTTAAGAAAGTATTTGATAGTAAACCAGAGGGAAATAGAAGAAGGAGAAGACATAGATTGAGATGGCTGGAAGATGTGGAAAAGGATCTGTGGGAGATGAAGGTTAAGAGACGGTGACAGGAGGCAGTGGATAGGGAAGGGAGGGCGCCAGTAATTAAGGGGACCAAGGCTGTCAAAGGGCCATAGAGCCAAAGAGTATGAAAGTAAGTAAGTAGAGTTGTATATTTGGGAGTAAAACTGGAGATCACAGGGGAATGTAGAAAGCAAATAGGTAAGATCAAAGCAATTGCAAATCAAACTCTAGGAGCCATTGATAAATGCCTAACAGTAATGCCAAATATGAAAAGTATAAAGCTGGAATGTTAGAGAATATTTAGAAGATGATATGTGAGTCATGGTTGTTACGTGGGTTGGAAATTTGGGGAGTAGATGGGGGATGGGAACAGGTGATTTGGGTACAAGATTTGGGTGCAAGAAAATGTTGAGAATTCCATAAGTGTGGCCCCCTGTGGCAGCTGAGAGCGAACTTGGCATAGAAAGCTGGATAGAGGATATGATGGAGTAAGGTTATAAAATATGGGGCCATTGTCAAGCAGAGTGGGAAGGAGGAACCAGTAAGACAGTGTTAGGAAGAGCAGGTTGGTGAGCAAAATGTGTGGAGTTAGACAGGGAGACTAAGGGAGGAACCAGACGAAATTGGACTGGGCTGCCTATGGCAAAATGTGGAGGAGATTGAAGTAAAAACGTTGTGCCATGTTATGAAAACTGGTTGGAATGACATCCAGAGACAGAGGTTTTTTTAGCTGAATTGAGGAAAAAGGTTGCCATATTTATACAGGGAACTGAAACATAACTGGGAAAATGAGGGTTATCTATTATGCTGCGCTGTGAACAAGTGAAACAGCAGAGCATGGCTCAGGTTGGGAATGTGGAAATTGAGATGGGTGAGGGAGGAACTTAATGGGGGAGATTCCTTCTATGTGGGTAGGAGAAGAACAAAAGTCATCTGTTGCTGAAAGTGGAGAGAGGTGTTCGTTCACATCAGGTGGTCAAATGTGGACAAGGAAATATCACTCAGAACGTTACTGACTGGCAATAAGACCACAGAAATGAAAAATCTAGGTCCCCTTGCATGTAAGATCAAAGCCAGCTGAAGAAAGCAGGGGTTGGAAGGAGAGCAAGAACTAGTTTGTGTGTAGGGTGGGTAGACTATTGAATGGGAGAAAAATGAAATAAAAAAAATCATATCTTAGACCTTTAATAATACTTTAGAGGCAGAGATGGAAGTAAAAGAAATGTGTGGTAAGTAATACAGAATTTAAGGTAAACATTTGATAAACAATACAGAACTTACGATTAATAGAAGGGAAAGCTGTTTACGAAAGGGCTTGGAAAGCTATATGCGACAGGTTGCAAAGGCCTTACTATTTGAGTAGGGTTGATCATGTTCAGAAAATTAGGGATGGGAAGCAAAGAACGGATATTGGGAAGTATTCCTGTAAGTAGGACCATAAAAGACTGGAACCAACTACCTGCAGAAGTGTTAGGGAAGAAAGAAGATTTGGAAAAGCCGTTATGAATGGGATGAAGTGATAGGAATAGAAGTGTGGTAAAAATCGTCTAAAAGTGCAGTGTGGTGAAGTGAGGTGTAGTGTAGTGAAGTGTAGTTGGGTGAAGTTTAAATGAGAAGAAGTGAAGTGTCAACAGGTGTAGTGAAGTGGAGTGAATTTCTTAATAACAGGATGTCTATCAGTATTAGAAGATATATAGATCATATGAAGTTTGCTGCTAATGTGGTTGTTTCATTTATCACATATTTTCTTATTCTTTTGGTTCTATTTTGTATCATTGTATATGTGGTTGTATGTGTTGTATGCTTCTGTTATATTTTGTAAAGGTGTCTCTTATGTGTGCATAGTGTTATGTATGTTCCATTCTGGTTATTCAGTTTCATTGTGTGACTCTGTGTATTGTTTGTGTGTAAATGTGTACTGTTTTAATGCCACAGGGTGTCAACCCAGTTGCAGTTAACAAATATACCATGTGTGCTGCAGAGAACCTGGTGTTAGCTCTCACACCCCTGGAATTCTGTAATGGGCCATAGCAATTCTATTACTACTAAAATTATGTGGTGGTGGTGGTAGTAGTAGTAGTAGTAGTAGTAGTAGTAGTAGTAGTGCTGCAATTGTCACCATCATTGTAATATATTTACAAATGTGTGCACTAAATATTCAACTTCAGTAGAATCCTCTGTGGTGACAATCTTTTCATGGGTCCAGCGTGCTAGTCAGTTTCCTAATTGGAATACCTTCATGGTATTAAATTTATGTAATCAAAATATGATATGATATGAATACAACAAGATTTGGAGAGGTGGCAATTATTACAGTAAGCAAGTATACTTTGTATGTTCTGTCCAGATTTTCATGTTTATGGTCTTTGTTACTTTGTTGGGTTTTAAGTTTACACAAAGCTGTTTGTTGCTACTCATTTTCTCTTTGTAAAAAAAGTAAAGTTTGATTTTGTTGTTTATTTTATAGTCTTCTGCATTAAAATTGTGGAATTAAGAGTAATGCATAAAAACCACAGGTGAAGGTAAAGTCTGTGAATCAGTAGTATTCCGCTACTGTATTGATTACATAGTTCCTTAATCTGAGATAACTAGTATAAAGTCTGTAAAATTTGAGTAGAAAATTGTTAAAGGCAAGCAGTGTCAAAATTATTTTACCTCAGGACCTTGAAAAGACTGGGAAGACTACATGTGTTCGACAAAGGCCATTCAAATGTAAACCAGAAAAATTTTGTAGTATAGCATAGTATTGTACAGTGATATGCTGTGAAATTAACTAAAGCTGGCAATTTGAAGTAAATTTCATGGTTTATCATCTTCTGGGATGTATCTACAGCATGGCAATGTCTGACCACATGCCGCCTGTCATACCTTGAAACAGATTCTGGATTTAAAATTGGAGGTGTTATCCTGTCCACCATGTCACCACATTTGGCACCCAGCAATTTTCACCTCTCTTGATCCTTCAAAGATGCTGTACTTGGACGTCACTTTAGATCAGATGAGGCGGTAAAGCAGGCAGTGCATGACTGGTTGGCACAGCAACCAAAAACTTCTCTTGAGGAATTTATGCCTTAGTGGAACATTGGAAAAGGTGTGTAGAATGTGGTGGGACCCACATTGAATATGAATGTCAGTGTACTGTTCCTGTTTTTGCAATAAATCACTTTTGTATATAATTTTCCCTTTTTTCATTTGGATGACAATTGTAATATACCAAACGGAAGCAGAGCATCATATCGACCACTCAACAATCTGTATTTATTTCAATCACAGCTTGACCAACTTGAACAGTTGCTAGTGGATTGAACAGATAGGTGCAACCTTCAAAAGAAGTGGTTTCTGTTTGTAGCTTTGTTTCATTGATTGTACACAGTACCAACAGTGACCACTTCT
>Ga0136643_10008932_pt1 | contig 14703 bp, 11 predicted proteins | sample TergutLab28metaG_FD_96883 | JGI IMG/M metagenome (GOLD analysis project Ga0136643, IMG submission 96883) | Labiotermes labralis P1 segment gut microbial communities from Petit-Saut dam, French Guiana - Lab288 P1 (version 3) (version 3) | ecosystem: Host-associated > Arthropoda: Insects >... | reverse complement strand
GCTTGCTTGCTTGCTTGCTTGCTTGCTTGCTTGGCTATGGCTCACTTCTAAGTTTATCATACTTTATTATACCATTTTTATTTATGTGAGTCAACTATTTTATACAGTTTCCCACACATATATTATATCAAAGCTAAATCATTCTTGCAACTAAAAAAATATAAGTTTTATAAATCCACACAAAAAATCTTAATGTTACAGTTAGGCATTCCACCTCGCCGCAAAAAAGCATAAAAAACCCGCAAGGACATAAAACCTCACGGGCATATCGTTTTTAATCATAAATTAGTGGTCGAGATATTTTACTCTGCGCAACTCAAATGCTGGCATCGTTCCTTCAAGTATGTCAATTACATTCTTTTTTACTTCGGGGTTTTCTATTGACCCCGATACATAAGTTATCGCATTAGTTATTTTATCTATACTTGAACATATAATTTGTTCTGCGTCGCAAGCAACGGCAATATTAGGGTTATGCGTAACAATAATCACTTGCCTGTTCTTTTTTGCCTCTAGAATACACGGAACTAATTTATTGTATACCGATTGATTATCTAAATTATCTTCTGGCTGGTCAATGATTATCGGTTCACTTTTTCTGCTCAACGCCAAATAGAAAACCAACAAGACATTACCTCTTTGTCCGGGCGATAATTCCTCAAGCGTTTTATTCTCCATTTTCAAAGAGAATTTGACACTCAAATATTCTAGTTTAGCAACAAAATTGTAGCAAGCCTCAACATTTGTAAGCAACTTTTCTATTTTATCTTTATCCTCTGAAATGGACGACTGTATTCGCTTCACAAACAACTCAAAGCCTTCCCATGTATTAAAATCACACTCCCTAACTATTTTCTCTATTACCGACGCACCTTCTGCTTTTCCTTTGTATGGACTATCAACACGCTGATTCACATAGCCTAAGAAAGTTGCATTAAAATCTTTGCTCAATTTTAAGATAGTTTCAAACTCAATTTTGTCCGAATTATCCTTTAATATGTTTTTGAGCTTTGCCTCAATCGGAGCATAAAGAGCTTTATATACATCAATCTTTTTCAAATACAAATCGTATATCGCTTTTGTGTTCTCTAATAATGCTTTTTCACAAGCCGCAAGCTCACTAAAGGCATTCGTTTTTATATATTCTAATTCTGCCTCACAAAACTTTATAGTTCCTTCAACAGTTGCACCGCCAATAATAGCCGCCTTGCTGTCTTCCCATTTCTTTAAGTCTAATAAATATTTTTGATATTTTACATCTTCCTCGTTTGCCGCAACAAGTTTTTTACTTATCTCCTCCTCTATGCTTCTTTTTTCAACATAAAGTAATTGTTGCGACGCATCAGTTTCGACATCACTATGCTCCTCAATACAATTTTGTAATTCAACTTTCTTTTGTTTATATTGCGCCAAAAGGTCTTTGAACAGTTGTATTTTCCCCTCTAGTTTTATATCTATCTTTTCTTTTATTTTATTATCCTTGGCTAGTTTTTTTGCTTCCGTAGCCAATTCTGCAACCTGCCCTTGCAAAAACTCAAATTTACTTATAAACTGCTCAATCTCGTCTATCTTAAAGTTCAATACCAAAATCTCGCTGCGCTTCTCTGTAATGCGTTTCTCAACATCCGCAAGTTTTTTATTTAACGCTTCCAACTCTTCTGTCGCAGTATTGCTATTAACAGCAGAAGGTTTTTGAACTTCGGCAGGTTTTGTTTTTTTATGGCTCTCTAAAAACTTTTTTTGCCTTGATAATGTATCTTCTAAATCTTTCTTATATTTTGTCGTCAGTTTCTTTTCAATAGATATGATTTTTTTAACTAAGGTTTCTATTTTATTTTTATATGTTTTGATATGCGTTTCAATATCTTTCGTCTTTTTGGTGAGCAAATCTTCTAGCGAGGTCATTTCCATTTTCTCAGCAATATCAATATAAGAAAAAATAACATTATCTATCTCTTTTTGGAATCCATCATTTTTAAGGTCATTACAAAGAGCATCAATATGCTTTTGCGGCAAATATTCTGCCGTTTGCACATCAACCTTTGGCTCGCTCAATGTTACTTTAGACACCGTCCTTCCGTCTTTCCAAAGTAACTGCGCTAGATAGTCATTAGCAAATTTTTTGTCCTCTTTACGAAATCTTTGATTTGTCAAAAAAGAGGCGTGTTCAATATTATTGCTATCAACTAAATAACCTAATATGTCTGCCAACGCACTCTTGCCACTACCTTTATTTCCTATTATCGCTATTAGACCGCTATTTAGCGGAATATCCACATTAAACCAAGTTACAGGCTGTTTAGCAGTATCATTCTTTTTAATACACACTCTTTCTAAATAATGATATTTTTCACGCTCTACCTTTTCAATTTTTGGTGGTTTTGCTCCGATAAATATTCTTTCTCTCGGCTGAAAAAACACTTGCATTAGCCCTGCAAAAGTAGGGTCTGCTTTAATCCAGCAAGGTTTATTTGACCTAAACTTAAATAAACCGTCTGCTCCGTCTATTGAATGAGCATCAGAATAAGAAAAACAAGGCTTATACGATTCAAATTCATTTTTAGTTTCTTCTTTTAATCCCCACTCGATTGTTTTGTCATTAGTAGAGAAAAGTCCATTCGCCTTTATATAATATTTTTTTCTAATTTGATGTGCGCCCGAAGCCCAATTTATGTTGGTAATGTCGTCTTCTGGTATCAACACAATATATTTATCAATAAATGCCGCCGCTTGTAAAGTAGTTATAATGTCGTCAAAATCAATAACTAAACACTTTAATCCAACAACATAATCGCTCTCAGTAAAAGTAAGTTGGGTTGCCTTCATTCTTTTCCCAAAATCCTCTATGTTTACTCTAGTTAGAGGAGATTTATCCGTAGTCGTCATGCTCAAAGTATCAACAAATTTTATATTAGCAAAAAATTTGTTTTCTATATCGTCAATCGACACTTCGTCACTAAGAATAATATGTCCCTCTATTTTATGTTCGCCGCCGCCGACTACAATATCCTTAAACCTAAATTCTATATTCGGCAAAAGTTTAATTGCTCTCACTTTATCTAAAAATAAAGCATCCGTCTTGATTTGCTCGGCAAACAAAACTTTGAGCTTGTTTTCGTCAGCTAAATATTCCATCTTTATTTTCTTATAGCCTTCAATGCTAAAATAATCAGTAATACCGATTACCGCTATCTCTTGGCTAATCGCCTTTGTAAAAAGTGTTTTTACATAATTATCCCAATTCCCGCCAAACTGATTGTTTAACGCAGATGCGGGTGTATGAACCTGCAAATCCCACTTTCTCCATTCAGAGCCTCTATCGTATGTCATAATTTTTACATTCGCTTTTTTCATTTTTTACCTCTTAACCACCTTATCCCAAACCTTAGCCAAACACCGTTTGACACTTGAGCCTATGCCTTCAAAATGCTTGTCGCCGCAGTATATTTTGTTGTTTATAAATATTTTCAAAAACATAGTTAAAAGAATTGCAACCGACTCTGAATTATGGTAACACACAATCCAGCGAGGTGCTATTATGAAAAACATTATTGTAGAATATCTTATAAATAACAAACTTGACCAAAAACTGACTCTAATACCTGCCGAGAGTATGCCGTTAGTGACGGAACTTGTCAAGGCGGAAGAAGCTCTTTTAGCCGCACTTTCTGACGAACATAAAGCCATGTTCAAAAAGTATGTTGATGCCGCATTAGATTATAGATGCGAACAATCTGATTATTATTTTACCGAAGGATTTAAGGCAGGAATTTTATTCGGATTAGAAATCAAAACTTAATGCTTTAGTTTTCTTTATATGCCCGTTCTATCAAAGGCTTAACTTTTTCAAAGTCTGAATCGTTTTTTATTGACACCTCAACATTACCCGAACCCCAGCGTCCTAAATTTGTGACATCCCTTGAAAACCCTGCTTCAAAATTTACTGTGCCCACATCTAACTTCAAATTCAAAATCATCTTTGATTTTACTAATACGATAGAAGCAAAGTTTTTAATTTTCTTAAACGCTGTATAGTACTTTAAGTTTGCAATAGATATGTCGTCACCCAGCGAAAGAATAAACTCTTTCGCTTTTTCAAATAGTTTCTGTATAGTTTCACTTGCATCGGTTAGCCTTTCGTCAAAATTCTTATGCGTTATTTTTGAGCTGCCTTGCTCAAGCGTTCTTGTATCGACAAGATGCTCCCCGACCTGCTCAAACATCAACATATCATTGAATAATTTATATCTTATCAAGCTAACGCTCTTTGTCATTTGGTTGATTGCACTTTCGTCGTATTTATTAAAATCACCCGCTATACAAATAACGCGCGGCAACGACCAATCTATCAGCTTTGCTTTTTCCAAACCGAGCTTTTCAATAACTAAAACTTTGAAACTATCTTTGTGTTTAAGCAACCAATCTAAATAATAAAGCCCTTGATTTATGACATTCTCGTTTTGTTTGCGTTTGTATTCAAATATTACAGGACAATAGTTTTCGTCTATCCCAATACTATCCATACGACCGCCGTGTGTAGTCGGATATTCTGATGCTAAAAATGTAACACCAAAAAATGAGCGCATATTCGCTTCTATTATTTGTTGCAATTCGCTCTCTAGCGTGACATTGCTCCCATGTATTTCTTCGACCTTTTCGCCGATTTTGAAAAGCTGTATATTTGCCATAGCATCACTCCTTTGTTCTTGAATTGATTTTTAGCCTCAACCCACATATAATTATAGCATTTTTATATACTAAACGCAAATTATATCATACATTGTCGAAAAAATAAATAAATTTATCAATATTTCAATATTTCATTAAATTGAAAACACCCCCACAGTTTACGCGTAGTCGCCTTTTGCATCATGCCGCCATTATTTACCGCGCTACAACCGTCAATGCTGTGTGCGATAAACTGTGCCATTTGGGTGCAAAATATAGTTCAAGTCCCGTTCTATGCAATGGGGAGAGAAAAAGATAAGTATTGCGGCAAATAGCCAAAAATCCCAAAACCCAAAAAAACCTGTTCCCATAAGTAGTCCCAAGCTGTGTAAAAAAGGCTTAAAAATAGAAAAAACCTCCCATACGCGCACCTTTTCGGTACGACATATGAGAGGTCTTATATGGTGCACCCGCTAGGATTCGAACCTAGAACAATGGTTCCGAAGACCATTGTGATATCCCTTTCACCACGAATGCAAAGCATTTGTGGCATATCTCCAACCTACCACTAATGCATTATATAATGCATAATAATCATGCATATATTTAGAATTTAAGGATTTAAATAAAAACTTAATCTCACCTAATCCTATTAATAGCTATTCAAGTTCAACTTTCTTAATTATTAGATACTTGCTTAAAAAATAAAATCCTATACTCCAGCCAATAAAAATTATAAAAATCACGCTTGTGATAACATAAAAAATTGCAGTGCCAGACAAATTTGACCTATCTAAAGCAGGCATAAGTGACATCATAATAATCACCGATATTATACTCATCACTTGCGTTAAACCATAATAAATTAGTATGCCTTTTAATACTTTTGCTTTTTTAGACCGCCCGATATTAGACAAAGAAAGTACTAATAGCAATGTAACAATCCCTGACAATGCTGAAGCTAAAAAGACTAGACCTATTTGAAAAACTCTTAATGGATATCTCATAAATACACGAAACAATCCCACCAAAAACTCTCCCATAAACTCAAATGCACCCAAAACAACAAAAATACTTGCAATAAAAGTCAAGGTCAAAAGCAGCAACCACAGCATACTTACTAATATTTTTGACAGTAATATTTTATTAATGGATATCGGAGTCGTAAGCGTCAAATATCCTCCGCTAGCAAACAATTTTATATGAAAATTTTGTACTATTACTTTTAAGACCACTACGCTTAATGCCAGTCCTGCCGCTGAGTATGCTAGCCAGCTTATTACTATCCAAAAACCAATCTGAGTCATTATGCTAAACATAATAAACAAACTTGTCAAAAGAAGCACCCCGCAAAAAACAACAACCTCTAAATAACTATCTCTTATATCATGTTTTAATAATTTAAGCATATCTAAACACCTCCCTAAATAAATCATTAAGCGACATGTTGTAATGTGCTTTTATTTTATCTGCTTCTCCTGCAATAGCCACACTTCCATGTTTTAAGAATACTGCATAATCTAAAATGGTTTCTGCTTCTAAAATAAGATGTGTAGAAATTATGACGGACGCATCTTTATTATAGTTTTTTAAAATCATATTAAAGATAAAATCTCTTGCCGCTGGATCTACACCTGCAATGGGTTCATCAAAAATAAATAATTTTGCGTTTCTTGACAGCACTAATGCCAGTTGAACTTTTTCTTTTGTGCCCTTTGATAAAATTTTAAAGCGAAGATTAGTATCTATCCCTAATTGCCGCATTAAATCTTTTGCCTTGTGTATATCAAAATCAGGATAAAAGTCAGCAAAATAAGATATGGCATGATTTGTAGTCCATTTATCTATTAAATAGTTGCGGTCAGGCAGATATGAGATTATAGCTTTTGTAGCTAAACCAGGGGGTTTATTATCTATAAAAATTTCACCATGATATTGAGTCAATAAATTGGCAAAAAGTTTTATTAAGGTAGTTTTGCCGCTGCCGTTTGGTCCTAATAAACCTATAATTTTGCCCTTAGGAAGTGACAAGTTTATATCATGAAGAGCAGTAAAGCCCCCATAATTTTTTATTAAATTATGTGTTTTTATTAAAGCAGAACCATCTAGTACAGAAGCAGTCATTGTATTAAATAAAGGAGCAAAAACTGAATGTTGATTATTTATATTATTATCTTGCATAAATAATATCCCTCCATATTTAAAATATGCTTAGTTGAATATAATATTAACACAAAACTTGTTGTTTGTCAAGTTAAACTTGCCCTACTAATATCATTTTTTAAACTCAATTATACAATAACTGCCTCCGTCAACATTTCGCAAATCAATAATCACCCTATCCTTTTGTTCATGTTTAAATATCTCTACTAAATCCCCGCTTGCAGCCGCACTTTTATATTCTGCCCTCAATATTCCCTTAGCAAAATTCCAATCTATATATTCACTAGCCAATCTAACATAATTAGCATTGTTTACATGGTTATAATGATCCAAAAAATATGACGGCATAACCACGCTATCCACTTTAACCGCCGCTTGCGTCTCATATTCAACCTTTCTTGGCAACGCATTAAATCCTAGATTATCAGCTAATTTATAATTTAAAAAAGCATCCCTTCTAATAGCCTTGCCTGTTTTTAAATCCACAAGCACGCCAAAAGAATTGCTCTTAACTAATACATTGCCGCTTTTATCATAGATAAAAGTGCTTCTGTTGCCTGTGATGGTATTAATTTCATAAAGTGCCGTTTTAACTAGCACCTCATCTAAAAATTTGGGCATTTTGACAACTTCTATGCTTCTGGCACTTAAAAACCATGCATAATTATTTTTCTTAAAATAATCATCAATAAACTCGTCGCTGGCTATTTGCAAATGCTCACAATCTGACATAAGCTCTAATGCACCGCCAATGCTTAAAGTCAAAGATGGGTCACAGTCAGAGTCTACTATCATTTTCTTATAATCATATGTTGCACTCATGAGTATATTTTAATATAATCCTTAAAAAAAATCAAGCGTTTTTTCCACAAATTTCTTTTGTATTTTTCCTTGACTTTTATCTTTGAATCATGTTATAATGCATTTGATGAAGTCTAACTTACTTAAAAAAATAACTGATACTAATAAACTTTATTTTCCTGCATCTATTAAAGCTGGAAACATTTTCTATCAATATAAAAATATCCTAGACTTTTATCAAAAAAATACAACGCTAACTACCAATAAATTTGACGAGGCACTAAAAAATAATTTGGTGCTTTGTACTTTTTTTGAGCAAATTGACACTCAATATATTGAAAATCTACTTAAACAAATCGCCGCCGCTATGCCGCATTTAATTGAGGTGTTTAGACGCCCTGTCACACATCTGTCTGAGATAGAAACAATTGTGCCTGTAGATATGGCAAAACATATTACCTCAAAAACTGTGCGCCATCTAATGTCAAATTCACAAGATTGGGAATGTATTAAAAAATCAAAAATTACTCCTAAAAATGTATTGACAAAAACATATGATGATGATTATGGAATTTATGAAAATCTTGTCTTTAAAAATTTAATCGATAGGATATTAAAACTATTAAAAAAACAGCTGCACTATTTAATTGTCGCCTTAAAAATCTATAATGAATCAGTTAGTATTGATGTTTTCTCAAGAATAAATCATGAACAATATTATAAAGCCATAGGAAATCTTTATTCAGGCTTTTTTAATAATTTTGAAGAAATTGAAACAAATGCCCTGACCAAAAAAATAAAACAACAGCTATCCTTATTAACTAAGTATTTATCACACCCTGTTTATAGAAAAAATATAACTGCTAAATCTTTAGGCAGCGACATTAAACAAACAAACATTTTGCTTATGCATAAAGATTATAAATATGTGAATAAGCTATGGAAACAATTAGGAAATGATGACGTTAAAGAAGAAGAAATTGATGAAAAGCTGCAAGCAAAGGCTCAAAAAGCGTATGAAAAATATTGTGAATATTTATTAATTTTTGCCGTCAGAAATTTTAATTTTAATGAGCAATTTAAATTTAACAAATGGCAAATGACTATAAAAAATAAAAAGATTTTAACTGTTGATATTGAAGCGATAGAATTAACCATAAAACACAAAAAAACTCAAACAAAATATTTGATTGTGCCTTGCTCATATTATTTTAAAAAAGATAAAACAAAATACTATCAAGATATTAAAAACAAAATAGGAACAGGCTATGATAATATAATAATTACTCATCCTTTTGATATTGATTATACCGACCAAGCACTGCCTATATCCATCATTGAAATCAATAGCTTTAGATATTTTCAAAAACTGCTGCTAGAGGGCATGATATTAACCGATAATGACAAAAACATTTGTGCATTTTGCGGAGCAAATTTATTAGAAAATAAATGCAAAAAATGTAGACTTAATATACAAAATAATAAATGCAGCACTTGTGAGCATAATTATATATCCACAAAAGTAGACGGAGTTGCTATAGAAAATGCTCCGTTTAAAACAATTAATAAAAATTGCCCTAATTGCAAAGAGGAGTCTAATTTATGAAAAAAATAAAAATTACCGTTTTAAGTATTACATTAAGTTTGACCATATTTATTTTAGCTGCTTGCGGAATTTCTGTAATAGAACCTCCTGGCGGGGGCTCTATTTGGGATCATATTGACTGGAATGATATTTTTTCTAACATTAACTGGTCCGAAGTGCTAACTCAAGATATAATTGATCATATACTGCAAAATTTTGAATTAGAAGATTTTTTTACTAGAGAAGAATTGCGTGAATTTATTGGTGCAGATTTAATAGATGAAGATGAAGTCAGGCGCATAATCAGAGACATGGATTTTGAGGATATTTTAAGTGAAGAGGAGTTTAGGGCGATGGTTAGGGCTGCTTTTATCCAAGATATTTTGCGTGATCCTGAAATTAGAAACTATCTAATAGAATCGTTGATACAGGACATTCTAAGAAACGATTATTTTTATTGGGGCGTTTTAGAAATAATTTATACGACCATTATGCATGATAGCTTTATTAGAAATGAATTGAGGCGCTTAATATTAGACACCATTGATTTAGATGATTTTTTAACATTGCAAGATGTTGTTAATATATTGCAATATATTGATCTTTTAGATTTAATCGATATTGATGATTTAATTAACCTATTAGAATACCATGGTATTGCAAACTTGATTACAGATGATCTATTAAAAGAAATTTTAAGAGAAATTGATTTAGCTGATTTTCTAACTGATACAGAATTAAGAAATTTAGTGCAGGAAATTATGTCTGACGAAGATTTTATTGCCAGCATTGTTAATAGTGATGAATTTAGAAAATTATTAGAAGAATTAGTATACGATATAATCAATTATGAACCTGATATAAACGCTTTAAGACAACAGATTTTTGACAGCATAATGGCACCTGGACAGCCACTATGGATAGCTTATCATGCTGGACATATAACAATGGCTCAAATAAATGAAATAGTAGACTCAATGCTAGACGCAATGTTAGGGAGGCAACAATAATGAATAACGATGAAATAAAAGATATAAATACAACAGATATCCAAACTGCTTCTAAGCAAGGATACTATTTTCCGCAACCTAACACCCCGCCCCATTATCCCTCTTCATCAGCCCAAGTACAAAATAATGTTGACACAACCAATAAACCCACAACAAACCCTTTTTCTTCATTAAAAATATTTGTCACTGCCAAACTTAATTTCAAAGGTCAAGGTGCTAAAATACTTTCTTTTGCGCTTTGCATGACACTATGCTTAGTTGCTCTCATATCTTTATCTACCTCTATTTTAACAACTACCTTTGATAATCTAACACCTTTCAATCTTATTTTCATGCGCCAAAACTACGCTGAATATTATTTTTTCCCTAGTCTAGGCTTACCTTTTTTGACACTTTCATATTGGGTAGCAAGAATTTATTATATGGTTTTTGCCGTTGCCCTTTTAATTATAATTGCTGCAGGCGTATTTGTGTTTATAAATAAAAGGCGTGATAAAACCAGCTCTTTTTGTGATATTGCTATGGCAGTTTTGGTGGCATTTTTATTTTTCGGAATGCTTTTATCTTTAAATTTTGCTAATCTTTATACTTTAGCTGCGCCGCATCGCACTATTACCGTAGGCGGAATAGGCTCTTTTATAATAGGCTTAATCATTTTAATCTTAAAATATATTGTCAACTTTTGCTTTAAAGTCCCTACTAATGATGAATTTGCTAAATCAAAATTATCTATTGCAAGTTCATTTGTACTGCTAGTGCTAGTAATCTCCACTTTATTTACCCCTATTTATATTTTTCAACCTTTCTACAGCATGACAGGGTTAGATATTTTGCTTAATAGACCTGATAGACTGGCATTCTTGCCCACAGTGTCTACCTTTAGGTCATTTATTCTTATATTTTTAATCGTGTGCTTTGCTTCATTTATAATAAACCTAATATTATATATAACCAGCAAACGAATCTTTGTTCAATACAATAAATTTAATGTGTTTATCGGCATTATTGCGCTGGCACTATATGCGCTAATAGGTTTAAACTATGTCGTAATTTTATTTGATACACTCCAGTATATACCTGATTATATCCTTATTGTTGTTTCTTGGGATACCTATGCATATTTGCCGCTTGCTCTGTTTGGCATGTATATTTTGGGGTTGTTGTTTGTTAAGCTGACTGAAAACAGACAAAATATAGAATATAAAGTTTATGCTAAAGCTGGCGGCAGGCGCAGCAGCACTGAAGGAGAAGACAAGAAAACAGCCGAGGATTTAGAGATAACAGGCTATGATCCTATCCCCGCTTTTTCTGAAATAGATAGCATGTCAGATAAATTTGAAGACGACTATCAAGAAAATTTAAAGTTTAAATTTGAAGGTGTCACCTTGCCATTATTGGTTGACCATATTATAGAGTATGCAAAAAATTCCCCGCAAAACTTAAGCTATGGCAAACGTGAGATAAAAACTTTTATAGCAGGCTTAGGCGCAAGCAGATTAAGCATATTGCAAGGAATGAGCGGAACAGGAAAAACCAGCCTCCCTAAAATTTTTACTGAAGCAATTGGCGGCATATGCGAGATGATTGCAGTAGAATCTAGCTGGAGAGATAAAAACGAACTTTTAGGCTATTATAATGAGTTTAATAAAAAGTTTACCCCTAAAGCCTTTACTCAAAGCCTTTATAAAGCGTCATTAAATATTGATACTCCTGTGTTTATTGTATTAGATGAAATGAATCTATCAAGAATTGAGTATTATTTCTCTGACTTTTTATCGCTTATGGAAGCAGCTGAAGATGAAAGAAAAATTAAATTATTTGATGTGCAGCTATATCCTGAAGTTGATGACAGAACAGAATATTTAAAATTAGAGCATGGTCATACTTTAAAAATTCCTAATAATATTTGGTTTGTGGGCACAGCAAACAGAGATGAAAGTACATTTGAGATTTCTGACAAGGTGTATGATAGAGCACAAACAATGAATTTTGATAAGCGTGCCCCTAAAATTTTAAAAGCTAATACCAATTTTAATTTAAAAAAGTTTGTAACCATGAATCAACTAAGGTCGCTGTTTAGTGAATGCAAGCAAATGGTTTTTGATGCTGAAGACAGCTCTATTATTAAAAAGATAGAAAAAATCCTGCTTCCATACAGAATCTCATTCGGAAACAGGATACTAAAACAGATTGAAGAATTTGTAAAAGTTTATGTATCAGCAAGCGGACCAAAAAACAGCAATGAAAAAGATGAATATATCCATGAAGCACTTGACTGCATCATCCTTTCAAAAATTGTGCGCAAATTAGAATTTAAACAAATAAATGACATTGATGAATTAATTGAAAGCTTTAAGCCTTTAAAACTGCCTATGTGTTATCAATTCTTATTAAGTCTACAAAATTAACTTATAAATCATCACTATCTTGCAAAGGTACTTCCATTTCAGCTAATGCACTCTCTTCAAAAGACGGACTAAACGGCGTACCTGTATAACTTCCCAACGGATCAAACTCACTTTTAAATTCATTTTTATTATCTATATTAATCATATTATTAGTTTGCAAATCAACAGCAAATTTTATTCAAGGAGAAAATAAATCTATGTCAAACTCAAATTTTAGAATCCCTGCCCCAGTTAACGAACCCATCTTCTCTTATGCTAAAAATACAAAAGAAAGAACTGCCTTAAAAAATGAACTAACCAGACAATCTAGCATAAAAATTGAGATTCCTATAATCATCGGCGGCAAAGAAATTAAAACAAACAATATTAAAAAAGTTGTTATGCCGCACAATCATAAACATGTTTTAGCAGAGTATCACATTGCATCTGATAAAGAATTAGCACTTGCAATAAAAGCTGCCAAAGATGCAAAAGAGACATGGCAGGCAATGCCGTTTAATCATCGTGCCGCAATATTTTTAAAAGCCGCTGATTTAATTTCAACTAAATATCGTTATCTATTAAATGCTGCCACTATGCTAGGTCAAAGCAAAACTGCTTTTCAGGCTGAAATAGATACTCCTTGCGAGCTTATAGACTTTCTTAAGTTTAATGCGCACTATGCCGAGCAAATTTTCTCTAACCAGCCAATAAGCGACAAAGGCACATGGAATAGATTAGAGTATCGACCGCTTGACGGATTTGTTGCAGCAATATCTCCTTTTAATTTCACTGCCATTGCAGGCAACCTAAGCGCTTGTCCTGCAATGTTAGGCAATACAATTATATGGAAACCTGCGTCTACTGCTATGCTGTCAAATTATTATATAATGAAAGTTTTTGAAGAGGCAGGCCTGCCGGCAGGAGTAATCAACTTTGTACCGTCTAGCGGCGCAGATTTTTCTAAAATAGTGCTAGAGGACAAAGATCTTGGCGGAGTGCATTTTACTGGATCTACTAAAGTATTTAAAGATATTTGGCAGTTAACAGGCAAAAATATAAATAAATATAAATCTTATCCTAGATTGGTAGGAGAAACAGGCGGCAAAGATTTTTTATTTGCACATAATAGTGTTGCCATAGACAGCGGCATTTTACATAAAGATAATACGCAGTTAGAGCAATTAGCTGTCGCACTAATAAGAGGAGCATTTGAATATCAAGGGCAAAAGTGTTCGGCTTTATCAAGGGCATACATACCTAGCAGTATTTGGGAAGATATAAAAAAACTGATGCTAGAAAAAACTGCTAAATTAAAGACGGGCGATGTATCCGATTTTTCAAACTTTTTAGGCGCAGTCATTGATAAAAATTCTTTTGATAATATCAAAAAATATATTGATGCAGCTAAAGCGGATAAAAATTGTCAAGTTTTATGCGGCGGCTATGATGATAAAAAAGGTTATTTTGTTGAACCTACTATTATCGTGACTAAAGAAGCTAATTATGTGACCATGAAAGAAGAAATCTTTGGACCAGTTTTGACTATTTATGTGTATGATGATAAAGATTTTGATAAGACATTAGAATTATGTGGCGATAACGAATACGCACTGACCGGAGCAATTTGGGGCAGAGACAGAGAGATTTTGACATATATGGAAAAAGCATTGCAAAGTGCTGCAGGAAACTTTTATATTAATGATAAATGCACAGGCGCAGTGGTAGGACAACAGCCATTTGGCGGCGGCAAAGCAAGCGGTACAAACGACAAAGCAGGCAGCATACTTAATCTATTTAGGTGGTTATCTCCAAGAACAATTAAAGAAACATTCAATGCCCCAAGTATTGTTGAGTACCCGTTTATGGATAATGAATAATTCTATTTTTAATGTTAATATTCTATATTTTTGTCATTCTGAGTCGCAACCAAAAAATCTCATCCCTAGAAAAAAATATTAGACCTGTTCAGTAACCTACATGGTCAGATAAAGCATGGATTTTTTTAAAGCAAAATTTTATTGTTTTTGCAGTTAATACTAGCAGTATTAACAAAAAAAAGAATAAAATTTTTGAATAAAAAAAGCTG
>Ga0136643_10008929_pt1 | contig 14703 bp, 8 predicted proteins | sample TergutLab28metaG_FD_96883 | JGI IMG/M metagenome (GOLD analysis project Ga0136643, IMG submission 96883) | Labiotermes labralis P1 segment gut microbial communities from Petit-Saut dam, French Guiana - Lab288 P1 (version 3) (version 3) | ecosystem: Host-associated > Arthropoda: Insects >... | reverse complement strand
TGTGTTATGCTGTAACTCTTGTTCCTTAGGGTATTGTATTTCATGGTTCTGGTGCTTGTTCATTGTTCTTGTATTGTGATGGTTCATGTTCTTGTATGGTGTTTCGGTTCTTGTGCGGTGCTTCTTGTTGTTCTTGTATTGTGTTTGTGCGTTGAGCTTGTTCATTGTTCTTGTATTGTGCTACCCTGAGGTTTTTTCCATGCTTTTCCCTCAGTTGTAAGGCAAATGTCAGGGTATAACTCGCAAAGACGGGGCACGGCCCGCACTTCCAGAATTGTACTCTCTATGTATTGTGTGTATTGTTGTAAATGTGTTGTGTGATTCTACCACCGGGTGTCAACCCAATTGCGGTTAAATAAATATCATATCATATCATATGGGTCATTTTTCTGGACCAGAAGAAATGAACAGTCCTTGTGGAAAAATAACTCACGCAGGATTTGCAGAAGAGTTTTTACTACCACTTGATATATTATGTTCCCCTGGCTTTCAAAATAGGAATTTTTATATTTTTAATGCAGTTTATTCAAAGTATGGATAACTTTTAATTAAGCACTACAAGAAAAATGGTACTGAAGCAGTCCCCAACAAAACTGAACAACATTGTAACTTATAAGTTTACAGAATGCATCATAAATTGCTTGATATACAGGCTGATACTGTTGCTCGCACACATAACTATAGTAATCCTGTCACATGTTAACAAAATAAGCCATGCCAAAGTCTTTGAAGTGTGAAATTCATGTGGAGCTTGAATCTGCCAGCTGTATCAGTTGGTTTAACAGCTGGATGTGGCTGGTAGCCCAAGAGAATGTTTTTCCCTTTAGTTGCTGTGAAACTTTAGCTTGTCTGTTGAACCATACTGTTACAGACAAGGTTGTAGCAATAGCAGTTGTCTTATGATGATCCAGAACTCATGATGCATTGCAACAGTATGCTGTGTGAGCAATATATGATTAAGTGCTTCTTTATAAACCTCACTTTATACAGCCCAACTTTTCAGGTTTTTCACCTCTTTCACCAAAGAAAAAATGCCAGAAACAGTAAACACTTTTTCTTGTAATGCAGTATTAAATACATGGCTTGGGAGGACCAGTGAAGGATGCACCTTCTCCCTGTCGGAATGGCTGACATTGCCATAGAAACACTAAGAAGAAAGAATCTTCAGTTATAACAGATTAGGAAATGTACAAAAAATGTAACTGTTCTGGTGTGTTTGCTTCCTGTTCTTTGTCCCAAAATCCAGAATAATGAGGAAAAGATCAAGGGAATAGGACTTCAGTGGATTGGTGGTTACACATGTTCATACACCTTGTCAGAGAAGACTTTGTTCATCCTCCAGAACAGCAGGCCGCGGGTGTTTCTTGTATAATTCTATCGCTATCAGTGAACCACCACATTCACTCCTAAGCTGTTCAGTCTCCATTTCCCCTCAAGACTATATTTTTCATTTCCTTGCAGTAGACACTGTAAGAATCTAGCAATCTGTGTACCCTTCTATTAAGCAAGTGCTGCGAATTATGTCGCACACCCTCGTGGTTTGATGTTTCGTAGGTTGTGCAATTTCGCTTGCAGGATGGTGAGTATTGTAGTTATTGTCATAGTTAAGGTGGATATTATGGGGATCGTATGATGTGTTTAAGGTGGACTGTATGCATACTTCCCAGCATAGTTTTGTTTGCAATTTAATTTTGGGTAAGGAGTTTTAATGTGAGCATTTTTATTTCAGAGGATTTCTAATATTTTTGGTTTTGCATGTGTCTGTAAATATATGTAAATCACAAAAGGTTGTGTCATTTGGGAAGTAAATGCTCAGTGTGTGTGAGTAGTCTTGTGAATTATTAGTAACACACGCACTCGTACTTCCTGGGAACAGCATAACTGGAAAATTTCAACATGAACCCACATAAATTTTAGATTTATGACTTAGATTTTAAAAAAAGTTTGTAATGCCATGGTACACACACAGATATGTTGCTATTCATTGGTTTATTTTACCAGGTTCTTCAGTATTTGCCAGCATCCCTAGTGCATCACAAGACTCAGGACTTCCTCAAGATAGCGGTCAAGGTAGGTGCCAAGTTTGTTTTCACTTTCAAAACACACAGACTGCTTCTCTTTGTCTAGATGGGAATTTGATCTAAAGTCATATATTCATAGGATCTTGGCTTATCCTAATTCTTTCATGCCCAACAATTTTTATTCACTGATGAGCGTATTATTGTGGAGGTCATGATCATACATGCTTTTCTATATATTTCAACCATTTGAGCCTAACTTAAACTCTTGCCCTTTGACTTCTCTAAGATTACAATGGGGGTGAGGGATGGGATGCCCTAATGAAAATATGTAGGTTCATTTTTTTTATATATTTACGTGATCCTGGATTGTCTGAAGTCATAACTTACTGGTATCTTACTGCCATTTCTGACACTTACTATATCTTGAATCAAAAATAAAGCTGTAGTTTAGAACCACTCCTCTTTTGGGCCAAAACAATGCTGAGATTTATTTGCCTTTATGATTTGAATTATAAGGAATCCTGTATGTCCAGTTCGTTATTCATTCATTATCTTGTCATTCAGAGCTATATAATGAGACCTATTGACAGTGCAGTTAAACAAACCATAAATATTGTAAATACAGGTAGTTACCAGCATGTGTATACTCTGTACCAGATCACAGTCAGTCAATGTAGCTTTATCACCAGTGTGCCTATACTGTCTCTACTACATCACTGACAGTCAGTAGAGCTTCATCACCAGTGTTCCTGTACTGGGCCATTGCCTCTCACAAAAGCCAGTCTTCAGGCTCAAATTTGAACTCTGGCCCTCCCAAATATAGAGCAAGAGTACTAACCACTTGGTTGTGACCTTTGTACTTGTCGAAGAAGCTGTAGTACACGTCATATATGTTATGTCATTTTTTGTTTTGCATGTGTGTTAAAACCACTGTGGAGATGTGTATTTATGTTGCCTGTATTCATATTTTTATATCTCTGAGGAGCCCAGGAATATCCATTTAAGTGGCTGGCTGTGGGCTAGATGACCAGGATTGAATTCCCTGTAAGATAAAGATTTGTCTTTTTGCCACCCCATTTACACCACTCAGTCCACTCATCCTCCTGTGTAAAGAGTCTTTTCCCCTGATGCTAAAGTGGTTAGAATGTGCAACTGACTGACTGCCGTGCTGAGGTCTGTGTGTGGAGTGTCATTACACAGGCCTTGTACATCAGAGAGTGGTCCTCAGGCATAGACTGATCTATATTTTTCATCACTGAAAATACATCAGTCATTACTCTTGCTACATTTCATTTACCGTGCTGTATAATAAGCAAAGTCACAAATACCATATTTAATGCACATAAGATAATTCTTATGTCTGAAATTTTTTCCATTTTGGAAGATTAATTTCATTACAGTCGATAGTTTTATACATTGTTAATTTGGTGAAGACATTCTGTTTGTTTACAACTTTTGCAACATAGTAAAGACACCATGAATTATACTTTTGCCTGAAATATGAATGTTGCGACAGGGTGACGTACAGTGTTAAAGACTAGTTGGTTATTATTCATTGTGATATCTCAGATAGATTGTTATCTTACATGAAATGGATATTTATGTGTGGTGTGTAGAACGACAGTACTGCTGCATTCAGTTTGATGATGATAATTTATGAACAACTAAAGCTGGACGTGTGAAATTTTGTATGAAGATTGAGAATACCTGCGAATCTGGTATAAAATTGTTTTTTATATGGGCATTTACAGACTTTATGCTCACAGAATTTTAACTTTGTAGCTGGAAATATCATGTTATCAATCTCATATAGCTGGGTGTTATATACAGAGATGGACCATTATATTGTATTATTGTTGACTTACAGATTCTCGTAGCTACAGGATACATACTGAAGTGGTGAAAGGAAAGTAGATGTTGTTACTACTTGTTTCTCAGCACAAAAATAATCATAATTGCCACCAACACATGTAGTTTCTGTACGCACTAACTCAGTAGTAGGCAGCCCAACTAGCTGTTGAAAATTTTGTGTTCGTGTTGGTTTCCCATGCTTATTAAGTCACAAGCAACTAACTGTCATTTACATTGCATATATGTAATAGCTTCAGGAAAGTCTGGAACAGAAGTGAATACAGGAATATAGACATACACGTCACTATGCATGGCAGAATTGTTCAGTTTCCATTGGGTGCAGTGTGTGTATGGTTTCAGAGTGGGAATAGGTTGTCAGGTGAAAGTGAAGTTTTGCAGTGATAGAAATGCTGTCGATACTTCAGATGTTACATGGGGAACAATAACAGTTCCAATCCAAGGTGTCTTGAGGGGCATCACAGGTTTAGGGATGATGGTGTGTTGCAATGTAACTATCACAGCAGATGGCCTCATTCTCAAACATCATGGTATGATTGTGTGGCAGGAGCAGGAAGTAATTGCTTTGAAGGTCTGTGTCTCAGGAGTGCACATATTAGGATGGCAGAAGAGTTCAAATGGTTGTGTGAATGCTGACAGAAGTGTGTACAGAAGTTTGCCACAGTGGGGCAAGCACTACCTCACAACACACCATACACAAAAAATGGAAAAAAGTGAAAACCCTGATACACCCCACTTGGTACACACAAATAAATTGTACCTAATGTTACATGCTGCATTTGGGTGGGGGGCATGTGGTATGAGAGCACACAACAGAAATACCAATTTGATGAAGTGCACCGATACATTTGATTTTAGACTGTTTTTTGTTGTACAGTTAATTGCGGCAGGGGTTTTATAATAAGAATTTAAGCCTGAGCTTTAAAAAAACTGCCATGTTAACCATTCTTTTTGTACTGTATGCTTGCTACATGAACTTGGGATCCCAAAGTATTCGGAATTGCCATTGGATTTGTGTACACTTTACTTGTTTGATAAGATATACCTGAAGATGACTTTAGTCAGAACTTGTGTTAGTATTTATGGTAATGGTAGAGTGATAGTGGAGAGTTTATTATATTCATATACTTGCATCTCAGGACTTGTAGTGCTACCAGGCTTGAGATTTGGTTCTGAAGTCGGAACTTTTGTAAAGTGCCACATCTGTGCTGCTTTCTTAATGAAATTTTGGTAACTGTATAGTCTGTGGTAGAATATTTGTATCAGAGCAAGGAAGTTACTGTCTTGTGATTGAAAGCCTTTGTGTTTTTGAGGGTAGATGTAGACTGAGGGTCATTCAGAGAAAAATGCTAAGGAGAGGAGAGAAAGGAAAGATAGATGAAAGAATACATACTGTTATAAGAAGCTTCATAATTTAAACTCTGCAGTCAGTGTTGTTTGTACAGAGGGATTACACATGTGTAATTTCTATTATGTATGGAGTTCAATAAGAACTACATGCATAGTTTCAGTGAGCAAGTGTTACAGAAGAGTTTGCTGAAGAGCAGCAGTTGTGTATGTGTTTGTGTGCATTGATGTATGTTAACCAGATTTGTCACAGAACAGAACAGAGTTTAATGACAGGCTTGCATAGAATTTGTGTTTCATGAAAGTAGGAAATTTCTGGAATGATTGGCAACTTTTCGCGAACACTGCCCTGTGGGGTTAATATAGTATAACAGTAGCTTTCAGTAATGTGGGCAACCATCAAAGACAATTGCCCTTTATATATATACATGAAGGTTTGCTGATGAATTTTTTTTTACTCATCAACTACATTCTGTTACGGTTTCCTTTTGCCAGGCTTACATCTTGATGCTTGCTTTGTTTGTGTGTGTGTGTACACACATAATTATGTACTTGTCATTAACATTTCCTCAAGTTGTAGTACATTAGATGGAATAGCAAGAGTCAGCTGTCTGTGTGTTTTGATAATATTTTGTGGAGACACACAAAAAGCATGCTTTTAAAATTAACAGTAATTAACATTGCCATGAAGTTGTTTATGTGAACAGAATGATAGTTGGTACAGTCTTGTTTTGTAGTGTATATGATACAAATGTGTGGCATATTTCTACAGTGATACATTTGATACTTCCATGCTAAACTCAAGGAGACTTTATAAGCTCATGAAAATCAGCAAAGAGAGAGAAAAATCCTTGTTCAAAGTGTGAGGGTCTGTCTCATGCCCACTGTTTGGTCAGGTTTCTCTTAATAGTATGTGTAAAATTATCTCTATGCAAACCTTGAAGGCATATGGGGGACTAATGGTATAAGCTGCTCTCATTCTTAACCTCACATTGGGGGGGGGGGGGTAGTCAACTTCATGGCCCAGCTCCAGCTTTTGAAAATAAGGTCATTCATATCTCGTAACCGTCGATCATGTGAAATTGCTCTTGAATCTGGGAGATGTTTAAAAGGTATGGTTTTTTCAAAGATTTGCCAGTGTTTATCCATTGTAAGTTATTAACAGAACACGTTAGTATCCAGTTGCTTAATTTAAAAAGTGTGTTAGTCTGTAGGTGTCTGAAAATCAGTGTTTGAGGAAAAGTCTTAATGAGTTCAATATATAAGCAAGTGTTTTTGTCTGTCTCCACAGTTGTATTCAGGCAGTAGTGGTTGGTTGAGTGTTGTAGTGTTGAGCATAGTATCATAGTTTGTAGACTGCAGTTGCTTCATTCTGATTGTCATTTATTGTGCAGCTGGAGATGACCCCTTCCCTTCCACCCCAAATATCGCAATGTGTATCCTAATATTCTGTGGGTACAATACCTGTATTTGAATAATCCAACTTGGTGTGTGGGAACATTTACTGTGTGTTTTCATTGTGACTTGTAAACACTCTCAGAGTGGGTGATATAGTTAACACATTCCCCTGGAACATACATGTAACTTTTACTCCAGTTCAGAATCCATTGCAGCAACAAACAGTAGAATTGTAAGAGTGTTCCAAAATTATTTGCAGATGCAGTAGTATAAACACTGTGCGGAAGGGTTTTCTTTTGCTTCAAACGTATTATTCCAGTGAAATTAAGATTAATGAATTCATAGGATGTAGGGTACCAGAAGCATCCTTCTATCACAGAAATGAGAGTTAATTTATATTTTACTCTCAGCACTGATCATTGTGCAAGTTTTGCACAAATAAATTGAAATGTGAATTAAATATCTTTCTCCTAATATTTTAACTAATTGCAGCAACTTTTGTTGGAGGGTATTTTTTAGTAGGTACATGCGATAAGTTCATAGAAATTACAAGTAAAACAATAGACACCTCATATTGGTAAATATCATTGAGAATTTGTTTATTTTTCCATTTGTGGAAGACTATTGTGTGTGCATTTTCATAAAATGTTCAGTGGACAGACCTTGGTATGGATACATGTGACATTAGTAGATATTGGGGTTATTACAATTTAAAGATGGCATAGTACCATAACAAACTGAAATTGTTAGGTAGCAAAAAGTGTCTTAATTCCTGAACATGCACATTTCATAGCACTGTACCATGTCGGTTTGCAGATTGTTCCCGTTTTGTTGCAGTAAACCCATATCCATTGACACATCATCAAAATTTGGCAGTTGTATAAACACATAAGGTGATTAATATTTGAAGATATATTTATTTTACAGTCATCATGTGTCCATAGTTGACCAGCAAACTTCCAGGTTTTCTAGAGTGTTCTTGAACTACTCAACATAGTGAAAATATTAACGGTTATTTTGTTACTCTTTTATTGTGACACCTTAGATGCGAGTATCATGCCTATATTCTGAAATTATGAAGAATGCTCTCTTTTGGGGTATGAAGTCGTGTTTTTGAATTTGCAGCTCTAATGTGGGCATATCACAGGAATTTTTCTTACACATGGGTTGAGTGAAAAGTAGTTAAAATACATGTGGTAAATGAAGAAAAGATTTGTTTCATTGCACACTACTGTGGCATCCTGCCAGTGTAATCTGGCATGCAGTGAACCTCATCCTAGACATCAGGGAGCTGATGGATGCCATCAGCAGACCAGTTGTTAATATCTGTGATGGTCTGCCTAATTGTCTCATCGCCTCCACTCGACTGATGCAGAACTGCTTGCCACGAAGGAGTCACTCCATTTTCAGGAACTGATCAGAAGCACAAGGACTCATGTCTGGAGAGTAGGGAGGCTGTTCCAGAATTTCTTATTGCCACCATGCCAAAAGGTCAGTTACAAGTCTTGCCACATGGCACGGTGTATTGTCACATGGCATAAGCAGTGAACCATCTGTAATAAAATGTGAATGCTTTCACTGCACTGCAGAACACTGGTAATACTGCAGAAAATTACAGAAGTGCACTGCATTAACAGTTCAACCCTCTTGAGAACTTACAGTGGAGGAAGATAGCGTAGATATAAGCAGTAATCAGCATCAGTTTGTCAGTTGTGGAGAGCCTGAATGGAACCATTTTTTCAACTGCAGTTTCAGTTTGTGCTTCTTAGCCCATGCCCAGGTTTCATCAAGGACTACATTGCATGGCACAAGTGCATCACCTTCATTGTGGTACTGTTCAAGGCTGAAGTTGCCAATAGCATACCCGTGCCTCTGTTGCAGTATGGTGAGGTGGTGTGAGACCCAACATGATGCAGTTTGTCATGTTCTGATGGTGTCTTTAATAAAGCAGCAAACACTGAAATCAATTATCCCAACTTTCATAGCCAGTTGGCATGTCATTCAATACCTCTTCACTTTAAGCAGCATCTTTTAGCTGAGCCTTCTTGTCTTGGATGGTGGGTCATCGTATATTTATCATCCTTAGTAGCTTCTTAACCTTGGGGAAAGGCTTTTGTGCACTGTGCAACAGTTCATTGCAGTAACATACCACCATATACTTCCTCCAGATTGCACAGTCCCTCACACTGTGAGCATGTGTCATCTCTTTTTTTGTCCAGGAGTATTGTTCCAGCTTCATAAGCATATCTTAGTTTGCTGTGTCATGAGACACCAACATTCCTCACATTCTCTTTACTGCTTTACAGGTGTGGCACTGATAGCATGCATCTACCTTTCACTCATCCCATGTATATTATTTTAGTACTATCAGATACAACAGGAACTTAGGTATAATGTCAGTGTTTATTTCTAACCCAGGATGTTTCTTTCTTCATTTGACTGTTATCAAAGGTCTTATAAATGTCACAGAACTGTTGAAAGTTATGAAGTCTGGATGCACTTCTGTGGAAGTACACATTTTTTGTTTTGTTTGTTGTGATTCTGCTTATCTGTTTCATCTTAATGTTCAATTATGACACTTACGTAACTGTTACAAAGTCGGTGACTAGCTTTGATATGACTATATCACACCGAAGATTGTTTCAAACAAATACAATAGATTACATGGCATCTGTAATACATTTCATATGTTTCATGTAAGGAGGGACAGTTACAGGTACAAACTGCATTTTTCCTACTTTGTGTATACTGTATCACCAGATTAAATCTAAATTACGCAGGTAGTTGATATGATGGATGCAGGTGGGTAGATGGTGTGCGGATAATTCTCCATACTTTTTCTTTTTTAACGAATTATGCTTTAGAGGTTAAGTGTTTGAAATAGGCCATTGGTTTCCAAAGTACGTGCCTCGGAGCTGAAGAGATCTGTCAATACACTTCTGTAATGGCTGCTTTGAATTTTACTTATTTTCTAAATTAAAGGAATAATTTTTTGTTAAAAATGATTGTGTAACTTCTATAATTGGCGTAATGTTTATTTCTTATTACAGTTAGAATTTATAATTGAGACACCCCCCAGTACCCACAAAGCAATAAATGGTCATCCAAATTAAGGTCAAATCATGCAGTGCTTTGTTATGTATGCTGCTGGTATATATTAATAGCTATCTGAAATAAGTTATGAGACATAAAATTTTAATTTGGATACCTTTCATTAGGAAATTGTATATTCATGTGTGCAAGGGCACGGGGATACATGGTTATTTGTCGAAGCCAAAACGGGCCACGGGATAAAAGTTTGGGAAACGCTGGAATAGGCGATTGGTGAGGTACAGTTTTGGAGCATTCCCTTCGGAAGCAGGAGGCTATACTTTTGAATTAATGAAATGCTGTTCTTGGCAGAATTTGAATGGAATATTTGAAAATTCTAAGGATATATGTTCAGTATGATATATATATGTTTCACAGCTTGTCCATGCACTTTCTTTAGATGTAAAATCACACTAATTTATATAAAGGCAGGCGTGTATGAACTAGGCTCTCATCCCTTTCTGCAGTTGGAGAACATTCCAGCTATTTCAACAGGTGAGGAAAAGAGGAAGGAAAGACAAATGAGAGACGATGTGGTATGTAGTTAGCAGGTACCTCCCCTTAGTCAAAAGGCTTGTGCCAGAATAAAAGTCATTGTTAAGGTGAATACATTATAGCATGTGAATGCTGGGTGAAATGGCTGAATATCAGAAAACTGTGCAAAAAATAAATTGTGGTTTTGTGCCATATGAGGTTGTCCATAAAACCCTTTACGCTTGTTCTGTCATGGAGGAAGCTTGGTCAAGATTTAGATGGTGATTATTTCTTGCATTTTTCTGATGAAGTAAACACACGTGAAATAACTGATTTGGTGGTGTGATTGGATTTGAAAATGTCAACAAAGGGAGTCTTATCGAGTGGCCGCGAAGTGACTTGTTTGAACCAGTCCTCCAACATGTGACTGATGGGGCAGACATTGTCACCGGTAACACCATGAAACAGAGGGGTAGTAAGGAGCAAGAGAATAAAGAAGAGGAAAATAAAGAGCATGACAGTCATAGTGTGGCAGTTCATTATGTTGACACTTTGCTAAAGTGTTGGTAAATTTGTGCCAGATGGCATGGTGTCACATGCCGGGGACAAGTGACCTTCATTATGAACTGAAGCTGATAAGTAAACTTAAAGCTGTTGTACATTTTAAAGGCTTTGTGACTTGTGTGAACAAACCGTAAAATAGCTTGGATGGTCCTTGTTTTTTCATTATCTCTGTCTCGTCCCTTTCACTAGACAAATAAATAGGTGCATACCATGAAAATTACACATTTTATTTGATGTTGGGGTACAACAGATTCATTTAACAGAAGTATGATATTTGATTTGTGTTAATTAGTTTTGGAGGTGAAATGTGGACACTTTACCACCCATTATATGCTATGTGGAAAAAAATATGTTTGGGTACCTATTAAAATATATACTGTCAGAATTTTACATGTTTTTAAATATTGCAGTGTTTGACATTGCCAGCAGTTGTGTTTGGTTATTCCATTGCTTCAGGCATCCAAAATACTCGAGTGCTGTCAGTTATTCTGCAGAACATTATGCACTGTATTGGAGCAGTCAGCCATTGCTGTGCCTGATGAATTGGTTCTAACATTAGTAGATCAGCGGACACTAATTTGCCTGCTGGAATTGTTAACATGTGGTACAAGTTTCTGTTAAAAATTTATCCTGAAGTTGTTGCAAGTAGAACATTGAAGTTGCAGTTTACTGGAAATGTTTGCTACCAGTAATATTGCAATGTCCAGGTGCGGCAGGCCATGGTGTATGTATGCATGGTCTTGCTTGTTAAGTGCTATGCGCAGATCATGGCAGAAACAGATTTAGTGTTCACATTTATGATTATTCTTTAATGGAATAGTTTTAATACTCTTGTTTTCTGTAAAAGAAGGATGCTGGAATGAACGATGGTTTTGCCACTCTGTTTCCACCCACAAGAGGATGTTTAATATGAGATTGTAAACCAGTAAAACTTGCTTATGGATTGAACACTGTACTGCAATAGTGATTTAAGTTAATTTTTCTGCTGTCTGTTTGCATAAAAATGTGATGATTACTTGTGGTCTATTAGTGTTGTTACATGTCTGAGTTTTTATCAGGGCTGCCCAGAATTGTTTAAAATCATGAATAATAAATTTGTTTATCAGGAGTGCCAAGACACACAACTCATTTAGAAGAAATCAGTGTCTTATTTTGTAACAGCACTGTAGTTCTGTACAATGTGACAGGATGGTGGTTTCTATTAAATGTTCTTATGAGTTGCTTAGGAAATGTAACAGAAAGAGAAGGATACAGCCAGAATTCAGTTTTTTAAGGCTAATGAGTGCAGGGATTATAATAGACATACATACCAAGTAATGTAGATTGCATTTTAGTTTAGTGTCAAGGTCCAGAATGCTTGGCCCTTTACCCTACATGGATTGGTTACAGGCAGATGGTAAATGTAACATTGCTTTGTTACATGACAGAACATTGAATGGCTGCGCATTATTTCCTGGCAGAGGCTGGGTTTTCTCTCTTCACTTCCATATCTAGACCACCTGAGGCCTACTCATTTTCCTTTTTGTTGGGTACTAGGGGTTCTTTCCGCAGTAATAAAAGCAGCTGAACATGAAACATACCGCTCACCTCCATGTAGTGTTAGATATCTTCAGTGCATGGAACTTGACTTCCAATCTCACTGTGCTCCTGATTGGCATTGTGTTAGGTGTGGTGATACATGGTACAACAGTAGGACAGCTTTTCTCTTGTGTTCACACAGCTCTAAAGTGGTCCATACTCATGTATCACAACATCTGGAATTTTATAATATCTCAGAACCTGCAATGCTGTGCCATGGAGCATTTTAACAGCTGTTTGCCTTCCCATATTTCTTATACACATTGCATTGTTGAACTACATTCTGTGTTTCCATGCATTACCACAAACTAGGTAATCCACAAGCAAGTGAATAACTAGGAATTGTTTGAAGATAACTCACAAACGTAGGAACATTGTAGTACATGTTGTCATTTCCTTGGATCTTTTCTGGTGTCCTTATACTGTTTGTAAGCTAATTAATAAAGTGAAGTGTTTCTACTTAGTGTGGCAGTATTGATAAACTTTGGCCATGCTATAGGTGAGGGCATGTGGTTTGAACATCATGCCATTGTATACAATGGGGTTTTCTTCTCGTTGTCTTCCAGGATACTGTATATAACATGCATAGGATCTTTAATGTGCAAAATAAAATAAGTGCATTCTAGTTCTGAACATTACTTCCTGGAATTGATGGCTTAATTTGACAAATATCACATTTACTATGTGAACTCTAGCTCTCCACACATGAAAAAAATCATTCAGAGTGTTTGATTTCAGTACATGGAACTAAATTGCAAAATCTGTTCACTGCTGTTACCGCTTTCTGTTTAGTCCTCTTTATGCAGTGTCTGACTTTGTTCCTTGCTATGTCATTGGTTGCTGTCTTCATTTTGACTTCAAATTTACGTTATTTCATGTATGGTAATGTTGGAAGACTTGATCCGTTGATTGGGTTTACGTTTACAACATCACTGTGTTGCGAATTTATGTAGCGTGTGTTCTTAATGGACTACAAACATTTTCTTCAAAATGACATTCACCTACAGTTGAGATACACCATTATATCCCATTGTATGTCTTATTGCCCCGAAAATATTATGAAGGGCATCAAGTTTTGGAAGAGATGAAAAGGTACTGTATTTACATGCTAGCAGTTAGGTATTGACCCTTTCATTCATTTACATGATTGACTCGGTGTGGTGGAGCCCATTTTTTTCTGAATGTTACATACGTTTCGACTATGGTCACTAGTCAGTGTTGATAAAATGTGATGAGACAGAGTAGTACAGACATAAAGTAACTGGGGCAGGTCAGATAAGGTATCAGCTACTTGCAGGTTGTTTTTAGTGAGGTATGGTCTTTTAAAATTCTCTGCCATATTTAAAATTAGGTTACTGTGATGCCAATCTCATCCTACAGTACAGAAAGGTAAGTTACATGTAATATACTGTATGCACATAATGATTAATGATTAGATGGGTCATTGTTGTGTTGGATTTGCTGTGATATTTCTCCATCACATTCCTGTTTTATGTACTAGAAATCTGAAACATACGCGACAGGGTTGCAAGTAATAAATATTATTATTGGGCCTTTAAAAGTTAAAATGTGAAAGAAGTCATTTTAAACTGAAGCCACTATGATAATGCTGACGTGAGGAAAGAATATGAACATTCCATGTATGTGAGTGATGGAAACTGGAACAGTAGCGCTCTTTAATAATTACAGCCTTCAGCGAAATTTGTTCACAATATATTTTTCTTTACAAATCCAATATTTGTAATATATCTTGACACAGTTTGCGGAGGTACTGAATTAGCTTCAGTATTACTGAGTATCTTCTCTCAGTACTTCTAAGAGTCCGATCACACTTCATATTTGCATCTGTTCAGTTCAAGTAGGTATTTTATTAAAAGGCATTTCTTATTGAAATGCAGTCAATTTTTCAGGAGATACTTAGAGGAACAGAGTTATGTTTGTGCCTACTCAGTTGTGTTGAATATTTTGCTCGAAATAGCTGCAAGAAATGTTTTTTGTTGTAAGATGCCATCCTTTGTATCATGAGGAAAACTGTATGTGTTATATTCAGGAAAATGCAGTTTTTTGTTAAATAATATTTCTGTTAAGTCTTACAAACTTCTTGGATAATTACAGTTTTGCACTGGTGTCATTTCCACATATTTCACAGTAAGGTTTAATGTTAGCTGTTATGAATTGTGGATTATACAATGTAAAGATTTTAAATTGTAAAGGTGTTTGTCTTTGAGGGAGGAAAGGGAGCTGAGGGTGTTTGAGAATATGGTGTTGAGGAGAATATTTGGACCTAGGAGGGACGAGATAACGGGGGAATGGAGGAGACTGCATAACGAGGAGCTAAGTGATCTGTACTCCTCACCCAATA
>Ga0136643_10008926_pt1 | contig 14705 bp, 8 predicted proteins | sample TergutLab28metaG_FD_96883 | JGI IMG/M metagenome (GOLD analysis project Ga0136643, IMG submission 96883) | Labiotermes labralis P1 segment gut microbial communities from Petit-Saut dam, French Guiana - Lab288 P1 (version 3) (version 3) | ecosystem: Host-associated > Arthropoda: Insects >... | reverse complement strand
GTTTATTTTCAGTAATCGTTACCTTCTAATCTGAGTTTCAAACGGTCATAACTCCGTAACCGTCCAAAATCGGACACATGTTTATATGAACTTTTTTGATCACAAAGACCTAGGAAATCACCTTCTGCAGTTATTCCCTAAAGTCGTGAAATACCCTGTGTGTATATATATATATATATATATATATATATATATATATATATATGTCAACGGCGTCTTCGAGTTGCTGAACTCCTACGATACGGAGTTCAGGATCGACGGTTTTGTTGAAATTCGACAGCAAAGCGCTCGCGAAGAACCTGGGCCTAAGGAAAGGAAAAGATGGTCTGAATTTGACTGATTGAAGCAAGCAGCAACTAGACAAGGAACTGTGGCGATGCTGGCTTGCTATGAGGAGATCATGAAGGAGAAGAGGTCTTTGTCTCGCCAGACTTCACTGCCCAATTTCGTGCATCAGCGCAGGTTTTTGTGGACAATGGTGACTGTGATCCAGATGACCTGCCTACAGTTCCAGAGGAAGTGCCTCCTCCTTAAACTGTTATTCGTTTTGACAGATCCCGAATTTTTTTCAACTTCTCGTAAGTAAAAATAAATGTTTCTTGGTCAAAACAGATTTCTGGAACCACCTTCCCAGTCGTAATATTGCGTTTATGGAAAAATGTCTCGACTAACGTCGCCGGTCTCGGAACCAATTGCGACGTAGCTGTATTTCAAGTGTAAGGCTAAAGTTTAAAACTGATAATGCCCCGTCCGGGTTTGTTCAACAAACAAGCGCCGGCATATTAGAAGACACAAACAATGTTTAATGTCAAGCCTTGAGATTAAGATGACGGTCTTCTGGAACCGACGCCATGTAGTCTGGCCCTCACGACCGTAATGTTTTTATATTCGCCACCTTAAAAGCCTGTCTCATTACAAACCATAAGACTGACACAGAAAATAGGCACTTTCTAAGGCCACTTTCTTACGCTTCCTTCATCCTGTCCTGGGACGGTTGCCGTTTTCACGGGCCCCAACCCGGCCCTTTTTCACACCCCTGCTTCTGAATAAACATTTCTATCTACCATGACCCATTTCCCCCTCCCCCACTTCTACTCATATATAAACCACTTTCCCAACTTGGCTGACTCCTACCCTGAAGATGCAGGCAGTATGCCCCTCCGAAACGTTGGTACCCACCACCAGACCACATGGTAACATAACCCAGAAAGTTATAATATGAAGCAGTGTCGTTATTTAAGAGGCCCCCGATCACTGTGGGTGCTTTCATATTTTGACCGACTCCTAACCTGGGGATGCAGGCAGTCTCTCCTCCGATACGTTGGTACCCATCATCAGACCACATGGTATCATAAACTAGGTTATAATGTGAAGCAGTGTCGTTATTTAAAAGGCACCTGATGAGATTCGATGTTTTGTTTTCACAAGGCACAAGAACGTCACAAGGCAATAGAACAGCTGAAACCAACAGCAGGCCGCAACCATGTGGTGACACAGCACACGGTGCATGATTGTGGTCGAAGTCTAAAAACGGTTAAATAAGTCACCGCAGATCAACCACTGAAAACGCAGATGAAAGCGATGTGATGATAACACGAGTGCTGGATGAGCATACTAACATCTGCAACCGGTACTCAGAGACGTGCAACATTCTACGAAGTTTCCCCAGGGCATGAGCATCATAACATTAGGTGATGAAGCAAAACAAAGTCTGCATCATCCACCAATCAAGCTGGTATGGTTGCAAGTTCATGAGGACATGATGCAAATCATTAACATTACTGACTTTCTGCCTCTGTTCTTGGGAGTTTGCAGTTTGAAAATAGGCACAAATATGTTTCTTTTCTTCGATGCTCAGTGTTTAGGGTAAATTTACGAACTATTCTTAAATTAGTATATACGATATAAGTAAAACAAAGATACATGAAGAGTAGGAACATCAAGATAAATTGTTTTATCGTGATACTTCAAAAGGCACAGACATATTTCTTGTCTTTCATGCTCGATTTTCAACCGTCATTGCAAGAATTATTCTTCCATTGACGCTGTAGAAGATCGATCATAACAAAGTATTACAGGTCACCCTGTAATAAGCCACGAAGGCACAGAAGGGACGTAGAGGTATAGCTCTACTCCTTCCTTAACCTCCACTAGATGATGGTGGGTGGTCAACGCCACACCCCCACCGCTTTACCCCTGGTACCAACTGCACAGGAGGCTGGGAGGGCCCCAGGGCCGGTCTGAGCAGGTGCGGAAATGTCCGTCCTGTAGCAACAAAATACTATGATAAAGTAATTATTATTTCACCTTGATGTATGCATCCGTAGTTTATAGGCATCATATACTTTCTGTTATCTTCCTTAGAAAAGCTCCCAAATACCGCATTTTCCTCTATATCTCCCTCAATTTAAATTATTCAAATCTGTGAATTGTAATTAATTGATACTTTTATAAACTGCGTTATAAATACTTTATTAGTGTCTCTGTTCCCCAGTCCGACTTCCATCTACATTTTATTGACACACACATTAATTTTTAAGCACACAAGTTGTGTCTTGCTTAGAGATATATTGTGTTTTCTTACACTATTTACATCTGCTTCCATCATTACAAAAGTGCAATTCAACATGATCTAAAAATGTGTCTTCTTCCAAAGCACCATTTCCACTACCAGAAAATGTCATATGTTTTATCACTGTCGTATATAAAACAAAACAACAGTTCATTTAAAATTATGCTTGTTTTATGGACAGAACTATCATTTCTTTTCAGTGTTAAATTCTGAAAAGAACTGTTAACTACAGGGGTATTCTCAATATGACTAGCTATGTATCTCAGCTTACTGGTACAATGACATGATAAAATGTATGTAGTTTCATTTCTCAAATGACACAATAATTTTGATAATATCAGTAACTTTTAAGTGGTTTAATTATGGCCATTAACCTCCATATTGCAAAAGTGCATGTTGCATGGAAACAGTGACATTCAAACCATAATTTGTTATTCGAACCACAGTTCAGCTTCATGGAGTTTGAACCTTTTATACACCTCACCTTTGACAGTCTCTAATTATTCTGAAACTAAAGAGACAAAAGGCAAACTGCACGTATGCCCATCAGAACTTAACTGATGAAAACAATGCTGCATTTGGCAGTGCTCAAGCTGATATGCCATCTTCTGTATCTAACCACATGTACTGTACATACCAACCAGATGGTTTCTGTTCATACAATTATTCCTGATGTGATGATTCCTTCTAAGTCCTTGTGATGACAATTATGAATGCTACTGCTCAGTTCATTTAAATCTTAGCAACTGACCAACTTAATGCACAAATTCTTATTTTATAATAAGTTTATTATATTCCGTCCGGTGGGCTGGTGCGCACCGGATGGCCACCAACAGAGTGTGACGATACCAGATGCTGTATAATACAATTTTGACCTCCTGATGATGAGCACAACAGTGCTCGAAACATGTAGAGGAATATAATAAACTTACCATAAAACAAGAATTTGTGCACTAAGTTGATCGATTGCTAAGATTATACTTAGAAGCACAGTCAGCAAAACATAAAAAAATTTGTTCGGTTCATTATTCCCTTCATATGTAAGCTACTCACTGTACACAAGAACCAAGACAATTCCTGCTCCAAGATATTGTGAATCAACTGCACATCCAAAAATCTGAAATAAATCCCAAACTACAATTGGCATGGGAAACATATGTAGTACTAAGAGACAGAAAATCAGAATATTACTAATGGCATCAACATCATTACCATTTTCACACGTTATGTTCTATTCTTTAAGTCATTCCAAGACTCATTCATTTTATAATTTCTATGTTCAGTGCGTAATGGATTACACTATCTCACATCACTACTAGTACTACTACTTTCACACTATACCATTCTTGTTTTAACAAGACCTGGAACATGTTATTTTATTGTACAGAGTTCAATACTGAAATGTATAAGTCCCAGAACTAATCAGTTCATGATTCATGATTATACAGAATGACAACATAGAGAAATGAACACATCACATGTAGTAAGGAGAACAGATCAGTCCTTCATAACCTGTCCCCAAGCAATCCCAGTCACCCAATGGTCAGTCGGTCTGTGTCTTCTTGGATATATGGATATACATCCAACATACAGATCTAGGGTTCACAGAACTGTACCACAAATATAATGGCAAAGAGAATCTTCCCTTTTTCACTCATAACTAAGAAATTCAATGGATTTCTCAGCAAAAGGCATGATATTAACACAGACTGCAGAGTGAATGAATGACATGCCACATGAAACAGCAGAACTCTTGATATTCAATTTCTGCACTAAATCCAAACTCATGATCATCAGTGTTTCAGTATGAATATATCAATAATGTGGTAACATATAAAATTGTACAGCATTAAATTACGAATATATGAACTACAAACATAAAGCACACCAAAAAAAACTTTAGTCAGTTTCTCCTGTATTTCAAAACACAATTTTTGACTTAAGAAGAATGTTGTTTTTTCTTAGGAAGCCTTGCACCATCAGATCATATATACAGGCCTACCATACAGGCAAATAAATTACAATCTGTCCATTATTACATATTATGATCACTACACTGAGATGCCAGTTGCTGAGAGGTTTCAAATGAACCCAGTTACTGCTATGTAGCATCAGAATCTTATCAAAACATACATAACTTTCATCTTTTTGTGTACTCTATCAGTATGAAATATTTAATACAACTCGAAGCTTTCATAGCAATTAAAGTGGCAATATGTTCTCAGTGGACCAGCCATGTCAATTCAGAGCAAAGTCCCAAACTCACATGGCTGGATAAATTTAAAAAAAAATGTATCTCTGAAACATTTTATCTTGTCCTTTTCTAACAAAATGTAAACACACCATTATTCTTTCATACCACCCCCTTGTTAATGTACATAAAATGTTTAAACATGAAATACTCATATACAACAAATTTTGGCTAGCAGTTTTAATAGCATGCACCATCTGCTAGACGCATTGCACAATTATCTTCCTTTGTATGTGTGTAAAAGTACGGACAGTCAACTACAAGTAATGGTCACAGTCATATAATACAACCCAGCCTGTTTGTTACATGGATTCAAAATGGAATGTCATTGAAACCAAAATGTACCACAGACACATTCTGAAGCTGATAATGTTGTTAATATAATAGAATGCTGATAACAAGCATTTCAAGCAGCCACATAGATTGAACACATTTACAAAATTTCACTGAAAGCTATAACTGCAAGCAAGCACTCATTCCTGGTGGTGTTTACAATCTGTTACCACAATGTTACAAATTTATTTCTATTGTAGTGAGCTCCACAAGGAATGATTTACAATATTTACAGACTTGAGATCCAAAAACCTACAGCCACAATATCATATTGTACCACCATTTCAACTACAATCTCTTCAACTGCCTAGGACTAATTTGCTGTATGATGACTAATAACTTCTTTCACAGCATAATGCTACTCGTCTGGTAGAACTTCACCTTTGTAACTGTGAATAGAAAGTACTTCTGTTATTTCCCAGTTCATGTTAAAGGATATTAAAACAGAACTAATACCCTACAGCAATTCGCAAACTTAGTATTGAGTGGGCGGAAGAAAAACTTATAGACAGTTTGCTGCATATTGCACTACTAGACTTAGGAACATTTCCTTTGCAATCTATCGGCCCATTTCAACTTGATTTAAAAAATTCAGTAATTCAGTACGTCTGATCTGTCACTCCATAATCATTAAATGTAGAAACTGACTCAAGCCAGTGGTAAGATTTTTTGTTTTCAGTAAAGTTTATGCAAATGCATGGATTTACTGTAGTGTTTTTTGATCTTTTTAACTTTTTTTGTCTCCCCCCCCCCAAATAAAGCCAACTAGGTGCACACTACTTCTCAATATATTTATTTCAACTTCTCTACATGTTTCGGGCAACCATGTGCCCATCATCGGGAGAATTTAATATATCTATGCCACACTGGTAATTTTTACTGTGTATGGGTAGCTAGACCACACAGCCACCCATACAGAGTGAAAAATACCAGTGTCGCATAGATACAGTAAGTTCTCCTGATGATGGGCACATGGTTGCCCGAAACACGTAGAGAAGTTGAAATAAATATACTGAGAAGTAGTGTGCACCTAGTTGGCTTCATTTGAAAAAGATTATGCAGGGGTGCACGGTCAACAAAACATTTAAAAAAAATCTTTTTACTAGTTTGACTACAGTCCCTCAAATTAACCCACTGATTTATTCTTATAATAAAAGCCAACAACATGACAAATACCTATTGCTGTGTATACGGTGTTGAGACCCCTGATGATGGACAGCAGATCTGCCCGAAACATGTAGAGTTCTTTACCAAAATAAATTTGTGAAATAGTGCATCTTGTTGGCTTTTATTATAAGAATACATCATGATGCATGGTCCTCTGAATGTCAAACCCACTGACATTTGTTTAGACTATTTCTGTTACATATGTTGCACTGTTTCACTGATTATTTAAAAGTATGATATGAACTAGACTGCTCAAAATTGAAACTTCTTCTACCTCTAGTAGAAAGTATTCCTTTACTGTAATTTGTAGATTCCACAAATTTCCACTGTATGTCAACAAAGATGGTCACATTTAATGAGTGATGCATTACGAGAATTCAAGTAAATGAAATACAGCACATACACTGATATTTATATTTAATGGCACCAAACCTGATAAGTAATCAACATGATACTCAACATAACTGCATGAACACGAGGCACAGATTGTCAAAATGTGTTGGAACCAGTGGCTTACTATGGTCTGCTGAGACTTAACTCAATGTCCAGGCAATGACTGACAATTTTGTTTCCATAAACAAGTACCAGTAAAGGGTGACATACATAACAAAGTCTGACAGACTGATCTTTAGGAATGGATTTAATTAAATTTGGTACAGCCCTTCAACAATATACCAACCAATGTTATAACATATGAAGAGCAAATTTAAATGCATTTCAATAAACTCTTAATACAGTTTTTGTCGTTGCACCGTGCATTTTGAAATCTATGTAGTTCATTCACCAACAACTGCACTCTTTATTAACTTGGTTAAAAGTTTTAAATTTACATTAAAATACACAATAATATCACTCCTACATGTTTCAGTCTTTAATGACCATCATCAGGGAGCTTTTATCTGTACCTAACTAAAGTTATATTTATGTTAAAACACTCAGTAAAATTACATTGTTATATAAGGTAGGTGATGTGGCAGCCTGTTCTACAGTGGCATGTGTGCTGTGTGCACTGCACACAGCATACAAGTTAATAAACAGTGCATTTGTTGGTGAGTGAACTACGTATCTTAATACAGTAGACAAAAAAGCTTTTCCAAAATGAAAAAAAGAAATTCCTGACTTCTGCACAAAGCCATGTACTTATGTTTAATTTTTAATGAAATAATATCCACTAAATACCAAAATGTCCTTCAAGCTTGTAACTATAATTTAGATTTGTGTTTCATATAAAGGCCTGACTATAAGTCTAAGCTGACAGAAATTTAATCTACAACTAAGCTCCACTAATTTCTTCTTTGGCTGTGACATATATGAGTAGGTATATATAGATAAGACTTAGTTCTCATTAAACTACTTTAAAAACCAAGAATTATGTGATGTGTCATAAGTCAAGTGTATCTCCTGACCACAGTAAAAAAAAAAATAACAGTATGAAACTTAAGGGTGTGGAGATGAGTCTCCATGCATTAGGAAGTGGGGAAACAGCTGCTAGATAAAAGAATAGTTAAGATGGTGTGGACATGGCAGCAGAGAAAAAAATCACTCTGCCTGCTAGGAATCCAACCCTCCCATCCCACCTATGCCAGTTACTGTCATAACTTGAGGTCCTAGTTCACAAGGATCATACAGTGAGCTTTTATCTGTGCTCACAGCTAACACTCTTCATGTTCTGTCAGGCCAATCCATAATGTATACATTCACTTGAGAGAAGTACTGTCTAGAAAACTCAATGTACTATTCTCTAAAACTGTTTTTCTCTCACAGTTCCTTACTGATTTTCCAGGACTTCTGTTAATATGATTTCAGATAAAAAGACAGAACTGTTCTGAAACATTGCGTTACACCACTCTTACACCTGCACCCTGTATAAAAACATACCTACTTACCATGCATAACACTTGTGCATGAATCTGCATGCAACTTTATTGAAGAAGCACTAACCTTGTCTGTTGCCTCCAGTCAGAACATAATGGGCCTTGTATCTTCACTCTACATACTAAGCAGGCTCACACTATTATATGGTTGAGACAGCACTAAAATCACTGGTTACAATATTGCAGTTGATGACTAGCTGTTATAAACAAAGGTGTTTTAAAGCCCACTTCATCTGTAAAGCCACTAATGCATGCCTCATATTTAATTAGGTATTGATCCTGACAGGTCTCATCAGTCCATAAATAAAATGGTCCACAGTGCTATGATGAACTTTACAAACAGTTGTGTATCCTGAAGGTATACTACAAGACAGAGCAGTGTAACATGCCAACAAAATGTAAAGCACGGCAGAAAAAAAAGAACAAATAACAAGTAACAAGAAATTACCAGTTTGTATATTCTTTGTACTACATAACATTAAATGAAAACAAGCAAGGATGAGAATTTTTCATTCTCAAGGCCTCATATCTTGGATTGTAATTGACACTACACATTTCAGAATTGAAAGAAAATCACTCTGGAGAATGATTTAAGACATTATTACATCCGAATTAAAACATACAAACCTTACGAAATCTGCCGTACATATTTTGACACTGTCCTGAAGAAACAACTTGTTTGAGCAATTTGGGATCCTCAAAATTTTAATTGCCATGCTGTTAAAAATTTAACAGCATAATATATATTAATAGAAACACAAAGCCCACAGATCCCGAATGGCGATTAATGCATAACAAATGTGAAAGAAACACAAAAACTTGCATGGTACTGTGAAGTGCTGTGGGTTATTCACAATGCAGTGCACACATTAACAGAACACTGTGTTTTTCTATAAAATATGTTGGTTAAGAGCCAACATGCAGGAAGCCATGTTATTCTACACACAGAGAGGAATTAGACCAGCTCAACCACCTGTCTAAATATTAACCTTTGTGTTGTCACTATATAAATTTTCACTGCCTTTAATAACTCTTAATATACTGAAGTGCAGTCCAGTGGTCAATTTTTGCTACAGCTTCATTAAGAAGTCCATTATAATGAACCCCCACAACACACAATTTCAGTTTTGAAGAACACCATACAACATTTTGTAATTTTCCTTTGGTATGTTTATTTTGTCACAGACAAATTGTGTCCACATAAAACGTGCACTCAAACACCTCACCTATGAATCAACAAACAAGCATGAAATGGTGTTAGGTTTAGTGTTACAGGGCTCTACCCATTTCTTCCTTTTCTGTTATGTGTCAATGACATACAGGCATCCCTCACTTAGTGCTCTTAGTTTATACCAGAAAAATGGAGGACTCAGAGGAACCCTAGGTGAGGGAGCTGCTCTGATATGAAGTAACAGACATAGATCTAATTTGCATTCTTAGCTTATGCTTTAGTGGTTATTAATTTCCAATGTCAGGTATATTTCAGTACTGAAATCAGATTAACAATTGTAAATACACAGAGTACTATTTAATTTCAAAGCCCTGAAACCAGTTGCTATTTTTCCACATTCCTTGATTTTGTTTTCATTTTTCAAAATAGAACATACTGTCATACTGTCTAATGTTTTTCAAACACCAAACTGGTGTTTTCCTGCTGCATTATGTCCAACAACATTCATCTTTATTGGCATCTTTACAGAAATTTCATTTATGCTCATGTTTTTGTGCTTTGGTCATAATAAATAATTATGGCCTAAAAAAATTACACTAAACAGACCACTTAAACACAGAATTATGGTTACATGCTTCTGTGATTTCTCATGGCTTCTTCCTCGAGCATGGTCATCCCCCCACCCTTCAAATTGCCAAGCTGCTAATCAGTTGTTAATGTTGACCAGTTGCATTCGGCCATTAGTTAATACACAGCAGTAGCTGTAAATACGCAGAAAAGTTCAACTGTACAACATTTCTGCCCAAAGTTAGAAAAAACAAAGCAGCTGGCAAAAGCACAAGGAAACAGCGCTAAGTGAAGTGCATGATAGCGGGGCATGCCTGTATAAGTCTGGTTTAGTGTTTTGAACAGTGCTCAAAAAAGGGAGAATGGAGGTGCAAAACATGCACTTCATTCTTTGGTAGCAAATTTTAAAAGAAACATACAATTTTAAAAGAAAAACTAATCTCACATGGCCACATCCACGTGAGATTAGTTGGTGCTGAGTGCATCGAACCAATCTACTATTTTAATCGTGTCACTTAAAGTGACTCAAATCCTCATAACAGTATCACCATCCCACAAAGGTGTACTGTAGCATGTGTGTATGTGTATATATATATATAATTTAAAAAAGGGGGATGTTTAGAAATTTTGGTTTTGGTTTGGAGTCTCAGTATTTTTTTCACTCTAACCATAAACGTGCAAAAAAAATCACTCCACTTTATTTCTTTCACTGACTATGTCCATCGTTGTAAATGCTAGTGCGACATTTTAAAATAGTTGACACTAACTAGTGATCACTTTCCAACTTTCAATTAAAAACCATACTGCTATTCTTCATCTTTTTCCCACTTATCCAATCACTGGCTGGCACAGTTATCTAGTGCAATAAAAATGGAATTAACTGAAAAAGCAGTGAAACCATTGAACCACATTGGATTTCATAACCAACACATGTAATTACAAAACGAAACTTGCTAAAACCTCTGACAAGCTACAAGATTTCACTTACTTTAAACACTGTAAATATACTCTAATTCTCTATCAAAACTGTTTATGTGATATAACATGTACATAACAAGACAACATCATGTATTAATCCACCAAAAATACTCTTGATAAAATTGACACTCTTCCTTTTTGTCACTGCAAGCAATACCACCAATAAACCACAATGATAGGACCACTCTTCTGTTATGAATGCACTCTCCACACACATTATTCAAACAGCCTTCATCTGTGAAAGTATCTGCACTTTTCAGAACATGCACCATTCCAATAAACACTCCCTTGTTTCATTATGAAACAAGACATAAATGCATATGACACACTTAAAGAGAGCACCTCACGGGAACCAGTCCGTTTCGTAATTTCCTAAAAAATAGAAAATAAAACAGAATAGTGCATTTGCAGGATACATTTCATTCTATTACTATCACCATTTACACGAAAAATAGCAAATTTTCATGCTAGTAACTATATACCAGTATAATGCACACACACACACACACACTAGTATATACAAGTAAATGATGAAGCATCAAAATTTGTTTCATCTTTCTCCAGATGAAGTTTGTAAAAGAAGGAAATCTAAACAAATATGGGAAACAGGAAAAGGTGAACTTCAGATTCTCCCTACAGCCTCTAGTAAGTTTCTCCCACAAATGACATACACAACAAGCACAGAATGTACTGCTGAGTACAAAGAGAAAAAAGGCAATTTCATAATTACAATGAAACTATGCTGGAAATTCAATAATCCTTGTGTCCGGAGCAAATTCAGTGAATGAGAATAATTATGTAAACATGCTAGGTGCATCACCATAAGGACACAATAAAACAATTAATAAGCAATATTAATTTGTAAACCAGAGCCAAAAACACAGGCACCAGGCACAAGAACAAACACCCACCAACAAGGGACAACACAGCATAACAACAATATTGATTACATTCTACTTGGAATATCAACAGCAAAGACTCTTACAAACACAGATCAAAGGGCAATAGAGTAGCAGTGTTTTAATAAATAATACAGAAATAGGGATATCTTTTATACATTTTAACTGTCATGACAATATCTGCAACAATTTTAAGTCTAACTCTGCATGCTATATACCCTTCTGCATCAATTTTTATATTATTTTAAAATGACTAGTTGATATTCACTTGAAGATAAAGTTAGAGCATTTCATGAACAGTGACCATTGTAACATAGAGAAAAGTGTTTTATTAAAAAATTGTGTCAATTCTTGAGATTACAAAGCATCAATACTGTATGCTTCAGTCTAAGATACAACTTTACTGATGTTGTAATCATATAATACACAGGTTATTCATTTGACAGTCCTTAGTAATATATGCAAATTTATCATCAATTCAGGGCACTAATGTTCATGAAGAGAGATATACATAAAAGGTTAACAACTCAAATTGCTTTTTTATGTACACTTTTTAATTTCACAGTCTTCCTGAAATGTATGTACAAAAATGTGTGAAGAATGACTGGCTGTTAAAACCTAAAATTCTGATGTAAACCTCTCTAGTAGTTTCTGTGCAACAGTAGGTAACTATGACTATTCCATCTGTTATAGGTACACACACACACACACAGAGTATATACGATATTGAGCAATGTCACCAGAGATGTGACGCAATTCACACACAACTGAAGAGTCACAGCTAGCTTCAAACATGAGGTATACAAACCTTACATGTTCAATTATGTGTGGATTTAACAACATTCCACCAGCTGCATAAGTTATAGAACATTAAAAGTAAGCTTATTTAGTGGGATTTCAAATTATTGCAGAAAGGAACTTCTGCAGCTTATTACTAACATATTTTCTATACAAACACTAGCAAAATTTGCTCATATACTGGGAATTCTAAACAACACTCTTAAACCAAGTTTGGTCCAGAATAATTTTTTTAAGATGTGCCAGCAAACACCACTTCCTTGCCTAGAATGATGTACATTTTCATTTATCAGCCACTTCATTAGCATTATTCTGTATTGCAGCCTGTTCCCATGTGACATCCACTCCTGGTTAATGCATACTGTTCAGTATCACTATGCTTTTTGTAAAACATGTCTCCATCACTTCTCGGATGTCCACCAGACTAGGCTAATATTCATTCTCTCATTTCAACTGTCAAATCACCATGTCCATGTTCCTTGTGTAATTCACACAACAGATTCTGAACATAATGTCAACTTTATTCTTCCCCTATCCTTGTTCTCTGGTCACCATGATGTCAGTTTCAGCATCTGAGTTGTACTCTTCTTGCAGTTTCTTACATTCATACATCTTCTGTTTTAGACATCTAGTTATTAAATGTTTTAACCACCCTTTCACTCCAGCTTAGATTGTCCCACAGGCATATATATAAAGAAGTTACATGTTTTGCAGGCAGGTCTTGTTTCATGCAATTTCTCTTTGTGCTATACTGCTTTGATGTGACCTAAAAATTTACACCATATTTCCAATTTATGCAATAATTTTTGGTTCAATGCATTTGGCATTAACAATCTGTGGCCTCACTTATCTTTTGTAGGAGGCTAGCAGACACTGACATCACTGTCATGCCATCAGCCAGTTGTATGGGCTGAGTATGTTGGAGATATCATCGAACAGCTCATGTAGATTCTTCTTTTACAGCACTGGCTTTTATTACCAACATGATACAAAATGTAAATTTACATCACCCAGTGCAATCCAAGTGAAAAATCAGTGAAAGACAATGGGTATTGAAGAGAAATTAGACACAATAAGCTGACTTCAAAAAGGTGAACGAATTGTTGACATATGCCGTAATGTTAGACTCACTCATAACAGCGTATGTACGAGGGTTGGAACTTTAATAGTGGCAACACTGCTGTAGAGACGCCATGCAATGGAACCAAATAATGTCGCTTATACCACATGTTAGTTACATACCTACCTTACCTCAGAGCAAATGGACTCTACCTTCCCACATCACGCGCATGCGCAGTGACGAGAAGAACAGAGCCTCGTGTTAGCTGGCGGTCTAATGTAGTGTTGTCACGATGTTTTCGAAACAGGAACAATGGAGTTGGATAAAGATTCAATGTGCCAGAGGCCGTACAGCACGACAGTGTCATCATGATCTTCAAGAGGCTTGTGGGGAATCTGCATTGCCATACAGAACAGTGGCAAGGTGGGTAAAAGCCTTCAATGAGGGATGCCAGAATGTGGCAGACATGCGTCGGCCAGGTCGTCCTAGTGTCAGTGAAGAAGAAGTGTATGCTCTTACCGCGTTACTGAACAGTGATCGACGCCATATGATTTGTGAGCTGGCCCGAGAGACAGGATTAGCGCATACAACTGTGCTTCACATTCTGAAGGAACGCCTGGGCATGAGAAAAACTGCATCACGATGGGTTCCGCATGATTTGACAGAAATGCAGAAATGGCTACAATACGACGCTGCTCGTAACCACTTGGAGCGCTATGAGCGTGAAGGAGAGGCTTTCTTACGCCGTATCATTATGCTGGATGAGACATGGGCCTAATCGTACGAGCCACAAATGAAATGCCAATCGAACGAATGGCATCATTACGGGTCACCACGAAAATCGAAAGTTCGTCAGAACCCCAGCAATGTGAAAGTTATGGTGATTCTCGTGTACGATTGTGATGGTGTTATCCTAACGCGTACTGTTCCCCGACAGCAGACTGTCAATGCACAGTATTACTGTTCATTTTTGGAACACAACCTGCAACCAGCTTTGAGAAAGAAGCGGCGACACTTTCTGCAGAACCCACCCAT
>Ga0136643_10008925_pt1 | contig 14710 bp, 11 predicted proteins | sample TergutLab28metaG_FD_96883 | JGI IMG/M metagenome (GOLD analysis project Ga0136643, IMG submission 96883) | Labiotermes labralis P1 segment gut microbial communities from Petit-Saut dam, French Guiana - Lab288 P1 (version 3) (version 3) | ecosystem: Host-associated > Arthropoda: Insects >... | reverse complement strand
CGTAGCTTCCCAGCAACCCAATCAGACAGGACGTAGCTTCCCAGCAACCCAATCAGACAGGACGTAGCTTCCCAGCAACCCAATCAGACAGGACGTAGCTTCCCAGCAACCCAATCAAAAACCAAAGCACTTGATATACTGACACCTGAAATCAGTGGTGGGATAGGAGATATAGTAATCAGTGGGAGGGTGAAGTATATACATATTAGGGAGGATACAATGTCCATGATCAGATGAGGGTGAAGTGTGTACAACTGGAGAGAGGTTGCAGTATACATGATCAGAGGAGGGTGCAGTAGACATGATCAGAGGAAGGTGCAGTATACATGATCAGAGAAGGGTGCAGTATACATGATCAGAGGAGGGTGCGGTATACATGATCAGAGGAGGGTGCAGTATACATGATCAGAGGAGGATGCAGTATACATGATCAGAGGAGGGTGCAGTATACATGATCAGAGGGTGCAGTATACATGGTCAGAGGAAGGTGCAGTATACATGATCAGAGAAGGGTGCAGTATACATGATCAGAGGAGGGTGCAGTATACATGATCAGAGAAGAGTGAATTATATATTATCAGAGGAGGGTGCAGTATACATGATCAGAGGAAGGTGCAGTAGACATGATCAGAGGAAGGTGCAGTATACATGATCAGAGGAGGGTGCGGTATACATGATCAGAGGAGGGTGCAGTATACATGATCAGAGGAGGGTGCAGTATACATGATCAGAGGAAGGTGCAGTAGACATGATCAGAGGAAGGTGCAGTATACATGATCAGAGGAGGGTGCAGTATACATGATCAGAGGAGGGTGCAGTATACATGATCAGAGGAAGGTGCAGTATACATGATCAGAGGAAGGTGCAGTATACATGATCAGACGAGGGTGCAGTATACATGATCAGAGGAGGGTGCAGTATACATGATCAGATGAGGGTGCAGTATACATGATCAGAGGAAGGTGCAGTATACATGATGAGAGGAGGGTGCAGTATACATGATCAGAGAAGAGTGAATTATATATTATCAGAGGAGGGTGTAGTATACATGATAAAAGAGGATTGTGCAGTATATATAAGAGGAGGGTGCAGTATACATGATCTGAGGGAGGGAGTAGCACACAATATCAGAGGAGTGTACAGTATACAGGGTTAGAGGGAGACTGAAATATACATGATATAAGGGAGGGTGAAGAAGATAATATCATAGGAGGGCGAGGTAAACATCAGGGGAGGGTGAAGTATACATTATCATGGAGGGTGAAGGATAGATGATCAGAGAAACACAAATCCGGGGTAGGTGAAATACACATGGTCACAGTATACATTGTATATACACATCTGCACACGAAGATTATGCATGGTAAAGATATGAATATGAAGTCACCATCTGAAACACAACAATTTATGATACATTAGTAACGTTTACTGCTGACAGCAGTTCTTGGTACAAACACAACAGGCTATATTATATTACAATTTCACATTATGGACAGACTAAGAAAAAAATACTGTCTTCGTAGCACGCTCAATGCAATTTCCCCGTTTCTTTCTAGATTATTCACAGTAATTAAAAAACCTTTTCACTTATCTCTCCCAATAATGTAGTTGTGAAAGGGCTGCCTCAATATATATATTGTCACAGCTAGAAAGACAATGATGCAAACCTGTCCAGTCATTCTGGCTAACTCCATACATAGAAGCAGCACATTAACAGTTTCAGCGCTACTATAAAAGATAAATTATTAATAACAAAATGAAGAGAGGGTGGTCAGACAAACCAGGCAGCTGCAGTCTAAGAACATTAAATGGGAATTCACTTTTCCTGAAATTTCTGTAATTCCAGCAGTTTCTTAGATTGATAACTTCTAAAGTAGCAGTCTCATAAAAAATTAATGTCATGTTACAAAGAGGGACCACGGTAGCAGAGTGGTTAAGGTGCTGTGCTACAAATCAGAAAGTTGCTGGTTCGATTCCAGATGGTGTCACTAGAATTTTTCATTGGCGTAATCCTTCCGATCGCACTATTGCCCTGGGGTCGACTCAGCCTCTAACAGAAGAGTACCAGGAGCATTTCCTGGGGGTAAAAAGTGGCCAGTGCGTAGGGCTGACAACCTTACCACCATCCTGTGCCGTTGTCACGTAATCTGGGAACCTTAACTTCCTGAAACCCTCTGGGAACCTCAGGCCTGTAATGGGACTGATTTTACTGTTACAAAAGAAATAATTCTGGAAATGTCTGCAGGGCATAACATCACTGGTATTTTTACTCTGTTCTTTTTCCCTAGAAGTTAAATTCATTCCAACTGTCCAGAAAAACACAGAGTATTTTAACAAGTTGTGCTACACAGTTTCTCTGTATCTAAGCAGCAGGTCTAGAATTGATCATCACTAAGATGGCATAAGCAGGGAAATCAGGAATTGCTATCTCTTAAACATCAAGATTTGATGTTTGCATATGATCAAGCTTGATGGTTGATGATCAACTATTTCTTCAGACTCAGCTCCTACTTTACAATGAACACACAGTCCTTCAGTAATTCAAAAAAAGTTTCTTTGGCCTTACCACATACCTCACAGAGAAAAAAATATCTCTTAATTATAAACACAAATCATGACATGAGATCATAAAGCTATATATGTCTCCATGTAAAGTACCCTTTGTTTTGTCTGATTTCAACCAAAGGCAGAATATGTCCAGAAGGTTTAGTCAAAATGGCAAATATAAAATTTTGTAAAAAATCCATCTGGTGGGTGTCAATCAGTTCCATGCAAACATACAAATATGGTGAAGCATGTAGTCACCACTCTTTGCATTTGTTTTTCGAATGTTCCTACAGACCATTGAGATATAACTCATCTAACAGAACTGCTTCACAGCACTTATGATAGACTCAAAATCAATGCATTTGCAAAAGTACCCACCAACTCATATTTCCAGCATGACATGTAAAATTATTACAAAATGATCACACAATCATCCCTTTCCCTGTTGAACGTGACATAATATGCAGAGTTAGCATAATATCATTAACCCTTACCCTGCTAATGTGGAGAATATGGTGAACTCCTAATAATTCCAGCAAATGGCAGATGGGTTATAATTAGGCATTTAGGGGGTTAAGTGTTATAAGGCACAATCAGGGAATATTTATGTCACTAATTTTAACTTTGCCATAGTAATTTGTTTGAAACTGACTGCTTTGACCTCTACAACAAAATATCAGGGTGCATTAATTTGTTCTTTTGGGGTTGTGAGTACTAACTATATAGTAAAACCATAAATAGTATGGTTTTTACTACATAAATAACTTTTACATTAGTCCACTACTGTTTTCTGAGTCAAACAGATGTGTTTATACAGAATCCTTATTTTATATGACTATTATTTACTATTTTCTGTCAGCTCATTTACCTTATTACTGTAGCCTACCCAGCTGTCAGCCCACACACACAAACAGTGGGGCAACACAGGGAAATGTAAGAGGATAGTTTTTGAATAAAATTACAAAATGGCAGTACAAGACATCACTGCAGTTAGGTTATGTATGGATGCAGAGGTTATCAGCACACTTCTCACCACACTAGTGGATTCAGATATAAATAACATTTCTTCATGTGGATAAATACATATTTGTTTGCGAGCTTCATACCGCACTGAATAGTCTGTATTGATGATGAGTTTTTTCAGATAATATTACCAGTAAAAAAGAAAAATGAGTAAATACACTTCCAGTACATCTGGCTGCAGTGATGTCACTACAGAATAAGTGTGACATTTAGAGTGGAAAGAGTAAATTGTTTGTTAAGAACAGATATTGCTGCCTTGTCATTGTGAGAACAAATAAATTTGCCTTGACAGTTGTTTCATTTATTCTTTACATGTAGACTTACAGGGTGACTCAAAAACTAGGTAACACTTCCACATGTTTATAACGCAATTGCCAGTAAGCCTAAAATAACACGATATGTAACAATTTTCGAACTGCAAACAGTTTTCCTGCATCAAATAAAAACAGACTTTAACATTTAGACTCATGAAATAAAACCAACAAATGCACATGCATTAATTATGTCTTATCACGTATTATTAATTACCAACACGTTTCGATCGCTCTCACGATCGTTCATCAGGGTAGCTTTACGAGAGTACCGACTGCCAAATTACATAAGTGGAACCACCCAACGGTATGACAAATGCCCCAGGTTCTCTGTACTGTCACAAAAGTCAGCTTATTTACAGTTAAAATCAGATAAAATTCAGTTGTTAAAAACAAATAAAACTGTACGTATTGTTATATGTGGTTAATACACACCCTGGTAACTGCGTATAGATGCATATCACAGCAGGGAATGTCATAGCAAATGATATGTATCACATTACTGTAGGCTCACTGGTTACTTCATTATATGCATATGCTGAGGTGTTACCTTCTTTCTATATTACTCTACATTTACAGGCCTCTATCAGTCTCTATGGTGGGCCGGGTAGCTCAGTTGGTATAGTGACTGACTATGGGCTGGACGGTCCGGGATCGAATCTTGTTGGGGATGAAATTTTCCGTCCGTCCAGACTGGCAGCCCTGGGGCCCACCCAACCTCTTGTAAAATGGGTACCGGGTCTTTCCCAGGGGTAAAGTGCAGTCAGGGCGTGCTGCTGCTGCACCCCCTTCTAGTGCTGCAGTCACGGAACCCAACCTCTGGGCCACACCGGGATCACTTTACCTTCACCTTTATCCGTCTCTGTGAGTCATAATTTCCATCTTTACACCACTCCTTGTCCAGCTGTACTGCAATTGTGTCAGTAAATTGTACATTACCTAGAAGTGACTGATTTAGTCATTTCAGAAAAACAGATGTGTACAACTGGACAAACTAAAACTAACTCCATGGAGCAGAGTCCTTCCTAAGAAGCTAACAGGTCCATCGGCTAGTCAAAAATTCCACGAATTTTATGAAACCCGAATTTTCATTCCCGAATTCACAAGTGCCCAATTCCTGTCCATATCCCCAGCCACAGCGATCCAGTTGGTGCCTCCCCATTCCACTTCTTGAAGATCCATTTTAATATTATATTCCCATCTATGTCTAGGTCTTCCAAGTGGCCTCCTTCCCACAGGTATCCCCACCAAAACCCTATAAGCACCTCTCATGTCCCCCATGGATGTCACATGTTCACCACCTCATTCTTCTTGCTTTGATCATTTGAATAAAATTTGGTGAGAAGTATACAGTTTGAAGCTCCTCATTATGCAGTTTTCTCCATTCCCCTGTCACCTCTTCCCTCTTGAGTCCAAATTTCTTCCTCGGCTACCAATTCTCATACACTGTTGTACTGACTGGTCAATGTGAACTAATGCTCACAGTTTCATGATAGATTTTGTTCAAATTATGGCCATATCTTACATTTTCACATCAGATAGCATGCTTTATTTGTTCTGACGTTTCGAGGAAAGTATTGCTTCCATCTTCACGGCGGCTCGGTTCAGGTAGGTGCAAAAGTGAACACCAGCATACTGTAGTCGGTGTAGTGACTGGCTACATGTCGTACGGTTCGGAGATGGAATCGCAAACAGACGGGCCACAAAGCCCACCCAGCCTCCTGTATAGTGGGTACCGTGTCTTTCCCAGTGGTAAAGTGGCTGGAGCATGGCGCTAACCACACACCCCCTTCTGCCACTAAGGTTGCAAATGGGTTGGAGCTCTACCGCTGCCTCCCGTGTCTCTACAGGCAGGTCACGGGGTGACCTTTATTTAGATGCCCAATTGGTTATGTCAGCGTTCATATCAGAACACAGCACACTACACAGTGTAAACCCCCAAACAAACTACTATCATATTCACATTTCATTCATTCATTCCACTGGCATGTGCGGAATGTGAGTTCTTTGCCGTTCTCAGGAGCTTCTTCCATTTCTCTCTGTTATGTATTTTTTCCTGCCACCCTTCTCCACCAACTATTCTTCCATCCTCTCTCACCTCATCTTGCCATCTATTTCTTGGTCTATCCCTCAATCTTGTTGTTTCCAAATTCATATACAATACCCTTTTTGGAATTCTATTTCCTTCCACTCTCAGTACATGCCCAAACCAACGTAATGTATTTAACCTTACTGTCTCTATTATAGTAGGTTTTTTAACACTTGCATAAATTTCTTTATTGGTTAATATCCTCCAATTTTCTTTTTCATTGTAATATACTGGGCCTAAAATTCTTCTATACACTTTCCTTTCAAAAATGTTCAATTGCTTTCTGTCTCTCTGTTAGTGTCCCAGTTTCTGATGCATGTGTTAATGTTTTGTCTGTACTGTTGTGTTCTTTAGTCTTAGTTTTAGTTTCTATGATATGTTTTTGTTTTTAAAATATGTTTGTAGCATAAAATACGTTTTGTTAGCATATTTTACTCTTTCTTGCAAGTCCATTTGGTTATTCACATTTATTTTGGGTGCAAAATGTTTATAAATGAATTCATAATTAACTATGCACAAAAATCCAGCAGTTATCTTCCTCTCTGTACCTACCTCATGGCCGACTTTTCCTCACCATATAGAGTGCTCAGGTTCGTCACATTCATGCTGTATTGTAGCTCCCATTCAAATACAATAATTTCAGTTTGAAGTACCAATACAAATTTGCTTATCATTATTAAAAAATCCACAAACATTCTGCAACGAAACAACATCCACATTTGTTCCAAAACACTAGTTGTGCCACAGCACAGGCTGTTAGCAGCCACATTTCCACTGTAGAGACCTGGGATCAATTCATTGCTGTCCATACAGGATATCTGGTGTAAGTTGTGACACTGGGGCAGGTTTCTCTTCGAGTACTTTGTTTCTCCCCTGCCATTTAACATTGTGTCAATGCTCTGTACTTACAAATATCTATCATCACCAGTTGGTACAGCAGGCTAATCCAAGGATATGGCACTGAAGCACTCCATCACACCCATTCACTCTTATCTTCATAGGATGCTCTAAACACAGAGAACATTACTTTAACTTAGTGCTGATATGTGAATTGTTTTTGGAACTGCACCATCACTTTCTTAGACCTCTCCCACAAATATGACTAAATCATCTGTAACCGGAGAGAGTCCATAGTTCAAATCTCGGACTAGGCAACCAAAAAGGTAAGGAGATACACTGGTAGTCGAGCATTGGCTAGTATATACATTGAAAATGAAGAGGTAAAGTTTGTTTGGTGTGCACACGTGCACTTGCTAGGCTATGTGGATGAGACTGCTGAGTTGCCCCTCACACATATGAATTGATTCTCTGTTTGTGATGTCAGCTATGGTGTGTTCTTTGACAGAGGGGAGAGAGAGATAAGGATAGAATGCTGGCATCTTTCATTTTCCATATATGATTTGATGTTTGCTTATGAGGTAGTCAGTTGTGCTCAAATGTACGCTGTTTGCGGTTGTGAATGCTAGATGAACAACGAGCAACTGAAAGTTGGGGTGCTGGAACCTCAGCCAATAAAGAGTACTGAAAGAGCAAAGCGGCTTCTAATTCCTCCTGTATATTCCTTGAGAGAGATCCGTGCCTACGACGAGCTACAAATAGTTGTAACCAAAGTCGGGCAGGTCAAACAGACGGTTACAGCATCAGTTTCAGTAGCCTTCCAAAGCACAAATGAACATGATCAGAGGAGCATTTTCTCACGAACTGTTGATGCACTGTCACACATTATTGGTAAGATGGTCCATTGCAGTCTATTTGAATGGCAAAAGACAATTCACTGTATGTCTACCTAAAGCTGTGGATATAAAAACAATGATAACCTGTCAGAATATGTGGGAAAAAAAAAAGCCAATGATGCTGGCTACATAAATCACTCATTTGTGACAACAGTGTCACAAAACAAAATGCGTGATTTTTCAGTAGAGGCTTTTAAAGGGCTTGAGGTGCTATAATTTTCTGAGTGCAACAACGACACAACTGCCCTCAAGCAGCGAGTTATGACACTATACCTGTTAAAAATGCATCTGCAAACATTTCTTGCTATACCAATAACTCAAAAATGCCAAATTACCAAATGAGCAAAATGGACAATACACAAGTATGTGTGTGTGTATACGCACGGGTGCATGCATGAGTGACAAGTTCAGTTCTTGATATTACTGTAACATAAAACACAAACAAACAATTAATATATGAGTAACAGAATTAATTAGGACACAGAGGAAGGCACAGAAAGAATAGCATCAGCATTAACACAAAGCATTACGTTTTAGTCATTACAAAACTGTAGTTTGCATATTTAAAAACCCACACGTATGTTAGGAAAGATTCATAAGGAAATGGGAATTCCCTGAAAGTGAATCAGATATCAGCAAATCAGGAGGGTGATCTATTCTTAATACATCCATTGCCAAGGCAAAGCTGATTCCGGTTGACACAGCAATTTGTAAGATGATCTCCTAAGCCCCACTAGGCAAATTTGGGCTGCCAGTAAAGATGCTAAAAAATAATTTGCACTAAGAAAAAACGCAAAAAACTAATTGTAAAAGGAGAAATGGCTGCTACTGATGACAATTATACACACCAGTTTCATTTCCAACTACCGTATTATGGTAAGAGGTAAAGGTAAAGCAGTCCCGTTACAGGCCTGGAATGGCCCAGAGGGTTCCAGGAAGTTAAGGTTCTCAGATTTCATGACAACGGCACAGGATGGTGGTAAGGTTGTCAGCCTTACGCACTGGCCGCCTTTCCCCCTATGAAATGCTCCTGGAACTCATTTCTGTTAGAGGCTGAGTCGACCCCCGGGCCATAGTGCAATCGAAGGATTTTATGTCAGTGAAAAATCCACTGACACTGGCTGGGATCGAACCAGCGACCTTCCAATTTGTTAGTTTTTGGAAATAAACCAGTGTGTGGAAGATAAAGGCACAGAATATGTATAACATTTAATTAGGATTATAATTGTTTGCAAAAAATATCCTCGTTAAGGACCAGTGTTTGATATGACAATATTCTGCTCACAAAACCACAATCAACAATTTTGGGTGGGTGGAGAATTTGGGTCTGGATAAGGTAAGATGTAGACACCTGTTGGACAGATGGGGTTTGGAAAAAGGAGTGGCACTGTGTTGTCATGTGGATGTGGGAAGTCGAGTAGCACACAATGTGGACTGCCCCAGAACTGATAACACCTGGTAACCTCAGATGTGTGGCCTGGCAGTGGTAGTGACAAGGGGCCAACAGGTGGTTATTATGCAAAATGATAAGTTGGAACTGTTGTAATATTTTTACAAAACATGTACCTGATATAATTAAGAATTCACAAAATTACAGCTAAAGCAGCACACTGAAATTTGGAAGTGAAGCTTGGGTAGTGAAGAAAAGAGAGGAACAACGTTTAGAAGCAGCACAGACGAAATTTCCGAGACACTTACTGGGAATAACAAAACTAGATAAAGAAAAGAATCAACATATTCGGGTAAAAAACGGGAGCACAGAACATAGTGAAGGAAATAAAACAGTACCAAGTGGCTACAACACATGCAGAGGATGGACACAAATAGAATACCAAAACAAGCACTACAATATCAACCGAAAGGATGAATGAACATAGGACCAAGAGAGAGATGGAGGGACAAACTTGACCTTGAGGATTAAGGAACAAGAAACATGCCTAACCCTTCACGAACATGATGATGATAAGGTACCTGATATCTCTGGGTTATTCTTATATTTGAGTTACCTGTGTATTTGTTCAGATAAGGGTACAGTTAACAAACATTTGTAAAAAAATAATATATAGACTTGAGACCAGAATTTTAGTGTGAATGGTCCATAACCTCCCACCCACAGCCCTATAAACAAGGTAAATATGGTTTGCATTATGGAGCCCAGCAATTTCAATTTCTTTTGACCCCATAAAAAGCTCCTAGAGGGCAAGCAATTTGCAACAGACGCTGATGTGAAGCAAGCCATCACCTCCTAGCTTCTGACACCAGACACCCATTTCTTCTACGCTGGAATACATGCCACAGTGGGAAAACTTCTCAGCGGTAACTGCACGTAATCTGTTACGTACCACAAGTCGATGGAATTCAGAATTAATTTCTTGGCACTAGTGTGATATTTCACGCTTTTCAACTTGCTTATACTTTTCTTTTTTGAAACCTTCCAAGTTTGGCACACAATCTAACAGTGTCTGTCATTCCAACACATCATAAGCCTGGTTTTCTGTGATGTATATAGAAAAAGGCACAGGAATTGCCAACCAGCCTGTGAATTCTGACATACCTCCGTTGTGTCATGTCAGGACACTCTCAGTCGATAATCTATATAACTGGAGAGAGTTAGAAAAATTCCTTAAATCAAAGAAAACTGAACAGAAAAGGTAAAGCTCACCCTAGCATAAGCCACAAAGGCCCAAGGGGGGAGTACAGGTTTAGCCCTACTCTTTCTTTAACCTCGGCGCTAGATGGGGGTGGGTGGTAAATCCCACGCCCCGGCTGCTTTACCCCCAGGAAAGACCCGGTACCCATTGTATAGGAGGCTGGGTGGGCCCCAGGGCTAGTCAGGAAAGGTGCAAGAAATCTTGCCCCCACCCCGAGTCAATCCCAGGACCGTCCAGGCCATAGCAAGTCGCTGTACCGACTGATGTGTATTGTTTGCAAGCATCTGTTGTGCGAACAGTGGTGATACTGTCATGTACCATACAGCCATCACTCTCGTGTCTGATGAAACCTAATAATTCACAAAAGCCACAATACAATCAGATCTGACAACCCCATTATGAAGTCATACAGCATTATTAGTTGGTCAGCAAGTCATTTCCATTGCTGTTAGTGTGAATTTCACCATGTGGAAGTGGACCCATGTTTTACCCTCACAGCTCTGTGCCAAACACTATAGCAGCTCAGAATTTACACTGCCTGCTTCAGGATGCACACCCACTAAATAGCCAAAACGTAAAGGTGCAGTTGTACTCCTTCTTTAACCTACACACTAGATGGCGGTGGGAGGTTAACGCCATGACCCGGCCGCTTTACTCCTAGGAATGACCCAGTACCCACTGTATGGGAGATCGGGTGGGCCACATGGATGGGCGCGGAAAATTCACTGGACTTTCCAGCCTGTTGCCAGTCACTGTAACAACTGCACTACCCTGGCCCTCTCACTCAACAGCCAGCTAAACAAAAGCTGTGTCTACACTGCCACCTGTCCTTTCAACTCAGATCTGCAGAATCTGCAGGGAATAAGTAATTACACATAATTCACGTGATAATAAGCGAAAAAAGCTGAAAAACGCAGAAGCTAACACAGAAAATTTCAAACATGTCACAACGAATAAACCTACTTCAGCCGAATAAATTTCTGATTGATCGCACTGGAACATGGTGTCATTTGATTCAGATCGACCACTAGATAAGTCCTTGTACATCATTAAACTCAAAATACTTGCCAATTAATCATGATAAAAACACAATTTCATTTTTCAATGTCGCCAGTAGCAACGTGCTTTCGGTGCTGTTTCAGGGTTGCGGTATGGAATGTGTTGCTTGGCTGGGGCTCTTGGGTAGTGCTCGAGAATAAATGGGTTATCGAACAGTTCTTCACTGGATTTCTCCCATGAAGCACCGTGGTTGTGGCCAGGTGTGTATACCTGTAATTCTCCATCATCGGCATACCGTTTTGATCATTCATGACTCCCTTCTTCCACCAAATCCATTTGGATTTAGTGAAGCAAGCGTGAGGCACATTCAACGAATCTGCTCTTACATATTTCTTTACGCTGATTCTATGTTTTCCTAAGCAGGATATACTGTGTTAAACTGAAATTTTTGTTAAATGGTATTCTTTCAAGGGAAATATGTATGGATATACACACTGGAAGGTCCGGACAAAAATTGTCATTGTATCGAAATTTTGTTAATTTGGTGTTCATTAAAAAAGAAAATTCGTTTTTTTAACATTCACAGGACCGTATATCACTGACATATTCGCAGAGTACAACCAACAAGATGCAACGTTCACAATTTATTTATTTATTTCTGTAAGACGCTCTATGTGTTTCAGACATTCTTCCATCCATCATGAGCTCAAAACTGCACATACATCAGGTCTGACAAATACCTGACAGTGTATGTGCAGTTTTGAGCTATGATGGACAGAAAAAAACCTTCTGAAACACGTAGAGCGTCTTACAGAAATAAATAAATTGTGAAACATCGCATCTTGTTGTTTGTACTCCGCGAAAATTTCATTGTATTTCCTGTACAGCATTAACCAACTGCTTTTTATTTCTTTTACAACGCAGAGGAAGTTCATGCAATGCACGGTAGAAACTGAATCTTTCTACATAACTTGAGTTCAACCATGTCCTTTGACAATTAACATACCCACGCACAAACCTTGGTGGTTCAGTGCCACAAATGTCCCATCTGACCCACTGTACTCATACTAACTTTAACTTAAAAACTGATCATCACTTGTAATTTTCTGCTGTTTAGATTCTTTCATAATATACTCTGCTTAAGTCTGAGAACCTGTGTGTCAATCTGTACTCTTCAATCTCCATGCAAGACCCACTGGCAGCTGGTCTCAAATGGCTTACTAAAATTACTGACAGGTATTCTTCATATCTAAATGACATTTCTTCAATCTGCAACCTGATGAGACACAATAATGTGACTACAAGTGACTCACTTGACATGGAAAAATGCAGCACGACACTGACGGGGAACTCGGATGTCTTGCAGTGCCTCCTAATGTGACATCGACAATGACAGTGACGGCTAAATAAATCATACTGGAATGCAAGAGGCAGTACAAAAGGAAGCTCTTGATAAAGGCATGGTAATACTGAAGAACAGTAAAGATGATGCTGAACAGAGAACAAGAAAACTTTAAACAATATGAAAGACTATAACACTAATTCTGCTACATTCAAACGGCAAGTGCATAAAAACAGATCAAAGTGCTAACTCCTGAAAACTGATACAAGAATAACGTGTTTGCCGATGGTAGCACTCTACATTTTGCAGTATCTGGAACTCAACACTATCACAAGCTTCATCCTGTTTAATTAACAAATGTGTTTCCTTGTTCTCTTGCATCACTCACTGGCCTTCTTGAATTTATTTGAAATATAAATCCATTGGAACATGACAGACAGATACGCTTCTCAAATAATCACGTCATGCAATGGAGTCTTAAAAACTTATTACAATTACCAAACTGAACATTGAAGTTTAATCTAACTTTTAAGTCTCAATATTTCTGCACAACGATAATTCCAAATTAAATGTGGCCCAAGTTTTCTCTCTGTTGAATGAATTTTTATGCCTGCAACTCAGAGAAGCGTGTTCACTTTGTAGGTCTCCGGGTGGGTTCGGATGCTGTCGGTGGTGGAGGTGGTCCGCGCTTATCCAGGTCTTCCAGATATGTGACTATCAGTTTGGTTCTTTCATCAGGCATGTAGTCCAGTACCAAGTAACGACGATCCTTCTTCAAAATCTCCTCGATTTCACGAATGTGCTGCTCGTTTTCTTGTACTAATTTCAGTGACTTGTGATTGATGAGTTTCGTCTCCTGTAGACATAAGAGTATGACACATGCAACGAAGACACTGACACACACGCTGCATACGTAATGCTCATTTGCGACAAGAGTGCCGTAACTCAAAATCTGGCATTTTTGACTTACTGGTATGGAAAGAAATGTTTGCAGATGCACTTATAACAAGGTAGTGACATAACGCAATTCGCGAAACTCGCCGCTGGAGAGCAGTTGTGTCATCGTCGCACTCAGAGAAAATTATAGCGTTTCAAAACTTTAAAACTCTCTCCCGAAAAATCACAAATTTTGAGTTGTGACACTGTTGTTGCAAATGAACGATAAGTTTTGTTATTGACACATCCTTAACTTTAACCATATCTTATTAACCCTTATCCTGCTAACGTGGAGAATAGGGTGAGCTCCTAGTTAACTCCACCAAATGGCAGACAGGATTTAACTCGGCGTTTAAAGGGTTAAACTGTTCTCCTTCTCAATCCTTTGAAATTCTACTGTTTTCTTGCATCTGTTTTTTCCCACAATTATCTTTTGTTTGGACCTTTAATTTTCCTGTAGATAATTTGTAAGTGTATATAGCTATAGGATGCTGCTGCTGCCATCTACATACAAACAGCTTTATGTTACCATCAGCATCACTTTCTCTTGCTGGATGAATACGCGAAGCGGAAGGAAAGAACTATCACATGATGAATATGAAAGAACTAGTAATACTGATAAACAAACATATTTATTTTTTAAAAATTAAGTTACAAAAATAAGAAAAGAAAAAAAATAAGCACGGCCTACTTCAGCCATTTTAACGGCTGCCATCCCATTGTGTTATATTACCAGCATTGATAAACATGCAGACTTTCCATCCAACAGGACTGACTACTCACTTACTGGAACACAGGTACATGTTTCGGATCCACTTGTAGGACCTTAATTAGCTGTCACGTAAAAACCATTCTACAAACAGTGAACAACTGTGTTGGACACAAAATGTACAAATTTATTAGAGGCCAGTTGAAATGTGATGGCACACGTGTAGAAACCAGATTTCGTCTTTCTGCAAAACAGACAAGCCCATTTAAATCAGCCGGGGGGGGGGGGGGGGGGGGGCCTTGTCAGCCGCTTGGGGGGCCGAGAAGTGGCGCACAGAGGGGGAATAAGGTGGAAAAAAAAGATTCGGGGG
>Ga0136643_10008924_pt1 | contig 14710 bp, 10 predicted proteins | sample TergutLab28metaG_FD_96883 | JGI IMG/M metagenome (GOLD analysis project Ga0136643, IMG submission 96883) | Labiotermes labralis P1 segment gut microbial communities from Petit-Saut dam, French Guiana - Lab288 P1 (version 3) (version 3) | ecosystem: Host-associated > Arthropoda: Insects >... | reverse complement strand
GATAATAAATTGTACTGCGGGGTATATCTGTAGGAGTGATAATAAATTGTACTGCGGGGTATATCTGTAGGAGTGATAATAAAATCACGAGAAAAAAAGTTTAAATTTCATTAAAGAATTTAGTTTTTAGATCAGAATAATAAAATTTATAACAGCTCAGTTACTTAATTTTCAAGTGAGTGTTCTTACAGGTAACCTCCCTTTGTTGCTTATTTACAACTTCGTTTCGTATGGTAGTAGAACAAATGATTATTTTTACACGTAAACATGGTTAACATTTCATCCACTTCACAGGTACTTTTCTTGTAATATCTTTAGCTGAATACAGACGTTACCGCAGAAGTTTCGATGCAATACGCCAATTAATAACGGTAAATATGACCATCTCTGGATCCTGATGGTTTTATTTGTTGGCCTACAAAATTTCTTCTGTGGACGAGACTGTTTAACACAATGTGATGTTATATTCTGCACTGTACACGAAAGAAATTTTGTGCCTCTTCATACAAGAAGAACAACATACCTCTTCAAATCTGTGGGATCCAACAGATAAAAAATACTGTGGTCCACTGCACATTCTGTGGCTGCTAACACAGATCATGCTGCTATCATAACTGATACCATTCACTCTCCATTGTCCACATGACGATTACACTGTTCTAAGGAGATGTGAGGTTACAAATGTTGCTTCATATTTGGGCGGTTCCAGGTTCATACTGGGGTTGTTCTTGATGCTTGTCATTCCCTACAGGCAAACGAGGAATATTACTTGAATCTGGTTGCATCCTGTCAAATTAACGTGCGGTAACCAACCTACCTTTCGATGCTATGTGTTCTATGTAATTCTAGAACACGCCACGCAGGCATATGTTGGACAGAGTACAGTTAATCTCGTTATTAACCTGAGCACTAGATGGGGTGAGTGATCAAATGCACCCTTCGGCCGTTTGGCCGTGAGAAAACGCTCCCGGCTAAGAAGGTATGTGGATCCCAGAACCCGCATGGACTTTTTGGTGGAGAGAAAAATCCTTTGAACCTACGAGCAAGTGAGTAATGGTTCCTGGGTCGTCCAGCCTCTAGCTTAGTAACCGTACTGACTACGCTATCCCAACTCCATTGTATGATAGATATGATTGAGCAATTTTCGTTAAATAAACCAAGAGTCAAACTAATCAATTGTAAAGTTAATCTATGACGTATGGCAATTTGGTGGTAGGCATCACTCCATTTCTTTCGGAAAGGACAGTTTTCAGATCATGAGAAAGGACTACATGTAACGTCTGACTGTTTTCTGGTTTCTACTCTCATTGTCTTCAAGAAAATGCTGGAGTATTATCCTAAGTGCTTAAAGAAAGAAGAGTAGAAAATAAAGAAATAAGTAGAAAATATGAACGCGGAAATTCGGAAAGAGTGAGGGAGAGATGGAAGGTGGAAGAAAGAAAGAATACAAGAAAACGGAAAGAAAGAAAACCGAAATGGAACAGGAACAATAAGGGTAGTAAGTGAGAAAGGAAGAGGGTCCAGAGGGAAGCAGAAACATGTACTTTTATAGGACATAAAATCTGCACTTACTTAGGTAACCATTTCCCCCTGAGGCTTGTAAATGGCAAATGCAATATCGCACAACACCATTTCTGCACTTCTTCTTTACGAGTAATAACTGTTACAAACTAGTCGACCTCAAATTTGCTTTTTAATAAGTTTCTAACTTCTGTTATTCCAGCAGAAATGTGTCGTCTACGTGCAAACGTTGGTTCTGGGGAGGTGTGCTCAAATCATCACTCTAATTCTAAGTCCGCATAATATTACACAAACCTCATTTCAGTATACACGCCGCCTCCCGCAACAAAGCCCGATGCAGCAGTTACGCATAGTTTCTTTCTGTACACAAAATGTACGAGGTACGGAATCGTGACACATTCAATTATATGTCCTTTCCAAGAACGTGATTCATTTTCCACAGAATTTAATATGGATAAAGTACCATTTCTTATTTCCAATTCAAAGATTCTGACACAGGTGTATTTTAATAGACATGACTGATATTTTAGACACTGCCAATTGTACAGTGATAGAAAATAGCTATTTAAAAGGACCTACCAGACATTTTCTTCCCCTTTTCCTCCCACATGCAGATAGAAACAGATCTATTCTCCGAAAATGTATGGACATTTCAACTGGAGAAAATCAACAATTGCCAAAACACCAGTCACATCTAAGCTTTACCATTCTTTCGCATTTCTTTGTGTATCCTTAAAATATTTTGTGCGTACAAGTGAAGTGGATATAGCAACAAAAGGAAACATATTACGTCCGTTCGTACTTAGAAGTTTGCATTTAATTAATATTGCCAAATCTCCCCCCCCCTCCCCTCAGTAGAACAACACACCACAGCTATTACCGCAAGCCTGAATCTACAGATCACACAAGTTCATAACGAAACAACGGACTACAAACTCTATTTCACGTAGAATTTAATTTCGTTACAAGAACTGTTGATGTTTCTTAGTTACGTGTCATCAAGATCTAAGCTGTTGGACTTCCTGTACACAAATCTTGGTGCAGGAAACTTTTCCTGAATTTTAAGACTCGAATTTCCTGGGATATAACGTTACACAACTGTGTTATCTAATCCCGATGTATCACAGGGACGTAGTGCTTCTCATTTCAAGGGTCTAGAGCACCGAGAATATATTCTAGGGGGGGTCTTGGATTTTTTTTAATCATTCATCCAATAACGCATCTCAGAAGAAAAGAAGCCTCAACCATACGCCTGTGTAAACTTCAAAGCTGGAATTACACTGAATTTTTTGGGCAATTCCGACTTTCTATCTTACTGACTCGTTAGTGAAGGTTAATATTTGTGTGGTCATACAGGGATGTTGACCTAGTGGTAATATGTGACCCACACAAGGCTTAATAGGTTTTTCGAAGGGGGCCATCCCGTTGTTTATCATCAATATATATATATGTATATTATAATTAGAACCGGCAAAACACAACATCTATAAAAACCAGATGCTTTATTGCAACTGGATTATTCTTGGCGACATGTTTCGGCCGTTCAACGACCATCCTCAGGCCAACTTAGAACAATGTTATTAAGGTACAGTCAAAATGCTATCCAATGGGATCCCATTGAATAACAATTTGATTGTACCTTAAAAACATTGTTCTAAGTTGGCCTGAGGATGACCGTTTAACGACCGAAACATGTCGCCAAGAATAACCCAGTTGTAATTAAGCATCTTGTTTTTATATATGTTGTGTATTGACGGTACTAATTATAATATATATTAATAGGTTCTGTTAAAGTTCTATGTGGTATAATTTCATGAATTTTTATTGCATTACACCCTTTCGAAAGCAGACAAAGACTACGGTAAGAAGCAAAACTTGGCTCATTTAATTTGTGTGTGTGTGTTTTCGGAAAAGAAAACATTCTTCTCCTTCTTCCATTGCCACTACAGCCCACTTTGGGCTTTGGTCTGTCGAACAATGTCCTTCCATTTTTTCCTATCTGCCACCAACTCTCTCCATCTTCTCAATCCCAGCACTTGAAGACAGCTACGGTTATTTCTGTATATCCAGTCTTCTTCTGTCCGTAATCATTTAATCTGTCCAGCTTTTCCCTTTGCTCGACTTTTGTAACAATAAGTTTTTTAATGGGTGGGATTGTTAGCCCCACGCCAAACCCCCAACCTGGAGGACCAGGGTATCCCTTTATGTCTGGGTCATCACCTTTGACCTGTCTGGCATGGGAGGCCCAACCGGTAGCATATGCTACTGTCAGCATAGCTCTCAGGATCATGTGACCGCACAAGCCCCACCGTTACGTCAAAGTAGGGATATCTTCGGGGGGAAAAGAAAACATTAGCTTATTATAATGATAGTCCACAAATAAAATCAAGGTGTCTCTATAAAGCACTTGCTTCTTCCAGAGTGAACTGATAGTGTACGTGTTTGATTGGCAGGTTGAAGAGATTGTGTGTAGATAGATGGATTAACAGATAAGTGGATTCGAGAATGACGAGGGACAGCGGGATGGCTCGGTGAACGTTCATCGTTGCTGAATAAGGGAAGCTGGAAGTTTGCCCGCCTGTGAGCAGGTTTGTTTGAGTCAGTGTCAGTTGATGAGGATATATTGCGGTAACCAGACTGTGAAACATAAGTTTCCTTGGCTTAAATGTCGCTACAAATCTTTTAGAGAAATCACACGTTATTTGCTGTTCACGTGTGGATTCACGCTGAGCAAATACGAGATAGCAGTACGGCGAACTCGGTTTAGTTAAAATAACTCTCGACCATAGCTTGTGAGACAAAGTAAATAGACTAGATGTGAGACAAGTTGTGCCAAGAGCTTGTTAATGCAATCAGTACCGTTCTTTGAATGAGCATAACGCTAAAACTGGAAGCAAAGTAAAATGAAAATGTATTAGTAATTGTCCAACGAGATGCAACACAAAGCAGTCTATTTATTGTTCTGCAAGTTCACTCTACATGTTTCGGGTGTCAACCACACCCATTATAAGGAGCACACAAAACTGTAACTACAGACCCCGGTACTGGTTATATTTTTTTGTGCAGCTACCTCCCTCCAACGTGACCAAGCTTGGCCACGTTGGAGGGAGGTATATGACCAGTACCGGAGGCGATGCACGGAACCATAAACATAAAAAAATAAAAAGTTAGTTAGAGAAACAATTTATTCTTTACGTTCAAAATAACAAAATATCCCCTGTAGAAATGCGTTATGTCAGTGTTATTCTGTTCGTCTGTCTGTAATTTTAACGAATTGGTTGGATCTTATGCAATTCGAGGGAAAAGCATGCCATTGTAGGTCACAATAATTCCGTGATTCTGAAATTTATGTATTTCATTTGTGAGATTATATATTTTGAAATTTGTTTTCAGTGTGGTTCGTGGTTGAGATATTTTCTAAAGAGCATGTTGTTTACACCTGTAGCTGTCCTAAAATGGACAGAGCACCACGATCGGAATCCTTGATCAAAAATATCTTATTACTTTACTTCATAAGTTACAACACGACAGCATTCATAGTAACTTTCTCAGCTGTGTGTAAGAGCCTTCTCCGGTGTAATCACTGTTTCTTCTTGATCCACGTTTATTTGGCCTTCAAGTTTAGTGAATAAATCTCGAGCTATGTTTCTTGACATTCAAAGCCAATCACATTTTACAAATATGTATTTTCATGTAAATAAACCAAGAGAAGAACTGTATTGAATTAAAATTGTGATAAGGAATGGGTTAAATATACGCGTACAAGCACAGTAGACGCAGTCTGTTCCTCTATAAATTACATTCGCCAAACAAGAATGGAGAGAAGTTTTGCCGGCCTATTTTTCACAGGTTATAACAAAGAGGTCTTCCGCATCGCAGCTGCCACCTCGGTAATCAGACCCTATAGAAATTCTGAGCTCCCCATATTGCCTGTCTATCAGTGAGAAATCCGGTAGTACGATTGCTATCTTTGAGACTCCAGAAAGACATTGACATGACATTTCCTCCATACAGATACCATATTTAAACAAAAATTGTTCTTTGTTTAATACAAACACTGGCAGCACATTCACCGCTTATCAGAGTTCATGTAGCCTAGGTTTCCTGCTATCCTACGTGACATGCCATCAAAAATTTTTCTTTTATAACTAGTAGTCTAGGATATTTTCAAATTACGTCCCCCCCCCCCCACCTTAAGGAGTCATGTAAGAAGTAGATTATTTAAGGTGAAGTCTCTGTTCCTCTAATTAAAGGCTTAGTTTCACATGGAAAAAGAAATTTGTTGTGACTTGCCAATCACGATTTGAACATTGCATGTAATGTGCAAAGAATGCAATTTCCTCTCTGTAGAACAAATAATATTTTAATTAATCATGAATTGTTAATTTAAAGAGAGAGATTTGACTTTCACATGGAAGCGCGACTATGAATATTGATACACATTTCACTCGTACATTTTTAGGCGCGTACCCAAAACTGCGAAAAGTGACTATTAGCTTCATCATGACCATCCGTCTGTCCGCATGGAACATCTCAGCTCCCACTGGAAGGGTTTTCATGGAATCTGATATTTGAGCATTATTGAAAATCTGTCGAGAAAATTCAAGTTTCATTAAAATCTGACAAGAATAACGGGTACGGTGCGGATGGTGCCGTACACGGCACCATCCGCACCGTACACACGACCTACGCAACGGCTCTCAAGACCACCACCCTTCCAAAAACTCGTTGCAGAAAACCGTATGCTGCAACTCAACATCTAATGCTCCTGATGATGGGCGTATGTACCTGAAACATGTCGAGCTAAGTATACACCAGTAAAATTACCTTGTTGCATCAAGTTGGCTTTTCACATTATTTCATGATGAAGATGCACGGTCAAACAACCCCCAAGTTGAATTTATTACTGCGTGATCGACCACCTTTAACATCCCTTCACTAATTTTGCTGTAAGGATAAAAGTTCTTTTTCGAAACGTCGAAATAGAATGCGTGTCACACTCCCTCGTCATTTGGAATTCATGCAAGCCCCCATACTGGCGAAAACTGCAGATCGCCTGTGCGCTGTAAGAAGTCGCGTGCTTGCTTGTTTGAATTCTATTCGCGCAGAGGGATTGGCTGCTACACCGCACAACCAAGAAGTCTTTTCGTTCTCAATTTCCAAAGATCCACGATATCAGATTTCAAAGCAATTTCAATTTCATTCAATTTGTTTACAGACCAGGATTACACAAATCCCTTTTTTTTTCCTTACAATCCACGAAATTCGGTCCGGATTTCGAATCGCAGATGTGACGGTTACATTGATTCTGCCACTTATAGGTGGCCGTCTCGTGCACAGGTGAGCACGAGACGGCCACCTATAGGTGTGATGATACCAGAGGCTGTGTAATGCAATTTTGACCTCCTGATGATGAGCACATTTGCTCGAAACATGTAGAGGCATGAAATAAACTTACTGTAAAACAAAAATTTTGTGCATCAAGTAGGTTAATTACTGAGATGCACGGTCAGCAAAACGTCAAAATTCGGAAGAATTATGTCAATGAAAAATTCCAGTGACACCATCTGGAATCGAACCAGCCACCTTCCGATTTGTAGCACAGCACCTTAACCACTGTGCTACCGCGACCCCTAGAAACACCTCTTAGCAATATAAATATTAAAAGTTGTTTTTGACTACGGTATGACGATACTTGTGATCCTATCAACATAAGGGGATGTTTCACCTAAAAATAAAGAACGTAATTCGAATTATGTATTACTCCAAAGACAGATGTTATGCCCTTCATGATGTGTTAAGTCACTTAGATAAGATGAAGCATATTTACGAAGAACTTCAGGGCAGAGCGAACTACTCTAAAAACAGAGGCATCATATTCCTACGAAACTATGGTATCTACTAACCAATGTACATGGCACTGTATCTCATAATACTCTAATCTTCATCGGTACTGCTTTTAGTACCTCAGATCTCGCAAAACGCTTTCTTACTCTTTGTTGTGTGCAAGATTAGAAACCAGTATATCACACATGTGACAGAAAGTAGATGTTATCTACAGTGAGTACGTTGTTACATAGAGTCCCACACAACTGCTCGAATATTAATTACTGCCAGTTTGATGCGCATCGCCTTTATCCTCACGTCTTCAAAGCATGAATACTCGTATTAAGTACTCAACCGCAAATTTCTTATTTCGAAATATGATCACATTCGAAAGACATGTTTCGTATGGGGCTATTCGATGCATTTCAAAGTTTCCTGAATATTTACCCTCTATGAATATTACAAAAGCAATTCGGTTTTTAGGCGCGTTCGCAAATTACGAAAAGCGACTACTAGCTTCGTCATGTCTGTCCGTCAGTCAGTCTGTCCGTCCATCTGTCCGCACTGAACAGTCGTCTCCCACTGGACAGACTTTCATGAAACTTGTTATTTGAGTATTTTTCGAACAAACTTTGGAGAAAATTCAAGTTTATTTAAATCTGCAAAGAATAACGGTTACTTTACATGAAGACCAATATATATATTTTTTATCATATCTCGCTAATTTCTTCTTAGAATGAGAAATGTTTCAGGCAAAATTTGAAGAGAATATCAAAACACATTTTTTCCCCGTAACTTTTTTTTCGACAATCGTGCCGTTTATGAGATAAAGTGGAAAAATATTGTACAGCGAGGCAGGCCACAGATCAATATGGCGCATGCGCGTTGCATGCTCGATAACTAAGTCCACAAACGCGCACTCACAGTATGTAATATTTATCGCTTTGCCACTGCAACAATTGTTGCAAGAACGTGAGTCAGTGTTACGCTACACGTATATTGTCTGTCTTTTTGGGATATCTACATATTTCAGTATACTCGGAATGCAGCCTTGAGAGACTCAGGTTACTCCGCAACACCGACTGCGATATTGAAATTGTAAGCAATTAGCACCTTTTCTTTAGGAAATTTCTGAATCCTTCTCCAGACTTTAAATATGGTACCAAGGAGTGTGCATATTTCTGAACATTCTGTAACTTATATTTTAAATTCTGGATGAGGCTTGCAAAAATAACACTCTTTTGACTTTGTATCACACCCTAGTATTGAGCACGGCTGTACACAAAGAGCACAATTTCCAGATATCCACTTTTAGGCACACCTGTATAGAAAGTAATGAAACAACAAAACTTTTCTATGAAATTCTTTTTTTTTTTTTTGCTGTGGATTTTAAAAAAAAAAGAATTTGAAAGTCTAGTTTTTAGACACACTATAGATACTACAAATACTTTTTTAAACGTCCGTTACTTCCTTGACTAAATGGGCTCGCTTGTTACAGTAAGCATATTTAAAAGCTCCCGCAAAATTGCGAAAAATTATAATATCTTCGTAATATATGTCTGTCCGCATAGAACAACTCGGCTAACTTTGGACGATTTTCATGAAATTTTTTATTTGAACATAGTACGAAAATTTGTCTAGAAGTTTAGAGTTTCATTAAAATCCTACGAGAATAATGGGTACTTTACATGAAGATCAATATGCATTCTTAATCATATATCGCTCAGTTCTTCATAGAATGAGAAATGTTCAAGACAAAAGTTGTAGAGAAAATCAAAACACACATTTTATTTTCAATATCTTTTTCTCGAAAATAGTGCCGTTTATGAGATAATGTGGTAAATATTGTTCAGCCCAACAGGCGATGGATGACAGTATGACCCATGTGCATTGCATGCTGGATAACTTAGGTTACAACAAAGACACACTCAGAAATTGTAATACTTGTTGCTTTTCCACTGCAACAATGGTTGCACGAAAAGGCCTCGATAAGCTGTACGTACATTGTCTGTCTTTTTTCTTGAAATGTAGTTGTTATGTACATTTTCCTAGTTTCCAGGCAGCATAGACAGAATTAATAGCCTTGAATTAAATTCTTATGCGATATGCCGACTTCTTGAGTAGTGATTTGTTTGGAAAAGCTTGCTGCTTCCATCTTCAGACTAAGGTAAGGGCAGGAAACTCATTCGAAAAGTCGATAACTCTACCAAACGACAATGTGTTATATATCAGTGGAGTTTTATGGTCAGAAGCAAAGTTGTAATGGCTGTTAATTTCCTTACTTATGGCATATTTCTTACGAACTTGTTGAATAAAAATTTTTTATTATTTCTATTTGACGAAACATAGGAAGTTTTCACTTTTATAGAAGAAAAGTCTATAATCTAACCAAAAAACAAGTGGCCGTTTAACAGACACAAAGCCAGTAACAATAATAATGTTCAATTGCGACCATGGAGTATGTAATAATTTCCTGATCTACCAACCCTTTTATTTCAGTTCGGTCTTTGTGTTTTCGGATACAGAACAGAGAGTGGGCGTTCTGTGAAACGATCAGAACAGAAAGCGGTTGACAATGACCAAACTGGCTGCCAGAGAATGAAGCAGCTGGTAACGGCATGATTTTCGATTAGATCTGCACTGTCTCTCCCTTGATCATCCCACCCTCCACCCTCTCTTTTCCAAAGACCACAACATCAATCCGCCCCGCTATGGGGTATTAAAAGTTTTAGCGAAGCCAATTAATTTTCGAAGATGTGGCTTTGAAATTTTTATTTTGTTCGTGCCTCACCAATATTACGTCGTCCCGCTGCAGATGTAAGATCATCCTTTGCTGAAGCTCTCAGTCCCTATAAACCCTTTTTGAAGTTGACAACTGAAATCCTGAGGGAAATTCTTCCTACGAACGCTGAATTATTGAAAGAAATTTGAGGACTACACGTTGATCCTGAAATTGGTATCCATAATTTTTAAAAATTCAATATTCTTTTGTACGCAAATGTAGAATATCGATGACTTTTCTAAGGAATATTTCCCTCTCTGTCCCAAATTGTACTCTTTAACTTGAAATAACAGGCTACAAATTCAGTTGTAAAGAGCACATTGTAACATATATTAACAAAGTAGATAAATATAAGTCTTTACGAGCCTGGAAATTAAAATATATCTTTACAGAACTATAATATTGCCTGCTGTTTTGTACTGGGTCGAAACTTGGTGTCTCCAATTAGAGCAACATGAGCTGCGAATGTTCGAGACTGCTTGTTGAGGAAAGTATTTGGCTCTAAGGAGGGTGACTTAACAGGCGAATGGCGCAAACAGCATAATGTTGAACTTCATGAATTGTACTCCTCCCCCCTCCCACCACCACCACCACCCTCACTTGCTATTCGGATGATCAAATCAGAGCGAATGAAAATGGCAGAGTAGACCTACTAAAATATATGGCGAAGGAAAGAAATGGATATGCGGTTTCGTTAGGGAAACCTAAAGGAAAGGGACAACACGGAAAACATAGCTTAAGATGGAAGGATAATATTTAAGTAAATTTTAAAGGAATTTGATGAGAGGTTGTGGACTGGATTTATCTGACTCTGGATGGAGACAAGTGGCTACCTGTTGTGAAGACATTAACAAATATTCGTATTAGTTCAAATGTCGAGAACGCCTTGACTGGAAGAGGAACTGTTAGGTTTTAAAGAAATACTATCAGTGAACAGGAAAGAATGTGGAAGAAGGCGACTTTTATCTGAGTTAAGGTAATAAAGATAAAGCTATCCTTTTACAGCCTTGGATTGGTCTTACTGCTTGGGATGTTGAGACTCCCATAATATCTAGACAGTCGGCACATGAAGGTGCAAACTTGTCAGTCCTACACACCGACCGCCTTTACCCCACAAGAGATATCCCTGGTACTCATTAGGTCAATGAAAAATAAGATTATGTTTACCGTAAATTTTCTATAGGGACTGAGGGAAGCCACAAAAACCTATCAGGGTAGCCTGTATGCGGCCAGAAATTTGAACGTGGGACCTCTTGGTTCAGTCAAAGTACGAAATTTTCAGAGTAACTTAAAGTCAGCAAAATAACACACACAAATAAATTAGTGGTCTTGCATGTAAAGGATCTTCAAGCTGTGGAATTTCTTCAAGAATGCACAAATATATTGAAACCACAAACAATTCTTGACCTTGAACCTTAACACTTACTTCGTTTAGTCCTGCAATTGATGCATTTTAAAATGTATGAAGGCTGTGTCTATTCTGTGTGTTTTTATGTGTCAAAACTGGACTCACATCGAAGAACAAACGGGAGGTCGGCAGCTGGTGAATCGTACATGTTTCTCCTACTGGCATTACTTTCGAGAAACAACTATTAAAAGTAGAGTTCACTAAAAGTGAAATTTAACAGAACTTAGGTAATGAGACAGTAGAACATTACTGAAAATATTTAACGTGCATATCTCACCATGAGACACGAATGTCTCAGAACAAGTGCTGAGATCTTCCAAGGCCCAAGCATTTAGAGGTCAGTACGTCTTCTGAAAAGGAGATGACGTCAACAGTACTAATATTTATTTTAATCGAGGACATCCCGTTGTGTTTCAATTCCAAAAGTGAAACAAAATATTTTAAGTTACCGTCAAAATACAACAGTGTATAAATATTAGTATTTTATTGTGGAATCATGTTTCAATCTTATTAGACCATCTTCAGGCCAACATTCAGAGATATGAGATACAATCAGTGCATATCATGTAATATGGGATCCCACAGTACATTCATGTAATATGGGATCCCACAGTACATGATATGCAGACTTGTAGACAACGATTGCGACAAGGAGTAGAGTGTCATGGAGGTCGTCTGTAGTAATTAATATTCAAGAGTGAGGTATGTATACAAAACTGCAAATATTAGGCTAATTATTATTTTAAATATGCCTCTATCTTTTTTTACGGTTTCTCACAGTAATCTACGGAACGCCATGTGGTTGGTGGTGAAGAAACTGTTAACATCTGCAAGAGATTGGGGCTAAAGGTCAGTGTCTCCATTTGAACAAATGCCTTCTCTACAGGATTTGTTAATATGAAACTGGAAGTAGAATACAGTACAGTGTATAGAGCAAGTCAGCGTGATGGAGGTTTCATTCGGTATTTGGGGGAGGGGGTGGATTTGGGGTGAGGACGGAGTGTGGTACACATACTCAAATTGCAAGAGTAAATGCTTTATTTCGCAGGATAGAAATAGTGTGCTTTCATCAACCGATAAGCTTTTAATTTTTCATCACCGTGAAGGGCTTTTGGGGGGGGGGAAATTCTAGTCAATTCGACTTCCGCATTACTCGTAAAATCCTTAAGCGGAATTGTAAATTACAAAATTACTTAGCAAAGCACTCTTGAATTCTATGCAAAAGATTGGGTGGAATATGTTGTAAATTACATGAAGGTTGAGACAAACCGCAGTAACTTTTAAGGCGTCCAAGGCTTCGCTGATATGAATTCTCTTTACAATTACATTTAACTGAGCTGCAGTAAAGAAAATTATAAAACATTCGATTCATTTGCTTCCAAGAAAGATGCGCGTATTTTCCTCATAATCTTATACATGGAATTTCCTGAACGCAGAACTGAGCACCGCAGAGCTGACAGCGTCGTCGGTCGCTATACAGAAACTTATGTCGTCCGCTCTACGGCACGGACTGCCGAGCGGACGGTATTATCGGTCGCCATGCCGCAGTAAGCTAAGAGCAGATCGCTGTATTATATTTTATTGCCATTACATTTTAAATAGTATCGGTTTGATATATTATAACGGGCGAGTTAATGTTTTACTTTCATTTCAGTTTGTTTTTGTTTACTTGATATTTAATTAAAGGCTTTTCAGACTGTAGGGAATTAATAAATAATACCTTTCATTAGTACTTCTGTAAAGGGGAAATTGACCTAGAGGAAGAAAATGAATGCGTACATGCCAGTCAGACATACATTGCTTTAAACCAGCGATCCCCACACATTTATGCTCGCGAACCCCTGTTGGCTTCGAAAAATAACCACGGAACCTCACATTCTCCCTCACGTAAATACAGGGTGTCCGGGTGATGGGTATACAAAATTTAAAAATTATGTCTTGGAAATGATTTTAGATAGCCGCGAATAGATACCAGTAGGAAACTTAACAATGAACTGCATGATTTTTTACCTTAATTAAAGATATGGTCGCTCGCTTCGTAGGTAGAGGAAGGTTTTAAAATACATATTCTTAATGTCACACGAAATAAATATGTCGCCAATTAAATAAGTTACGCCACTATTTGTTCAAAACCTTAGCCCTTAATTTAAACAAACCAGTAAACTTCAAAATGTCCGTTACGGAAATTTATCCACGAATCCCCTGCGAAAACGTCGCGGATCTCTTGGCAATCGCAGAGCACACTTAGGGAATCGCTGCTTTAAACTACTAAACAAATGCAGAAAGCAGGGAAACGTTAATAAGTGGGCGGTGAATGATAAGTGACATGTTTAGAATACATGACGAAAGTTACTTGACAAGTAATTTACAATATTTTTTGTTTGTTTAATGACTTTGTCCAGTTAATAGCTTTGCAATTAGTATTGTATCTTAGCATTTGACATTCTGTGGACCGAACATCGTGATATATTTGCATAGTAAGGACCAACAAGATGCACATTTTTCTCTTAATTTATTTAAATAATCATCCTGTATATGTTTCGAATAGATTAACTATTCATCATTAGGAGGTAGTTTACTGTGTATGCAGCATATACAGTAAACTACCTCCTAATGATGAATAGTTAATATATTCGAAACATGTACAGGATGATTATTTAAATAAATTAAGAAAAAAGTGCATCTTGTTGGTCTTCATTATGCAAATTTATGTTAGCACTTATGTTATTTATTCTTCATTAATTCAGTCGAACTGTAAATTCTATTTTAAGACTCGTTTGGTTAAGTAATAAACTGATTAAACAGTGGTTTAATTACTGTGTTTGTTAAGTCTTCACTGAAATTTGAAACTTAACATGTGAAAGAGGAATCGTCTCACTAAAACGGTTACTTCACGATTATCATTATATTGCTTGTCTTTATGTGATATAATGAATTACGCCAATTATTACTGTAAAAGTTTGACAGTAAAGGTGTTTGGACTGCGGAACTTGGAGGGATATTTCAGTCTCGGTAAATCTGGCAGGTAGACTGAGAGACTGGTAGTTATATAACAAACAAACTCCGTGGCCTTAGTCCGCACGCGAACTATACCGACAGAGCGGCCGCCGCCGGTCGGCGAAGTTAGTGCCAACTTTTGCGGATAGAGGGGTGTCACGTGGTCAGCGCAACGG
>Ga0136643_10008923_pt1 | contig 14710 bp, 10 predicted proteins | sample TergutLab28metaG_FD_96883 | JGI IMG/M metagenome (GOLD analysis project Ga0136643, IMG submission 96883) | Labiotermes labralis P1 segment gut microbial communities from Petit-Saut dam, French Guiana - Lab288 P1 (version 3) (version 3) | ecosystem: Host-associated > Arthropoda: Insects >... | reverse complement strand
TGAACTTTTTTGATCACAAAGGCCTAGGAAATCACCTCCTGTAGTTATGCCCTAAAGTCGTGAAACACCCTGTATATATATATGACCAAATTTAAGCCACACTATATATATATATATACACACACACACACACACACATATATATTGTAGCTTAAATTTAGTCCTTCACATTTGAAAGATTTCTAGGATGCATCACTCCGAGTAGCCTGTCAATTTTCTCGTATGTAAATAAATTTAATCAAGTTATTGTAGTTAAAACGTTTGGAATTAATAGTTAGAACGTTTAAAGTCTTAATTCCATGAATATTTGTATAAAACATGACTGGAAGCATGATACGTGTGTGGAATATCCCTAATTGTATAATTACAACATGAAATTTAAGGTAATTTTATGTTTCAAGTACGTATTAATTAAGGTATTATACTAACAACTCTTACTATTTACATCCTGTTCGTTTATTTTTATCACTTTAAATTTTCGGATTCTACTTTTTTTGTGGTTTTGGTCACGAAATACTGTTTCCTCTTTCAAACAGTGAATAATAATAATAATAATAATAATAATAATAATTAGTTTGTTTCGTCATTAAGTAACTTTGGAAGGGCGTGTGACAATTGATATCATCCGAGCGTACTATAATAATATGCAACATATAATTCAACTTACGGTGATGTGACGCCATTTGACCGGTGTGCTGGCTGCAACAGGACTGAACGTCTGCCTGTCTGCTCTGTGCTGTGCTGCGTTTGATAATGACATCAAAGATCGTGTTGTAGATGTCTCTGTCAATGACATTTATATGAATAGTTCTTTTCAGATGTTCGTGACCATGGAATTTTTTTTTACAGATATTTAAAGCGTTCTTCTTCTTTCGGTAGTAAAATATCCTCAACTGTTCCATAAAATCAGCATGTACTTAATATAGTCTATATGGGGCTTATCCTGATTTCATGTGGTTCATCTTGCTACTAAGAATGCGCTACTTCATATAGGCAATGAATACATCCCAATTCATGAAGAAGTTAAGATTTGGCTATTAAAGAATATTTGGTGTTCATGTCCTTCGCAAGATATAGAGGCTGCTACAAGGCATAACATATAACATTCCGTGGCCCATTCAGACCTGTCACTTTAGCTTAGAATGAGCCGTACTTCGTTTTTCCACTCGACCATACTCGTTGTATACTTGACCATGGGTGCAATTCATTACGACAATACGGTGTAAGGAGACCCGCTCAGACATTCGTCTAATTTTTATTGCCAAAGAGAAAATCCAGTCTGTTCTTTTATTCTTTAGGCTGCAGACCACTCTCTGTATTTTATTTGACACAGAACACCTCTGATATAATTCACGTATAACTCTGCGGAACCTATCCTCTTACAAGCCAAAGCACATATAACCTAACCTATCCAAAGAAGAGACACTATACGACTCTTAAATAGAAATTTGAATAAGTACGAGTAATATAGATTTACATTCTTGTATGGGGGAAATTCTTCTCGGATCTCAGCCATTAAACTCTTGTTCATTTTCTTTCTTTCATCGTTTTCCTCAGTCATTCAAGGCAAAATCTAGGCTTCGTGGAAAAGGAAACCCCTCTAATTTAACCCATTCTTTCCATTTCGGAGTCCGTACAACTTCCATGCCAATTGCGGCTAGGCTATACACGTCTAAAACGGCATTTAATTCAGTGTTGTTAAATAACTTAAGAACCCCCTTAATACCCTCACAAAGAATATTTTACTTACTGATGCTTTCGAACAGTGACCCATATTACGGGCGGGTCAGGTCACATGGCACTGCACTTCTTTATTTTGCGGTTGGAACCTTTTGAGGCTAGCTACGCACATACCTGACTGGAGACATGTGCCTACTTCTGCTTGGGCTACTAGGCAGTATTGGGCCCTCCTCTCGCCCCCACCAAAATTTATGACGTAATACTATGTCACACAAAGCCTTAGACTTGGTGGGTAAAGTTAAGCAAGAGGGGGCGGGTTTCCTTTATCAACTGACCGAGAGTTAGTCTTGTTACAGCGGACTCCGTTCCGTGCAATCTGATAGTGTCCCTTAATACACTGAAACATGAAATTAAAATTTTAAGTGTCAGTGTTTTTGAGTGTGAATCTCTTTTCATCACCGACAGAGAAGAGATATGCGGAGTACCTCAAAAGTGTGTAATCCGGAAATATGAAGGTATATTATAAAAATACTGAAAATACATCAGGATGAACTTCATAATTCGTACTCTGTAAGTAGGACTGCATTGCGGTTAAATAATAGAGAAAGGAGGGTCATGATGCTGATTGTAGAAAAGCTAATGTTTTTGGAATTCCTATAGCAAAATAAGGTTTCAAAATTTTATGAGGTAGGAAATGTTTTCCGCGTAAGGTAATACAGTGTTGACGTGTCTTCGGCAAATTATTTCGTATACATTATCCTTCCGCTGACATATTTTGCGAAAGTAGGACGTCTGGTTAGGAGTGTACCTCGAGTTATTTTGACGGCTAAGAAACTTTACTGGAAAAAAGTTTTTCTATTTCATTTGACGACAAACAGCCCCTACACAAAAATAGGTTACACGAAAATGTTACGGTATTTACTTTGAAATCTCTCGATTAACTGTGTGGGTATTCTAATAAACAGAAATCAAGTAGAAAGTATAACATCACAACAAACGCGAGCTATATGGCATGCAGTGCTACTTAGAGAGATGTTCTAAGGCTCCAAAATATCTTATATGAGGCAAAAAAAGTTTTAGGGAGGAAATATTAAAGAATAATATCTATGGCCGCGTTTGCATGCACGATTATTGCTCCCGCTCAACGGATTTTCGTGAAATATCATATTAATAACTTATATGACAGTCTGTGGGAAAATTTAAATTTGATTAAAATGTGGAAAAAATTTAGGGCACTTGACATGAAGTCCTAAGTAGGTTTCATTGTTGTCGGCAGCATTCAAATGATACAAAAGTGTTCTCTTTGAGTGAAGTTGTTTCAGGGTGTTAGGACAGCCGAGGAGATAAAAATATTAGGCGAAGGTACCAAAATGGTACGTTATACGTCCATTTCTAACATCGTTATTTGTTAAACAGTCGAAGATAACATTGACAGAACTTCTTAAGTTCGTTGTAAATAACTTCAAAAGTCAGTAAGAGTAAATAAGTACATAAAAAGAAGAGAGTATATTGACATTTAATTTAATATTTCATCCATTTGTGTCAATGAGTGAGAACATTTCAGTAAATGTTTTGCATTATATCTTAGGTATATACGTACATATACAAATAATATTATTCACAATATTGGCATTTTTGTTTAAAATCTTTATACACTTCTGTTTGTTGCAAAGCTAAATTATTTTTTATATCACACACATTGTTATAATTACAGTAATAATATATATATATATATATAAGCATTTTATTTCAACACAAGCGTTTCGTTTATCCATCACACACATGTATTTGTTTTGCACATTATGCAATGTGTTCCATTCTTTAACGTCGAGGTTAAAATTTGTTTTGCTTTTTATATATGACATTCATATGAAATACAATTACGTTCAGCTTCGGGAGTGGGAGTGCACCGAGTAAACTGCGCAGCCACGAATCTTTAATGTAGAATACGGGATCGCAATAAGGAAGATGGTTGCTGTGCGTAAGGATACGGTATGTACTGAAGGCAGTATCCTGAAGACTTCTGTCAAAATTTCTAACGTAATAGAAAAATGAGAAACCTTACAAGAAACTGTGCCGAGTTTCTTACTGAAACATACATATAAAATACGGACAAATATTTAAAACAGGTATATGCGTGGGATGGATAGAGACAGGAGGCGGGCATTTGTACAAGCGGTAATGAACTTAAGGGTTCCATAAAATGTAGGGAATTTCTTGACTAGCTGAAAACCGGTTAGCTTTTCAAGAAGGACTCTTTTCCTTGAACTAAGAATAATGGGGATGAAGTATTACAATATCACAAATAGAATTGTTAAAAATCCACGTTAAAAAATGTGAAGGGAGGGCGGAAAAATTTACTTCACTAAAGCTGTTAAAGAGAACATAAATTTCAGACAGACGCGAAGGGTTTATATTAACCACACTCGCCCGGGTAACGTAGTTGATATGAATACTCCATATCTAATGTAAGTGGATAACATTACGTGAACAAAGGGGAAATGATTAAATACTGTTTTTTTTTCAGATCGACCAGATACAGCTTGTTTATTTTTACCAAAGTATCATGATAGTTAGAAGATCTGCTATAATCTAATGCGGCTAAACTGAAGCTCAAGGAAAGGGGTTAAATTATATGCTTTGTGATAATTTAGACTCAAAAAAATCCCCAAAATAACCTCTTCTGCAAAAAATAATGTAATAGTGAGGTACAAGAATATTAAAATAGTGGCGCCATTTTACTCGGTAGGTTTATAGTAACAACTGTCAGCTTTCGTAAATATGTGGCTGGATCCTGTTAATTCTTCTCAAAGACTGACAATATGTATACAATCAAAGCACATGGCTTGTTCCACTTCCACAAAGTTTATACACGACATTTCCTGTAAACTGTGTATTATTTGCACAGTAATTCAGAGGGCAAAATACGCCCCAATCATATTCGATTTCTTGTTTCGCTAAGGTGAGAAAACTGAACATCAATTATGGCAGCTTTGAGAATGAAGTATTGTTTATATATTTTTCTAATACAAGAATATATATATTACTTTGGTCATAATATTATTTTTAAATTTCCGTTACTTAGGCCTCATATTAATTGAGGTGTTCAGCGCCAAAGAGGCCCAATTGCCCTTCACATATTTGTGGGGAGAAAAGGGGTTAGTTTCAATTACGAGGGGAAAACTGTTGTTGTCAAAACAAATGGTTTTGTGACCTACATATGAAATGGCGATTTAAAATTAAGTAATTTTTTTCTTTAAATCTCCACCCACGTTCCCATCCTTTCGAAAATAACTTAAAAATACACGTAGGTAACCTACCTCAATACATGAAATATTGGATGGCTTATTTGGCGCTGAGCAATTCAATTTAGAAATCTCAGGCCTTATGATCTTGAATCAGGCGTTTTTTAGCAAGTAAGAAGTGGCTACTGGAGTTGGGTTTGAAGCTTTCTCGATTGTGATTGACTAGATAATAGTTTTCTGGGTTGTGACACCGTGCATGTCCTTTCAGAGGGACTGTGTTGCCTGCATCTTTGGTTGACAGAATTTTGTCTGTGTAATTCACAATTCTCTGGAAAGTCGTTGTCAGTTTACGATAATACACGTGGTCAGAATGCAGAAAACTATAATCTGATACAAACAAAATATTCTTATAATTTTGGATACAATTATAAGAGCGCCCAGTCAGAAGGGATGTGGATCTACTGTACAGTTATGTAAAATTAAATATGACATACCATTTACGATAAAAATCTCTGGAGGTTATGAAATGAATTGCAGAATATGAATTGACACAGTAGTTAGATTCATTCCATGTATTATTTGACTTCAAACATTAGATCAGGAAGAAAAACCGTTGTATTGATTCCAGTGGAAATAAATCTTTGTAAATAAATCAAATGGTTTCATTGTATGTCAACATGCAATGCAAAGAAGTCCAATTCAGATATTCCATGACAAAGAACATCATTGCATTCATTTATTGCAGTCCCTCCAAGGTCTTCCTAAGGAAAACTTTTCTTAATATCCAACTTTTCACTTGGTATTTTGAGAAGATATTTTCCTTTTAAGGGCAAGGAACAAAGATCTGTTTTCGTTGTGTTTAAGTGGAAATGTTTCCCTTCCTTATCACACATTCTACTACTACTACTACTACTACTACTACTACTACTAACACACAGATCTTAGTCCACCTACAGAGGAAATGCAGCCAAAAATGATGTACGGTAAGCGATGTTTAAAATAAACGATAACAATTTTCTTAGATCAGAAGATGACGACCATTTTATAAGTGAAATATGCGTTATTTCTGCACCCTGATTTGGTGCAATAAACTCGCCTTATAGGAGACACAAAGCATGTAAGATACTTGTGGTTTAAAATAAAATGTCTTTTGGTAAGAGCATTAAAATAATATTTTCCTTTACAATGTGATATCTGGTTACGTGAATTTTAGAAGGAAACTTTTTTTGATTCAGAAAGAATTACATTTGGCATAAACATAGTCACATATATTCTTAATATTCAAATTAAAAAGGTAAGATAAGCACCACAAAATAAACATTATTCTGAAAATTTTGTACTAAACTTTCAAGCACTGGGCTAGAAATCATTATTTTTAAAAGCTCCGAGAGTTATATCTTGGCTTTTCTGAGCAAATGTTGGTTTTCCTAAGCACCTGCAGAAAGGGCGAAAGAATTATTTTGCTTGAAAAGGCGGTAAAACAGGAAAAATGCAGATACGTTATAAAAACAGAAGACATGATTTTGACTTATAAGTAAGGCGGAGTACCAAGTATTATCCACTATGTTATTACAATTAAATTTCGTCGAACCAAACACCCATCCAAATAGTCCTATAAATTTCGTAAGGATTTACTTATTTATTTAGAGTTTATTCTGAATCGGAATAAATGTGGGATCATATTTCTTGAAGCCGAAGAAAACACTTTCAATATAAAACATGGCACAAATTTCGATGTAATCATTAAAGGTAAATTTGTATTAAGAAGTTCAGAAGCCCATTCAGTAACACTGTCCCATTGTTCTAGGAATTTGTTTGTATCTTGGAGGAAGGGATATATCTGTTGCTGATTGGTCTGCACTGATAAAATAGTGTAATACGGATTCTTTTAATTAGATGCAGAAATAAATGTTACTTGAACTACTTCTTGATTTAACATAACAAATGTTCATTTTTATTGGCCTATATGTTTCAAGGTAACTTAAAAAGAAGGATCCAAGATCAAGGAAAAACTCTTACCCCGAACACTTATTCCTATACCAAAAAAAAACGATTATGCCAGTCGAAATCAGTAATTTCCGGTGGTCGTTCAAGGAAATGCAAGATTAACAATGTCTGTTCTGCTTAAGTGAAGTCAGACACAGCAGAAAACAGATTATAAATATCAGTAAAATTAAGGGAAAGTCTTTAGTGTCAAAAGACCGCCACGTGCGCGCCACTAACACATTTCCTCCGCCCCCGTTTTACAATATTTCAGCTGTTTATTCAGCTGTTCCAGACAAGTTATAAGATGTTTCACAGTATGCTTAGTGTCGCAGCTTTCATCCTTGTCCCACGCCTCCGTTTCATTAAGTTGGACCCCGTATGGACTTACAAAGAAAACAAGATGTCCATTAGTGGAAGATGCGAAGTCTGTCGCCTGTCAATCACAAAGGCAGTCAAGACCTCAGGTTGAAACCAACATGAATCTCTTACACTGCCAAATGTTTCATTCACAGAGCAAAGGAAATTGTTTTGTAAAGCAGACATATTTATTTGTTAAAACTATAAAAATAAGCTTGTCAGAACAGCGTTTCAAAAAATTTGACTCTCTACACATTAATCTTAAACCCTTTCATAAAACACCTCGCCCTATTTTTACTTTCCATGCTCCATCTTTTGAAATTCACTTTACCGATTATGATATTCCGAGTATCAACGAAATAAAAAAAACCCCTTTCCACGTCGATATCACTCTCCAGTATTTTTATACATTCATATCCGAACATGAAGAGTATTTTCCCCATATCGTTGCTGGATAACAAATATGTTTTAACTGCTGCAATCTGCTGGGACATATGGTCACCGATGTTTTTAAATACCAATGGGAGAAAATTCAGAAGATGTCGTTGAGGGTTGTAAAAGACGGGTATTTTTGTGGTGCAGAAATATTGCAAAAAATAAGTTAGAACATTGGATATTGAAGAGGTTTCACATGGATGGTTAAAATTATGCCGAGTGAGGGAGGAGTTCTAAATCAAGAGGGTCTTTTTGTCTGCTTACTGCGGAACACCTTGCACTGCGTATGAAAAAGACTGGGCTTCCTACTGAAGTGCTACTTATGACCGTCCGTGAGTGTAATTTTGAAAATATTTTAAAAAGCTTCGCGTCTTTTTTTCCCAAGGTTTTAACAATATCCACCACTTGATGATAGACTTGCCACTAGCCGCTCTTTGTTGCATAATATTTAGCATAAATCATATAACTTATATGATGACTCAGTTTTTCAGTAGTTAACAGTATTCAGTTAACGTTCATGGTGACTCAGTTTTACAATATTTACGTTAACAGTCTAACGTGAGGAGGAATCCTCTAGAACTGGGCAGTTCTGCATCATGACTGCAATTTGAAGTCTTTCGTTATTGGAACTGAACTTATTCATTCAATATTATGTTTCACATTAAGTATAAACTTGGAATCATTTTCTTAATAGACTTTTTCCACTAACCAGCTTTGAAAGACGTAAAAACCAGTCTTCTGGGACAGGACATTTTTCGGCCTTCAGTGCAAAAATAGGGCGAAAACCTTAGTTGGGCCCGATAGGTAAAGCTATTATTTACTTTTGTCCCAGAGCCTCAGCCCAAAAATAAGCTTAAATCTAACTCACTTTGGTCCTATAGAGAAATTTATTCTCTCAGTCAGGCCCAAAATGTGGGACTAGCTTTATCTGTACGGTCCAGCTGATTAGGTGTTACCCCAGTTTGTGGCCTCATAAGGGAAACATATCATGTTCCCGGAATTTTGTGTGTCATTTTTGACACAGGATGGCAGTAAAAGTACATACAGTAAATGATCCCACAGGCGATATACCACTGTTAGAGTGCTGTAAAATTTTGGATGTTATTTACGTGGTTTCGGTTGTTGTGGAACAAGCAGTTTTTGAGGACCCAGTCCCCTCACAGAAAACACATTTGCATTAGTGTCATCACTTAAGCAAAAAGAGATAAGACAAATATGGGATTTTATTTAAGGGGTTGTTTTCAATGTAAAAAAAAAGTTGAGCTTCACTGTCTGCAGTATTATAGTAAGCTCTGATCCTGCAGAAGTAACTTTTAGTTATCATAGCCGAAACACTTGCGACCGGTTTGTTTATTTACTGTTCACACAACACAAGTAAACAAACTATAAATTCTGGAGGATTTTTTAAAAACAATAAAGCTGAATGAAATTGTGTTAGTTGGGCACATTGTCGAGTCCATCGTGGTTTTGACTGTTGAATTTTTCTTCTTAGATTTTATTTGTCCTTTCAACACACCCCCGCCCCGCACATATCCAGAATTTTGGGCCGAATTCAGGAACATATCAAATATATGTGTCAGTTTGTGACAAACAGTAAGCTGTGAAATACAATTTTATTCCAAGCTATGGAAACCATTTCAAATTTTAGAATATTTACCGGAAATAAGAGTAAAGTTGAACCTAAGCACTCCATAAAACACATGGAGCACCGGAAGAAATAATCACGAGGACTGGTAAAGTTGAGTGTATCCAAAAGGAAAGTGGAAGACGATGATTCCTATGCCGTTTATGCATACAGATTATGCGACATGTTCCTGAATTCCTGGCTTCATCCTGGGTTAGGCTTCACTCATAGAAAATACAACAAAATTGAACTAACTCCATTTTAGATTCGGTCGAAATATCTATTGCGATAACATTAGAAATCGACCTTAATGGCAAATGTAGATAGAACGTTACCATGCTCAAAGAATCGACTCAGTAATAAAGAACTGGGCTGGGCTTCGTAGAAATGCTCACCTCACCGAATTAGGGACTAGCTATGTGTATGTATGTCATTACCACAGTGACACTGCAGGTTGCCAGAGTACGTGTATTTGATTTGTAGAACCGATTGGTTTCAATAGTTAATTGCATGAGCAACACAGGTGTGTATCTACGTGAGTTGAAATGCTCCTGGTTAGGCGTAGGCTGAACGGTCTCGACTGAACAGATGGAAATCAGATTAAGATAATCGTACTCTTCCATCTCGCCGTCAGGAACAATAAGACTTTCAGGGATCAAATATTTTAAATTTACCAATTCCTACACAAAAAATATAGATAGGCCTAGTAACAATTTTAAATTAGTAACAAGCCGAATACCTCGATCGAGTGGTTAGCACTGTTGTTTCATATTCGAGAGGCTACGGGTTGAAATCTCGACAGTTTTCTGACTATCCTCAGCTGCGGTCGAGTTTCGAACCGGAAGCCTCTTGCACAGAAATCAATGGCTTTTTCGCTTCAGCCGCCTTACTCGGACAGCCTTCACAGTATACCATTGAAATGCTGTTTCCTCCTACAGATATAAGCGACCTGCAATTTTATGTGTTACTTTTTTGAAGCGATGTTATGCAGATAATCTAAACGGAATAAGTTGTAATCGTTGATAAACACAGATGTGAATAAAAAAAAGTATGGCAAATAGTCATAACCCTCTTAATGAATTGATTCTCGGACTATTCGTCACGTAAGTAAAGGGTGAAGCCTAACCGTAGGCAACCCGTGATCCTCCCTCCCACCCTATTATGAAACGATCACAGCCTCCAGGGCAGGAGGGTGGTAGGCGGCGGTGCGGGGGGTAGTTCTCAGTACGCCGTGGCAGCTCCCGCACTGTGATGATGGTGATGCATCATGTGATGGTGATTTAGATGATTTAAATGGTTCAAGTGGTTTAAATGATTGACGGGCGAATGTTCGTTACTTGGCGGTGTTGGCATTCCTGTGGCACTTTGACAGACATACCATTCAGATAGGTTGGTGGTCCCGGGTGCGGATTGTTGGTGGGATATTGACGAGGTTAAGGGGTTGTGTTGTTGGTGGATGGACGAGGCTGTATTGCCCGAGGGAGGGTTGTTTGGGTGGTGGTGATGATGATGGTTGTGCTGGTCTGGGGATGTGGTGCCCGCGCCTGCAGACCCGCCACCTGTTGCCGAGACGCTGATGGATGCAGCTGAAGAGCTGTTGGAGTCACTCCCGTCACTGTCGTAGCCAGGGGGAGGACTCTTGCCGGTAGAACCGGCCCCACAACCGTGCACTTTCATATGTTTTCGCAGCGAGCTCGGATGTGTGTAGCTCTTATCACAACCCGACACTCGACAGTTGTATGGCTTGTCCGACGTGTGAACGTGTGAATGCTTCTTCCGGTCCGAGCTGTTCGCGAATCGCCGGTCGCAGCCCTCGAACTCACACTTGAACGGCTTCTCGCCTGCAACAGAAAAAATTCAACGCCATCAGTGACTGATCCTCCGGTCAGTATAGTGAACCCTTGCCTGGAAACAACACAAAGATTCACGAATATTCTCCTTACACACCCAGAGTCAAGTCTTACTGATTGCTAACAACATTTGGGCGATTAGCTCAGCACCATAATAACGAAGACAACGGCAGATGGTCAGAACTCCTGCTTATATTCGGGAAGTTCTGGGATCGAATTTCACTTAAAACCGGCTACATTTTCTTACGTTTTCTGTGGTTTTCGTCGATCTCTCAAGGCAAAATGAGTAGGGATGTCTCATTCGGTAAATTGACTAAGCTACGGAAAAGCAACCAACAAATCAAAGTTTGGTTCCAAGCAGGGAAGACAGCTTTTTCTCAAATGCGTCAAGACCGGATGTGGAGCCAACGCAACCTCCTGTTCAGTGATTAATGGGGCTCGTTTCTTAGTGATAAATGGTTTGGGTGTTAGGACAACCCCTTCCTCCCTCTTTGTCCCTCGTACTAATTTCTGTGACATACACCTGAAACATATCTTCGATATGAGGAATATTTAATGACAACATTTTACACCTTTGTGGCGAAATTTATTTGTAGTGAAATGTGCTGTGAAACACTGGGGTTTTCCCCCAAAATACAGACCACCAGCCCACCAGGCCATAGAGAATATCAAAGAATACATTTGGGGAAGAATTTCAACCCTTCATGTAATCCATTTTTCGAATGGCAATGTCATGAATTGGAAAGGGTGATGACAGATAGCTTCGCTTGTGACTTTCTTTAAGGGTATATAATTTTATTTTCTTTGGGGTACAAAGCCAATGAAAACAACCGCTCTGTCACTCAAGTTTCAAATTTGGAAGTTTTCAAAAAATAGGAATAGTAAGCATTATATCGCGACATTAGATAATGTAATTACTACTCGTATTATTATAATCAACTTCCTCAACATTATTCAAGAATTGGCAGAGACAGCCTTCACCTCCAGGTTAGTCCACGGCCTGTGTAACTGTGTCTTTATCTTATGATGTAAATAAGCATCGAATGAGTCAAGGCAGTGTATGTGCTTCTGGAAAAAACTGTACTGTGAAAATACCGTATATACGAGGTTACGTTAGTCGCAAATACTGCTTATTTTATTATATGCATACATACATATGTGCGTGTGTTTGTGTGTGTGTGTGTGCGCGCGCGCGCGCACTTCCACGCCTTACGTAGTAATAGGAAACGTAAAGTTTAACAAATCTAATACCAACAGTCCACAAACTGGATACTACCCCATGCAGTCACTTTGACACCTCTGCCACTTACTTCCATCGACACCGAACAAACAGATTGCATCATCACACACATTAGGACACTTAAAGTAAGTTAATTCATTTAGTACTCTGTCTTAGGACGGGCCCAAAGCCTCTTCCAAAGCGAGCTGTCCATATAGTGCCATCCAGAGCTTCCTCCTTCAAATGAGAGTATCCTCTTCTTTCCTTAAGGTCTTCCAGTAGCTTCCTATGTCTTCTTCCTCGTCTTCCTGTCACTTCTATCTCCCCTTTTATTTTTCCTTCAATAACCCGTTGTAGAAGGCAGTTTCTACCCAAAATGTGACCAATCCATTTAGCCTTCCGTTTAATTATTTCATGTAATACATCCCTCTGCTTCTTGACTCTAAGTAATACTTCATTTCTCACATGATCGATCCAACTGATCTTTTCCATCCTTCTCCAGCACCACATTTCAAAACCTTCCAGGTGTTTCCTATCTACTGCCCGAAGCGTCCAAGTTTTAGCGCCATATAAAGCTATGTTCCAAATGTAGAACTTCACTAGCTTCTTCCTCAATTCCAAGTCCAATGTGCTAGTAAAAAACCCCTCTTCTTGTTGAATGCAGCTTTAGCCATAGCAACCCCACATTTAGTTTCACAAGTACATCTTCTGTCATCTGTTAAAATGCTACCCAAATATTTAAAACATTCCACATTCTCTTGTTGTTTTTGGTCTATCATAATTTTTACTGGGAATGGTTGTCTTGAAATTCCCAATACTTTTGTTTTTTCCACATTCATTTCCATTCCATAGCATCCTCCAATTTCAGTTAGTTTATCAATCATGTCCTGTAGCACCTTTTCTTCCTTAGCCAGTAACACAAGGTCATCTGCATATTTCACAGTGTGAATGATTTGCCCGCCTATTTTGAGGACTCCAAACCCTTCCAGAGCTTCCTTGGCAAGGCATTCGCTGTACAAGTTGAACAAAATTGGTGACAAACAGCATCCTTGTCTAACTCCTCTTCCAATCTTCACACTTTTTGTCTCTCCTCGGTTCAGACGTACTTTAACACTCTGTGCCATGTACAAGTTGCTAATCAATCTTCTTTACGCCAGTCAATACCAGTTCCCTTTAGGGTCTTTAAAGTAAGTAGACGGCAGAAATTATGTACGTACAGATATGCGTCACTTCACGCTTCCGCCGCCAAGTAACCGAGACTTGTGCTCTTCTGGGCTATTACGCAAAAGTAGTGATAATTTCTTACAGACGTTTCTAGACAAACTATCGGTCCCATCTTCAGGGGTCAAGAATCCAACAGAGTCCAATTCTTGGCTCCTGTAGAAGGGACTGAGAGGATGTCCCGAAACGTCGCTAAGAAATTAACACTAGTCGCTGCGTAAAAACCCAGAATGGCGCAGTTATCTTATGTACAGGTATTTTCCACATCAGAGCTATCTGATATTTTTGTAGTTTTCTGGTTGTAGTACACAACTCACATCGTAACAGAACTAGGCATTTTTGAGTAGCTGTTAGAACGAGTTCCGGTCCTGCAAAATTATGCCTAGGATGAAGTAAATATCGATTTAAGAACGATCAGTAATGCGAGAGGTTGTAGTGTTACGTCGTGCCGATAACTGATGAAAGTAACTGTATCTATAATTAGAAATTAACCATCAGCGTGTGGCTATTTGTTAATGTTACTAAGGAAAACGAACCTTGCCTAATCCAGTTTTGTGGTACGTCCTGCTCTCTTGCTATTGCCGTTATTAACTGAACGCAACATCCTCGACAGTGAAAGAGCGATGCAACGTCATCCTCCATTTAAGTGGCTATTTTATCCAACAGCAAAGTACGGTACAGTACAGTCGCGTCAACTTAATATAAATGTTCCGTTATTCTCTCTTGTAAAAGGTGTATTGTAAGCAGGTGACCGACAACGTGTATTGAAAACAAAACACAAACTTCTAATACTTGTCACTCAAGGTGACACTAACACAGCTCAATTTGTTAGCGACTGGCTAAGTTTTAATCAAAAGGATTGAACGTTCCGTTAAGAATAGAATCTTGGGAAATTAAGTGGAGCCTAAAACTGATTCTGGCAGATGATGACGAATATGATTAATTATTTTTTTAAACTCATGGTTCCGTTCATCATAATTCAGTGTTAATAAAAATCCAACCAGATGCAACAGTATGCAGATATTTATTTACTGCAAAGTCACTCTACATGTTTCGGGTGTCACAGCACCCATCATCAGGAGTACTAAAAACT
>Ga0136643_10008921_pt1 | contig 14711 bp, 7 predicted proteins | sample TergutLab28metaG_FD_96883 | JGI IMG/M metagenome (GOLD analysis project Ga0136643, IMG submission 96883) | Labiotermes labralis P1 segment gut microbial communities from Petit-Saut dam, French Guiana - Lab288 P1 (version 3) (version 3) | ecosystem: Host-associated > Arthropoda: Insects >... | reverse complement strand
CAGTTTGTTTCATAATTGTAACATATTTGGTTCCTGTATTAATAACATTTTATGTACAGAGTGTGGTAAAATTAAAAAAATAATTCTGGCGCCAAAAGGTTAACCTTTAGACGTCTAACGTCAACCGCTAACCTCCAAAGTTGCACTTTATATATTTATTCAACATATATAGGTACCGAATATTTTAAACGTGGTGTATACTCTTCTTTTTTTTTTCAAAATACAGTTTGTTTCATAATTCTAACTTGTTTGGTTTCTGTATTATTCACATTTTATATACAGGGTGTGCTAAAATAAAAAAAAAATAATTCTGGCCCCGAAAGGTTAAGCACGATAATTTGTTTAGTGAGAAGTGTTTCACTTTTTTCCGTAAAAATTTACTGGATTAGTTTTGTTTAAAAAGCAATAATATCTAATACCCAGCAATTGATTGAGTCCATCAACCATCACGAATACAGAAAAATCTCTTGAAGGAAGGTGTGGGTGGATCAGCGCGTGAATATTTAGTTTATATACTCGCTTTAAACGTATTAATTACATCAGTAACGTGTAAATTCTTAATTATGGTATTATTCCTACGTTTAGAAGCCTTTGTAACTTCACAGTGTAATGAAGGCCTATCCATAGGGTGACGAGCGGCGAATACTGATTATACTACGGTTCTTCACTATGGCATATGTAATAATTCAGGACACAATTCAGGCTGCCTTCGTTAAGAACGAAAAGCTCTTTTTTATCTTGAATGACGAAATTTAACCATGAATTTTATGTTCCGAGGGTGATAAGTGTCTTCGTTATTCTACTGCACTCACTGGAGCACTTAGCCATACTAAATGAAAGTACATAATGCCTGATAACTTTGCCCTGTGAGTGACTTCCGGCTTCGGTCGTGGTGTAAATAAGATTTGCGCTCTTCTGGGATTTCATACAGCGTAGGACTGTAATTTCTTACCGACGTTTCGGGACAAATTATCAGCTTCATCTTAGAGATTTAAACAGGCCCTTTTTAGAGAAATGTTTACCGAAACCTCGGCACGAAATTACCATTCTACGCTGCGTAAAATTGCAAAATATCGCAGATCTCACTGGTCCCTATCTAAATAATTGCGGCCCTAAAACTTTACACTTATTTAGCAAAGAATTTGGACAATGTCAAATACTGTGAACACATTTAGTGATAAGTAAAATTCTGACATTAAATTTAGGACTAAATAATATGGACCATTTAATTTCGGTTCAGATGCAATTCATTCATAATATCTGCTGACTTTATTTTTATCCAGTTTTGTTTCTAAACTCATGTTTCATTACGTATAAACGCGTATTTAAGTCGTCATGTCCCAATTTCTTCGTCAAAACCAAGCAATACGAGTAAACCAGGAAAAATCACTTTTATGTTGTGTTATACATTTATTGAAGCCAATCTATTGAACTTTGGCATGTGACGAAAGTATAAAATATATGTCTTTAAAACCTCATTTCAATAGCCTATATATTCCTTCTTTTGTGTCTTCCAGTACCTTTTACTAGCATCATCGAATAAGTATTCCAACAACGTGCTGAGCAGTTCCAGTCTAAAGCTTGGTGTCATCTAACCTCCCTACCATTCATGGACGAGTCTTTGAAGAGAACTTCTGGGTGAGTATAGATTTAATCTGTGGTTTAGTTCTAGCGATCCTGACATCTCTGGATAGTCCACAAGCATGACATTTATTTCTTTGTTTCCTATCGGTTTGTTTCTTTTTCATCTTTCACCCTAATAGTCAACATAGCGCCAAATGTATGTCCTGTATTATGTCACGGTCACAAAATCCACACAAGCGACTTCAGTTGAGACGCTATTCGCTAGGTTTTTAAACATATTTTACCTACAATACCCTTTTAAGTTACATAGACAGCCCTTGAATTATTTATTGTTTGAAGTCATGAGAGATCGCTGGGGTTGTATTATTAGAAACACTTCAAGGCATATAAATGAATTAAAGTAGCAGTAATTATTAATCATATTTAATTTACCCTAACTAACTAACTAACAACTAACTAAGTAACTAACTAGTTCCATGGGGCAGTCATTTGTGAGAAGCTAACAGGTCCTCAGCTAGTCAAGATATTCCCCGCATGTTACGGAGTACGAAACTTCATCACCGCACTCACAAGCGCCCGCCACCTGTCCCTATCCTAAGCCAGCGAAATCCAGTCCATGCCTCCCCATACCACTTCTCTAAAAACCATTTAAATGTTGTCCTCCCATCTACGCCCTGACCTTCCCCTCCGGTCTCCCCACCAAAACCATGTATTTACCTCTAATGTCCCGCGTAAGCCCCACATTCACTTCCCATTTCATTCTTCGCTATTTGATCATCCGAAATACCTTTGGTAAGGAGTACAGATCATAAATTTCCTCGTTATGTAGTCTTCTATGCTCACTTATTGCCTCATCCCTCTTAGCCCCTCACACCTTCCTCAGCACGCTGATCTGTAATATCCTCAGCCTATTTTTTGACATTTTGCTGATCGTGCATCTCAATATATTTATCTCAGTAATTAACCAACTTGATGAACAAAATTTTTTGTTTTACAATAAATTTATTTCATGCCTCTACATGTTTAGAGCGTATGTGCTCATCATCAGGAGTTCAAAATTGCATTACACAGCCTCTGGTATCATTGCACTAGTAGGTGGCCGTCTCGTGCACGAGACGGCCAACTATAGGTGTGATGATACCAGAGGAGGTATTATCATACCTATAGGTATGATGATACCAGAGGCTGTGTAATGCACATGTGCTCGAAAAGTGTAGAGGCATGAAATAAATTTATTGTAAAACAAAAATTTTGTACTTCAAGTTAGTTAATTACTGAGATAAATAAAAAAGAATCCTCAGCTTATGTTTTTATCTCAATGTGAAAGTCCAAAATTCATTCCCGTACAAAACAACAGGCAAAATTACAGTTCTGTTTACCTTGATCTCAACCATAACGCAATCACGTGTATAGTTTAAATCAGTATTTGCTTTACACGACACAAAAGTCAGTAGCATATTCTTAAACCTTCGAAGAACACCTCTGCCGCACATACAGAAATTTTCGAAAAAATTTTCATAGTGTTATATCTGCGAACTAATGTGTTATATAATTTACAGTGCGTCGTAAATGTGGGTAGTGTTATTTATTGAAGGTATATTACTTCCATGTTTTGTTGGAAAAGGGTATGAAGCTTTAAAACTTTTCTCCCCAAAATTGCAAGTACGTAAGTAGTCAAACACGCCTGCATATATAACGCCTTCTCAAACATTGTGTCATTTGCCTAGCTACAGCTTTAATTCTCCACATTTGCAATCTTCACATTTTTGTACCCTGAGTGAACTTTCCTTAAACGACCTAGCAGATTTTACTACAGGCAAAAATGCGAAAGAATTAAAATTAATCATGTATTTAATAATTAATCCTTGTGAGTGATTATACACACTACTAAAACATTTAAACGTTATGGGTTTGTGGTGTATCTGTAATTGATAAATCACAGTCATTCGCAGTAAATTCCACTAAGGATTTTTCATTACATTTTTAATTGCCTACTTACTTAATGTTTTTCAGAATTATTCAAAATTTTCTTTCGCCCCCCCCCCCAACCAAACCGCTTTGTTTATGCTGGTTTATCTAATACGAACCGTTTCTGCCGTCTTTGTTATATGTTTGCTTTTGCGTATGTGTAAAAAATCTTGTGCTATTTATAGAAATATTTACTTACAATCATATCGTTGTAGGTATTATATCTGCAGCCTTGAAGATGTCATTAAATATGTACATTCGGAAACCTATCCGCCGTGAGTGGAGACACTTTAAAATCATATAGTTCTTCAGCCCAATGTAAGCTAAAAGTGTCGCAGAATTTTAGCTTCTAATCAGACCGTCAACACATACCTGCACTTATGGTATATGTTTAATAAAGCAGAAAATGTGTTTTGTGTCAGTACTGGCGTCACTACTACTACTACTACTACTACTACGAGTGTATACATTTGCACTCTGAATGAGTTGGAGAAATGGAAATATGAATGCTTGATTATAGTAAACTGTTAGGCTCACTGCAGAATTATTTCATTCTGTCTCTCTCCAAATTAAGAGAATTGATATATTTCTGTATTTTGTTGTAACCTTTTAAAGCCTACTCTTTACGTGATGCACCAATAAGTTTAACATTCAACAACTGTACACTCTCCCCACACCGTATTTATGTGTTTTGTATTTATCTGAGAACAAACAGCGACTTGTGCCACTTACATTACAAACTGATTGATTTTTATTCGTATAATCGAGATGAAAAGTGTTTACTGCGCGGTAGGGGCTTTGTCTTGAAAGGGTTATACAATACATGTAAGAGAATGCAGTAAACAGTTAAATATGACTTACCACAAAACTTGTAAGATTTGAAGTTCTGAGCCAATACAAAGGAAAGCTGAAGAAAATCCTGCTTAATACATTTGGAAAACGAAATGCAATATTTAACTAATAGGAAATGATAAACAAAACATACTAAAGACCATTAATTTAATATAAATTGTTTGTAAAAAAAATAATCCACACCACTCTTCAGTTACCAAAACACGACTTTGGTCTGCGTTCGTTGAATTGTCACTGAAATGTACACTACAGTGACAATTCAACGAAATCGCGTTCAATACACAGATCATAACGCTTGTAAAACCTTTTTTAAAACTGACTGACATAATCATATAATCATCAAAATGACCAAGGTTTAAGTGTCTCTCGAAGCAACACGTCCTTGTATTTGTTCCCAGGCAGCACGTAAATTTGGTCCCAGCACGATTTCACTATAGATTCTTTACACTATAAATACAAGTAATTTTATTAATAAACCACACGATGAAAGCGTGTGGTAGGTGGAGGTTTTTTTTTGACTTTCAGGTGACCTTGAATCGCGATAAATTCTTATAATAAAACCAACTAGAAGCACTAATTCCTTAAAGTTATTTTTGGAATAAAACTCTACATGTTTCAGGCAGTTCGCCTGTCCATCATCAGGAGTTTTTCACTGTACACACAGCAATGGTATACGTCGTACAGGTTTGCTGACAGCTTGCGAGCAGGATCAGGACGGAACTGCAGTACCGGAAGTCTGTTTTTAATCTGCCAGTCATAATAAGAAACTCATTTTCTCTTAGGCTACTGGAAAGCTTACTCACAAAGTATTTTATTCAGTCACAACACATCAGTATATAGTCATTAATACATAGTTTTGGTTACATGCTGCCGTTTCACCAAACCATCCTCAAGACAATATTTATTATATGAAGGTACATTCAATGTGTACGTACATTATGGGATCCCATGTTCTTTACAATAATAAAAGCTAAAATCATACCAATTTATAAAATTCCAAGTTAATGTATTTTTAAAATGTATTGGCCGAATGTATTTTTAAAAACATATGTAATAATTCGTATCAATGTGTAGGTACTTTCATAGCAAAACTTATGTCAACTTATGTACATCACGAGTTGTTCTAGAACTCACGTCAAATGGATGTTGAAATGAGTTTGTGTTACCCTCAGTGTATATATACACGTAGTTGGAGCCAAATATATTTTATATAATTGCGCATATATTTTTAATTCACTAATAGAGCTTATATTACAAATATGTTCAAGCCCTCTTATAGGTGGTCAAGTTCAGGGTTGTGTACACGCACACAGTATAACTTGTATTATTTCTATATACGCTTACGTGATTGATCTATTTATAGACGTCGCTTTTTACCACATGCAGTTCTATTTTGTACGCGTACATGTTTGGCAGAATCTTGCGTAAGTTGTTGCTCAAGATTGATGTATGTGTTTGTATTGATGAATGTTGTTTTGTTTATTCCGTATCGGTATTAAATTTTTTTCTGAGTAGAAGCTTGTGAGCAATACTTGTAACTGAATGCATCGATCAGTTAAATGGGGCTGGCTACCTGCCTTCAGATCATGTTAGTGACACGGACTAGATTCAACTCTAATTCGATATGGTTTGTTGGCTAGAAGATATATAGCAACGTACAGTCAGTACTAGTCACGTAGAGTGTCCTTGCTCATAAGCTTCTGCCTACCTTCCTTCCTTTCTTTCCAATACCTTCGCTACACTTCTAGTAAACTGAATATAATTCTTTCATTTTATCAAAAGCAAGTGTAGTAACCAGAAAATAACGGCTAATTTTAAGCTGCTGGGCTAATAATAATAATAATAATAACTACAAGAAATATATTTTGAAGCAGCCAGACACCGAAGAGCTATGCAGAAGATGTGGAAAAGAATCGGAGACAATCCAAAACATTACCGCAGCATGTGAGCAACTAGCACCTACCGAGTATGTAAAGAGACATGATGGGCTAGCCAAAATTATCCATCATAAACTGACAGAAGCAGCGGAATTGATTGAAGATAAAAGTCCATACTATAAGTACACGCCAGCCAATGTACTTGAGAATGAAAATTTCAAGCTGTACTGGAATCGTAACATACTTACAGACAAAACAATACCGTTTAATCGACCTGACATAACTTTTATGAATAAGAAAACAAAGAGCACCTTTTTGATAGACATAGCTGTCCCAAACACACGTAATCTCGCCAACACAATAACCGACAAACAAAACAAATACCAAGAACTGGCGAAAGAAATATGTGCTATGTGGAAGCAAAAGGCAGTACAAGTGATCCCGATATTTATATCATCTACGGGAGTAATTCCAAAGTCACCATCACAAAGCCTAACAAGACTTAACTTGCACCCCAATACATATATACAACTGCAAAAATCTGTAATTCTTGGCACATGTTCAATTGTAAGAAACTTTTTAAACTGTAAGTAAGACCACCGAGCCTAATCCTGTTGATTAGTACATCACAGGAAAGGTGAATACTTCCCAGCCATAGTTGAGAAGTGAAAAATTCGATGATAATAATAATAATACAGGCAGGCAGAGCTACAGGTCGCTGTCTTCTCGTTAACTTACCCACATAATTCTCTCACTGGAAATATAAATTGCCCCGATAACACGGTTACCTGTAGTAGTGACGTATTTACGTAGCCAGTTCGATGTAACATAGTTCCTTCCACATCGTACGTTGACTTACTTTAAACGTATCCCACTGACTAAATCGCTGTATTCAAATGATGTGCACGTAGTTTAACGGTGACGTTATGTTTATTCTTTGTGATAAGAACAGAACAGTTCCTTAAACATGAAACCAGTGTGTAGAATAAGAGAAATAGTTGCTCAATCGTTGTACCTCGACATCAACTACAATTCTGGACCTAGCGACTGAATTGTCCCACATTACTTTATATTTATTCATCTACTTATACAATTAAGTAAGGATCTATTTTGTGGGCGTTTCGCTGAATTTGTATTCTTTTTTGTATCGACCATTCATTCATATATCAGTGAACTACATGAAGCTGAATTTAATATATTTTTACATCCTGAAGATGGTTGCAAAAGACTCTTTATAAGCATTTGTACGTATATACCGAAACTACAGTTCGTCACATTCCGGAAATCCCTAATTTTTACATTCCACGATCTATCAATCTCGAATCAACTTGATGCTCGTTTGTATGGACACAGTTACCATCTGCAATAACATAGCAGACTGTATGGGATGTATTCAGTTTGTTTGTTGCCCATATACAATATTATGACTATGATAAATGGATAGCTTGAAATATGATATGTTTTCCGCATAATTTATTTTTTTTTTTTGGAACTCGGACAGTTCACAACAGGCATTTCACATTTATGATCTATATCCGCAGCACTGAATGTTACTAACCACCATTCAACTCTCTTCATTGCAGATAACACTAAGGAGCAGTTGGAATATATGAATTGTATTTAACAGAACGAAAATAAAACGTTTTCATTAATTAAATTAGCATTGGCTATGATAGTTGTTAGCTATCATTTAAACTCTCCATTATTCCTTCTAAGTTGTCGAGTAATGTAAATGATAAGTTGATTACGGGTCATTATTTCACTGAATATTATTCAATATTTTGTCATTGTTTACTCACCAACTCTGCAAGTTCTTCATAGCAGATATGTTCTTCAAATCAATAGTTCCTTCGAAAACGGAGTACGTAATAACAAGTAGTTCTATAAAATAAAGTACATTCAATAAATTTCTTATTACAAGTTTGTTAACATATATCGAAGATTGAAGCACAATTCACCACACAGATATATATATATATATATATACATATATAGAGTCATGCAGAAAATTGACGTAATTATGTTGCTAAATTATCAGACGTGATGATTATGATGTTAAGAAACACTGTTGAAGTTTCTGGTACAGTACCCGCTGTGGAAATTAGTTACTGGTTTCGTAAATGAGGGCGTGGCATTAGTATTGTTGATATTGTACTGAGTGCTTCACACTCGACACTGAAATATCTGGTAAAAGAAGAATATTTAGTCCATTTTAAGATTAGTTGGCACACGTTTTCTTCTTCTGGTTGCAATGCGATATTTGAAATTTTGGCGCGGATTGTTGGAAGTTTTAATACGCAAAATACCGTCAAGCTTGCACCGCTCGGCGCGTAACGCTCTGACCGACGAACGCTGCGCTACTGCAGCCACGTAGAATCCAACGCAGCCCGACTAGCGGAGAAATGACGCCACTCCCCTTTTACCACGATACGATCCGGCGTCTCACGACGTTATGCGAAAATTTATCCCGCAGGTATTATTGTTATTGGATAGGCGTAAATCGAAAGAAAAACATTGAAATATCGAAATTATTAACATTTTATTCTGTAGCAAGTCCATGGTTCTGAATGTGTGTATTATGGCTGAAATTAAGTTTTTAACATTATTTATTACACAATGTACGCAGTTACAAGAAACATAATATGCCGCCCTAATTTCTTCAGAGCTTAGCCTTCCTCGTGAAGGATATAACCTTTTATATAAGACACTCGGTCGATTAATTGATTTAGGGTCTGTGCATAAACTTAGGAATCAATACTTGAACCCACAATTGCATGATTGCATGCTATGACCCAGATTAAAATATTTATACGCTTCAATAGAAGAACTATTAAATTAATGGGATCTGAACATTTTGTCACAAAGCATGACTCAGTAACCTTATATAGGCAAAGAATGTAGACCCTGAGAAAATAGTGTAAAATTCGAGTAATCCAAACAGACCACAAGCCAACTTCTCCATGTCCAAAGCTTACTGTGTTACCCACATTTAAGAACAGATTAACGACATAAGAACATCTAGAGGAGTTAAGGAGAAAGTATTTGATATTTGCCAGGAGAAACTGGTTAAAATTGCGTAGATATTGTGTCCAGGTCGAAATTCGAACCAGGGATATCCTGAACAGAATTCAGAAGGATCTTGTATGGCTTTTTATAATTATTATCGTAATATAATAATAATCATCATCATCTAGGTAACATGGAGCTGGGCCACTCGTGGACCCATTCCGGTCTCACAGTCTAGAAGTCTCTTTAATGGTCTCCTCTAGTTTCTTCTGCATATTATTATTATTTTCATCATCATAGTCGTCATTATTATTATTATCATCATTATCATCATCATCATCATCATCATCATCATCATTCTTTGCCTTACGAAACGTTTTTCTGTAGCTGCCGCCCAGTAATTGTTCTTGTCAGTTCCATCAGTGATGACATCTAATATATTTGCTGATTTCTTTATAATGAGGTGCTGAAATGTGTATTCTGTTTCTAATCATTTTTTAATGTCTTTCCCTCGTCTTTCTGATAGTCACATGTGTATTCCACCATGAATTGTCTCCTTTGGGCTTCAAGTTCTGTAAATCCTAGCACTGGTTTAACTCATGGTTTCTCAAAGTGTGGTTCGCGTACAACTACTTTTATGCCAAATACTGTTTAATGGTAAGTGGTCTTAATACAGAAATCGAAAAAAAGGATAAGAATACAAGTGAAATTGGAGCATATTAAATTAAAATTAAGGTTATTACGCTGAAGTTAATAGATTGTTATTGAATTTTGGGGACAAACTGACGAAATTCAGAGATACTAGACAAACAATCAAAGGCCGGATTTAAAGTAAGGGACACTAAACTTTAAAAAAGACGGTCCGAAATTCAGAAATCTTTGACTGAAATTAGTAACTATATATCTTGTAAAGAAAACTAACTTTATTTTCAAATCATTGACTAGTTTTTCTAAGAAAGGTTTTCAGTTGATATTAGCCCGAAAATAAGGGGCCCTGATGTAAAACTATGCTTTATCTTTTTACCTACAAACCTTAACCTTCTGAAGTCTTATATTGACCTTTCTTCATGCCTTTGTGGTGCGATTATTCTCTTAAAGCCCTTTTCAAGAGAGCCTATTTCCATCTTCTCAGTAGCTTGAAGTGTTTGCCATTCTACACTCATTCCTACATTACAACACAATATTCATAACTCCATACTGCTATTATCAGTTTGTGAAGGTAAGCGTAATTTAAGAATCTTGGAATTATTGTTTTTTTCTTTGTGATAATAGATTTTGGAGGAAGATATGAATCCAAATAGTGTAATATTCTTTGTATGTAACGTAATAGTCAAAATTTTGAATGTTTTAAATTTCGGTTTTATGGCGATAATTAGGCTTTTGAAATTAGGGCCAAGATATGTTATTACTATAAGTACGCATTGAATGTCAATCATTGCCTGTAAGTAAAGAACTGAAGGATGAGAAACTCTGAAATTATATTTGAGTTACTTCACACATTCGGATTTCGTAATTCAATAAAGATTTTTTACAATAATAAAACCAGTACATTAGTAATAAGGGATTTTTAAATTATGACGTTACGCAGTGGCGTAGCAAGGTTTTTTAAGCCCGGGGTGGGCTATCACAATGGCGACCCCGACAGAAATTAATGAATTTGTAAAACTCACAGTTAGATATTGAATTTCCTTTTATTCTTCTTAAAAATTTTAAAAATTTTAGATTGCAGAAAATGATTTTTTTATTTATTTAAAATATTAAATTTTCTGTACATTAGGCCGCCCGGTTTACTCCGCTGCCCAAGGCGGCAGTACAATTTGCTGCGCCTTGGCTACGCCTTTCAGGCTTTGAATGTGTTTCCAAAATCCTTCCTGCCTAGAAGAGTTCAGCTCTTAGGCCAGGACTACGCAGGGTCTTGTATGCTAACGGAAAGCCTATACAAAATGACATGTGGAAATTATATAGAAGAAAATAAGCTTTTGCATTCTGTTTGGCAATCCTCGTTGTATAGCCTATTATTTCCATTGAGAATGGTGCGTCATCTACGTAAGGTTCTTTGCGTTAAGGACTATGCGAATATATATATATATATATATGAGCTGAACTGGCAATTTCTGGAACACTCGTCCAATAAGGTAGAAATTTCAGTACTGTCAATTTATTTTGAAATTTATTTCAAACCAACTCCACTTTGCAATGGCACTAAATTAAGTACAAAATACCCTGCTCATTGAAGCGGACATTCATTCGATTGGTATTTGAGAATTTCTAGAAAATTGATGTTTTGTGCGATACTCTAAACTTTCGCTTCAGTTTCGTTATTTTCATTTCGAATTACTTTCTAGAAATATTGGTTTGTAAATTGCACTCAAGCTGCACGACATGACATGGGGGATATTTAATAAGATTAGCAACGTTAATGGACGTGAGAAGCGTGGCTGCTGCACTTTATAAATAACTAATATATGGCCTAGTTTCTGGGTATGCACAGTTCAGTATAATGGGGTGGACCATATGTGTTAATGGTTTTACACTGCTTAAAAATACAAAATGTTCCAGCAATCATAAGCAGTTTAGTTCCGAGGTTTATTCAAATGTGTCATTGCACAGTTCAGTGACTTCTGGATTGAAGCAAGGATATATATGTTCTGTATTAAACCCTTTGTCCAAATACATGTATTATTCAAAAGCAAATCTAACCGAACTTTGAGAAATAAATAAATAATATTTAGACCTCCTAGAGAATGGTGATAAGAAAGAAAGCAATGAGTTTAAAAATATCTGGAATATGTATAAAACTTATGTAAATTGAATATGGCTTATATGAAGGTAGGATAGTGATAGCAAAAGGACGAAATTGAGCTGAGAATATGTCTGCCTCGCTGCGGTTTAAGTTAAGTCAAATTTTCATTAAACAAAGACAGGCGGTTGGATACGGAGCTTTGATTGATTGATTAATAACTGTCAAGGGATGACAGAAATGCCCAGAAAAAAATCTACCCCTATGCCACTTTGATAACAAATACCACGTAGAATGTCTTGGGATATATTCCATGCCTCAGCTACGAGAATGAGGGTAATAAACCCCGAACAATTCCATGGTTACTACATATTGCTTTAGTAAACTTGGCACCTTACTAAACTACTCAAGAATAATGCAGTTGATGATTTAAAAAAAAACTTACTTCCATATTGACGAAACGCCCCAAACATCGTTAATTCTGTGCTTTGTCATATTAGAAATTTGGACACACCAGAAAGTGTAAAATTCTACAATCCATGAATGTGTAATTGTGCATTTCTTGGTGTTATCAAAGTTTGTCCCAAAATTTGCTTTGAAGTTATGTTTGTGTTATCATCGATTAAGTGACGCTTTTAAACCTTAATCATGTATTTGTTAATTATTCTAAGGAAATAGTTTAAGAAACCCCGTCAAATTGGAAACATACATTTTGCCTATCGTAAGAGGTGACGGAATGTATATCATAAGTCCACATTACCATGACCAGCACCATGACCACTGAGCAAAGAAGAAAAGAAAGAGAGTTATAGAGGGACAGAGGAAGAAATAATGGTATTTAAAGAAAGAAATGAAGAAGTGAAAGACAGGCAGAAAGAAATAAAGAAAAAATATATGTAGACAGAGGAAGGGAGATAAAGAGGGGAAAAACAACAAAACGTAACACAGAAAGATAGAAAGAGGAAGAGAAAGAGGCAGACGAAGTAGAAGGAATAAAGAAAAAGTCAAAAGAAAGGACTTGTATTTCGCAGAGACATGAAGAGGGTAGATTAGGAAGGGATGAAGGAGGAACATGAGAGAGAGAGACAGAGAAATATGGTAAGCATGAAATGTTCACCGCTAAAGCAGGGAGAACAACAGTTAAGTTCCCGTCATTCTACGCGGACTGCACATAGTTTTCTCGAATTCCGTTGATCGAATCACGGTTATAGTTTATAGTAATAAATTACATGCTTTCTAGATGAAATTTCACTTCTTCATTTCAAGGAACTGGAAAATTCGGTACAACTGTCAGCTCTGGTGTGGTAAGAACCCAATGTCAACTGAAAGTTGAAACGACCTTCGTCAGTCCGGAGTCAAATTCTTAATCGAGTCCAGACTATGGCGAATGGTAGCACAAAGAATTGTATTTAAAACATCAGATACAATATACAGCTTAAAGTCTTTTTTTTATTTTACCTTTAATTTATAACTTCTTGCACTGAAGTACAGCTATAAATTGTATTGAAATTTTAAGCACCAAATTACCTTAAAGTTTATTAACCGAAGTTAAAGAGTAGTGAATATTGTTTGCCCTGTACAAATGGAATTATGATCAACGAAAATAAATTTAGTTGCATTATTGTGAACAGTACGGAAAACATAAAAAACAGTATTTTACCAGGATAAGGGTGAGTAAACATCAAAGAACCTGCAAATCGTCACGCAAACGGATCCCCCCCACAAAATGACAGATTTGAACACGTTAAAGTGAATTTAGCCGCTAAAACTAACAAAACTGTAATACAATCACAGTACAATTCGCGGAAGACTAAGAAACTCAGCTAACAAACAAACAAAATAGACAATCTTCTCCGTTTCGTTGCACATCAGTATAGGTTTTCCTGTATTTTCAGGTCTGTGTGTGATTACTTTGCTTAGTTGATCTGACACATAAGATCAACTAACCTTGTAAATTTGTTATTGTGCTGTCAATTTAACATGAAGCAGGTCTGTACGACAAAGTCACGACAACTCAGACCAGAGGGACAACATGTATTTGGTTCGAAAAAGGATTTCAAGTGAGTTTAAATGGTTTGACAAGTTGTTATACATTTCTCATTGAAATTTATAATAGAATTCAAATAGATAAAAATGACAATTAGTGCAATATCAAATAATATAAATTTAATTAAAATACTTTTTACAACAGGTATATTATTTTTAAAAAATTATAATTTTTGTTTTTACAAAGTACTGCAAACTTCTACCAAACTGGAGTATGAGGCTTGTAAGAATATATAAAAAATATATTTATATATCATAATTACTCTTCCACGAAAAGAAATCTCTTCCTTACAATCGTTTTGCTTTATAATAATCTATTAAATATTTTAACCTAAGTTTGTATAAACAATTATATCAAAATTATATTTAAAATTTGAGGTTATTAATTTTGCAAATCTTCACAAAATTTTCTTTGAATGTCAAAATTGTTGTGTAGTAAAAGTGGTATAGAGTTCTAAAATAACACAATTATGTTAGAGAACTGTCGTTTCATTCAGTATGTTGACGTTCAACACTCTTGTAGTAATAAGATTTATAAAATATTTGCTAAAGATTGTGTTTTTATTGTGAAAGTAATTTACGAAACACAGCAGAATATCACTCATTAAAATAAAATAAAACTTTAAGAATTGTGTTGT
>Ga0136643_10008920_pt1 | contig 14712 bp, 4 predicted proteins | sample TergutLab28metaG_FD_96883 | JGI IMG/M metagenome (GOLD analysis project Ga0136643, IMG submission 96883) | Labiotermes labralis P1 segment gut microbial communities from Petit-Saut dam, French Guiana - Lab288 P1 (version 3) (version 3) | ecosystem: Host-associated > Arthropoda: Insects >... | reverse complement strand
TGCATTAATGTACACAGGTTTTGTGGCTTTTCTTGCTCGAAATACGTGAATAGTAAGGTTGCCATCGTTGGGGAGTAGCAGTGGATGGAACACCTGGGCATTTCAAATACTGCTGTTAGCACAGGCGCGGTCATGGTTGTGGGAGTAACAGCTGATCGGGTGTCATATTATTCAGGGTTTGGGATTTGGCACATGGAAAGGCCACCCAAAAAATTGGCTACAACATTTTTCGAACTTTCTGCTTTTATTTTGGGCGTACGGTTCAAAGTTTATTTATCGTTACAGAAAGTAAGGAAATCTTTTTCTATATGCGAGGTAACAATGTGTATTCTACTGTATAATTTACTGTACCAGTTTTCTCAGTTTTCACTTCCCATGGAACGTTTGGAGCTTCAAAAACAAAAAATGGCGGAGTTGCTATCCAGAGACCACCTCCATGAATTGCCCGTTGTGGCGTTCCATGAACTATGCATTCTTCTAAAAATTTTCCAGTTCCGTACAAAATTTAAAAGCTAATGTTTCTACGCCTGTGTTTAGGTCTACGTCTATAATTATGCGCAACTGACACAGATTTTCAAGCTAAAATCTTGGCATGTAAACCCACTGAAAAATAAATTTTCAGCTGCGGTTACAAAATGCCAGAAGGTATTGCATACTGAAGGTGCGAACCTTAAAATATGGAAATAACTCTTGAAGCACCTATAAATGGTTATATTTGTTCAAATGCAGCATCATTTCCCTATTCTATTCGAATACCTGAAGAGACATTTAGATGTGAAAACATATTTTGATGTGAAAAAATCGAACTTATTGACGAATGGGAATTGGTTAACGGTATTGCGAATGGAAAAAAATACGTGTTTTGTACAACGATCACTTATTTACTAAGCATGGCTATTTAAAGTTGGTGAACTAAATCAATTTTCTTACGCACCGAAACAAGACAGTTACCGCTGGAAAGAAATGGTACTCTGGGTTCACGAAGTGAAGCTCACAACTAAGTCTGAGGCTGCCACTTGCGAAAAGAAGTTCGGGGCAGCAGGCTTCAGTCATTACAGTGTAAGTGAACTGTTCAATTTGCTTGAAAGAACTGTTGAGCGTAAAATTAATGATATTATAATTTGTGTTTGTAACGTAGGTGGAAGTGCTTTAACAATATTGTAGGAATGAACGGGGAAAGTGATAATGGAGAAATGAAACTTCGCATATTTGATCAGTTTGAAGTGCGAAGAGAGCAACTATGACAACAGCAAATGTCAGCTCTATCAGCGCTGCTCTTTGCTGTGCACCTTCTCTGGTGAATACAGAGCGGTAAAATCATGCGAACTCTAAAACTTGTGCACCGCCAGTATTTTTTTAATTCCACTCAGAAAACAGATATATCAGAAAGAACAAATTTGTACACAGCATAAAAAATTACTGCACGTGTAACCTACAGTTTCCTATATTATCCATATGGTCCATTGACGGAAACATTTCCTTCCATTTATGACAATCTAGTGCTATGAATGGACCACCTGCAAAGTTTAATAATATATATTTTTTGAACAGTTGTAGATAATTTAATACGCGATTTTTGTTTCCCAATATAGAACATAACAATATAGCATATACTACAAAAGACATCGTGAGTACCTGTCATCAATTTCATCATTAATGAATTCAAGTCCCCGGATTTTCGTTTAAATGGGTTTTTATTATAAGCGAGAATAAACAATTTCATCATTTGCGAGTTCTTCAAAATCTGTGTCACATTTCGTTCTCCTGGAAGATTATTTCCAAAGACGAAGAATGCACACTGTGTGCTATAGTTCATATACATATTTCTTTGTTTAAAAAAAAACTCAACCGTGCTTTTACGTTTTAAATATAACGTAAACCGGTTTCATTTAAATTATTAAAATTTAATTTCCCAAAAATAGAAACACCGTACGTCCAAAAGTTTTAGGACTGATTTTTTAAAATATCGAAGACAAATGAGGAAGATATATACCTTTTCTTATTCAAAATAGACTCCATTGGCATATATATATATATATATATATATATATATATATATATAGGGTTTTGCACACTCATACAGTTTCTGAAACGCTGTCGCAATTACTTTTTTTCAAGTAATTAATCAGTTACAGCGTCTTGGATCTAAGCAACATGTGCAAAGTGGAGTCCTTTTAACTTCATTTCCAACTTGGGGAACAGAAAATAGCATGGTGGAGATAAATCTGGGGATTACGGGCGTGATATAGGTTTGTTACATTTTCTTGGGTCAAAATTTGGCAAACACTTGCAGCTTTGTGGGCAGGTGCATTATCGTGCAACAACAAAAAATCAGAGAGCAGGACGCAGCTGGACGGACGGAAGGACCCGTCGAATGCGCTTCAGAAGGCGACCCATTACTACTTTATAAAATTCTGCATTTAATGTTTTTCCATCTGGTACGATTTCTTTGTGTACCGCACCTTGAGAGTCGAAAGAAATTATCAACATGATCTTGATGCGGGACCATTGGGATTTCAGTTCCTTCGGCCGCGGCAAAGTCTCACCAACCCATTCAGAACTCTGTCACTTTGTTTCGGAGTCATAGGCAAAACACTAAGTCTCATCTTCCATGGTAATTCTGTTAAAAAAATTTTATCTGAATCGTCCATCACGATAATGTCTAGGCAAGATTGTTTTTTTTTACCTCCCAGTATCATTGCAATGTATCCGAGGACATTCAGCAATCGTTTTTGACGGTCACTATTAACGGCATGTAGGAAATACATCCAGTGATACGTCTTCTACTTAAGGTCAGTCACATTGATTGTGTTTGGTTCCTCATTCACGAGGTTTGGAGGTCACAAACAACGACGCACCACAGTCGGTAGGACTCCTCTGGACAAGTGGCCAGTTCGTCGCAGAGACCTCTAACTGACAACAACACACAACACTCACAACAGACGGACATCCATGCCCCCGGTAGGATTCGAACCCACAATCCCAGCAGGCGAGCGGCCGTAGACCTACGTCTCATACCGCGTGGCCACTGGGACCGGCTGTTAGCAAGTTGTGACTCGATCTTCCCTTTGCTCAGGGGTCAAGGAGTGTGGAACAAAACGTGCACACAACTTTCTCTTTCCCAAACCCTCTTTCAGAATCCGAATAACTACAGTCTTGGGAAAGTTAAAGAATTCTGCTGTCATCCTTGATGCGATTCGACTGTCATTTTTCAACAAATCAGTAACAACAGCAACGTTTACCTATGTTCGAGTTGATTTTGGAAGGTCACCACTCTCGCCATTATCTACCAGCTCACTTCAGTATCGAAATCGAGAATACCACCTAAACACGTTTTATCGGTTCACAGCCTCATTCCCATAAGCCTTTTGCACCAATATTAGTGTTTCTGTTGCAGACAGACCGGTTTTGAAACAAACTTTTTTGGAAAATCTCTGTTCTTTTCCGCCATCCATGACGTATAAAGAAAACTGACTTTACAAGACACGTTATAACTCGTACACTGTCGAAGACAAACGAAACTCGGAGTGTGAACGGATGTTGATTGATAGTACTTAGTTAGTAGGTTAGCCGATAGATCGCTCTAGTTCTGTTATTTAAAAAAATCAGTCCGGAAAATTATGGATCGCACTGTGTATACACGTACGACAATATCTATGAGATAATTCATTCAATGCAATTCATTTATACAGATGTTTTAGACAAGCCGGTGTACATGTCTGTGTGCTGCACAATTACTGTCTCTGTGCAGCCGGTTTGGCCGACTGGACTTCAACGTAAAATGCTTTTACACATTTCTGTGCAGTGTCGTACTGCCACGCAACTACTTCCACACTTCAGTACAAGAAATCCGCAAACTTTATTCAGTGATTTTGCAACCTGCAGGCCGCCAACTTTACCTGTAATTTGTTGGTATTATATTCTTCAAGATGACGCTTGGTTTCCCACAATTCTCACACAACCAAGCTTGTTTCTTTCCCTAACCACCTTAAGACCACACTCTGTGATACACTAAAGACAAAAATTATGAACTTTCTTTTTAACAGGCGGTTTTATGAATTTTATTTGTGAAAACGTACACCGAACTTAGTATTACGAATTGTTCTCTTTTCACCGTCTTCTCTAGCTGCTTTTATACTTACTCCATGGTGCAGAGTCCTTCTTGAGAAGCTAACTGCTTTGCAGCTAGTCAAGAAATTCCCCGCATTTCACGGAACCCGAAGGTTCATTACCGCACTCACAAGTGTCCGCCACCCGTCCCTATCCTGGGCCAGCCCAATCCAGTCCATATACCCACATGTGCCCTATAAAGACTCCTAACGTGCCAAGTGCCTAATTTCATCTTCCTTTGTATTCTGCGTGATGCCTCCCCTAAAACACTCCCCCGTGGAGATCCGAGTGGGGGAGTAGTTTACCTCCGGTTTGTTTTGTCTCCAGAGGAAGCATCCTCCATGTGAGTGTTTCTTAACCGGGCTGTTTCACAGGGAGGGATTGTTAGCCCCTCGCCCAACCCCCAAGCTGGAGGACCACCCCCAGTAGGCTGTCCACCACTGCTTATTCAATTTATTCGCAGCTACCCTCGTTATCAGAGGCCGTTCCTCTATCCGCAATCTGAGGACGCGCCATGCCGTGGTGACTGGGACCCACTAAATGGCTAACTGCTTTTATAAGTAGGTTAAATTGTCGATCCAAATTTCAAAACGTTTCACGCAATATTGTTCACTTCTAAGTTTCTGCCGTGATCGAATTTAGTAACTGGTTTGTATTGGGGGTCAAGCGAGTCTTCTCTAGCTTAGTACAACAACAGATTAGAAAGGGCAAAGCAGGCCTCCAATACTGGTATAGAAAAACCTCAACTCATTTTCAGTGGCAAATTCTTAAAACATTGTACCATAACTCACCTAAAACATGCGGTCCAAATCACCACTTCTCTTGACATTATTTCTGTTGCCAAAGGTCCTGTCAGTTGATATAATCACTGCGAAAGGCGGGAATCCTGAGAAGTGTGAGATCTATTTGTGAACTGTACCCGAAACATTGCGGTAACCGGACATGTCTTAATGTGAAATGAACCGTGTGTTTGTGGGCGACTTGTGAATAACGGAGTGTGAAAATGTTGTGTAATGGGGAAAAGAGTTTAAGGTATATCGAGCTGACGGAATGTTTTGTGTTTTAAAGTTGTTTTAGTAGTACGTCTTTCCGTTGCCTCATAGAGAATGTGTGAATCCTTAAAGCTTTAGAACAAGTTTGGAAAATTGAACTGGTGAATGTGCTTCTCGAATTTAACGCTTTCGACGTAAATTTTGCTCATTCATATAAAAGTACTGTTTGGTGTTCGAAGTAAAGCATCTTATTATTTCTTGAAGTTTGGCAAAACAACTCTCAATGTAATTCTGCATCGAGCAAAAATGTAAATGAATATTTTTATTTATTCCTAAATACTCTACTAGAAAATGTGCGTGCGTGCTTAGAATACCGATGGCTTAACGTTTGCCCTTCCTTTCTGTGTGATATTTATTCCTTTAAAGGGAGTCCTTCATAAGAAGCTAAACGTTTCCCAGCTAGTCAAGAATTTCCCCACATTTTATGGATTCTGAAGGTAATTTACCGCATTCACAGGAGCCCACTACGTGTCCCTATCCCGAAAGATTAAGTCGTACCTTGTACGAGGTCTTTCCAAATGGCTCGTAACATGGTCCGTTTTTAAGGAGTGGATTTGTTAAGACAAGCACAAGGTTAAGGACCACCCCTTATCGGCTGTCTGAAATTGTTTTTTTCAAAATTTTCGCTCCATATTCCAGGCCGTTCCTCCATCCGTAACCTGAGATCGCGCCATGCCGTGGTGACAGGTCTTTTCAATATCGTGGACTCTATAATTAGAATATTGTAGGACAGATGTATACATTAATATTACAGCACAGAATGTGCACAATTTTGTAGCCTGACGTATGTTAATAATGGTAAATTGCAGCTGGTTAGATCAAACATCAATTCATTATTATCTATTAATGAAAAATTTTGTTCAATGTGATTTATTCATTTTCTAGTTCATATCAGCAAACAACTTTTCAATGTAAATGAAATTAATATTCCATAAAAGCCGTATAATTCTTGCTGTAAAACATTTATTACCCAGAACAATAAAAATTATGTATAATTTACTGAATATACGTGTACGTGTTATGAAATAATATTATTTATTTGCACTGATATTTTAACGAAGATTTCACGAGAAATCCGAGGTACAATTTGTGCAATTTACTCGTCTATCCAGCACACTGCATTAAAATGACTATCAGGAACAGGATATGATGGCTACAAAAAATGATTATTTTTCAATATGGTTTAGTCAGTTTATTTATTTTTGTCATATCACTATTGAAATTTTCCTGTACTGTAAGTGACACCTTGTTACATCAGCATCTTATTGCACGCCAGTATTTTCAGTAACAAAACTCCTGAGAGTTGCAATATTTGAGTAAACTGTAGGGTACCCAGCTTCGGTGCAACCGATTCCCCAGGACACAATGCCGACAAGAGTACCTTCAATAACCACAGGGCCGCCAGAATCACCGTTGCAAGCGTTGTTTTCAGGTACAGCAGCACAGATCATGTTGTCAGTGATTCCGTCGTAAACGGCATAAGCATTATCACATTCTTCACGAGGTGAGATGTATACATCGACTGCTTGGAGCTCATTCCGAAGGGGCCAGTCACCATGCTTGAGTTTTCTCCAGCCAGTGACTACAGCAAGGGAACCAGCAACTGGTTCTGTGAAGGTCAGCGAAATTGGCTGAACTTCTGGTTCGTAGGTGAATGGAATAGATACCTGAAATGTAACACTGAAATTATTGAGAGGTTCTGCTGGAAAAACGGACGTTTTACCTCGCATGATTTGCGGAATTATAAATCGTTGAATGATTTGAATTCAACCGTGGACAGTATGCCTTACAAAGTTTTGGTAACATTAATTTTGCACAACTTTAATACATATAGCTACAATAAGTGCAATCAATTTTGTAATTTAAGGCACATTATATTTGACGAATTCGATTAACTGAAAACTTTAGATTTTTTTGTATTCATATTTGTGACGAACACTGTAAACGTCAGGCTGTATTTAAATAGCAGTTTGGGTAATGACTCTCCCATATGAAGTATTAAGGAAATGAAAGTCTTGCGCTAAATAAACAGACTGTACAGTGGGAAATCTTTAGCTGAAAAGTGTTTACTGAGATATTTTGCTGTTTATTCTGATATTACTGCAGAATATGTAAATAATTTTCGTGAGCAAAATTCAGATAATTTTGATGTTTAAACAAATGATATGGTTTAATGTTGGAGAATATTTCTTTGGCCTCTAAAAATAGTTTCGGGAAGAACTAACGCGTAGTAAAACACTAACACTTACCCTTACAACAGCGATGTCAAAGTCGATAGTCCAGTAATCGTACTGTGGGTGTTGAATGATTTCAGCAGCAGGATGTACAGAACCGAGTGCTTCACTAATATTGCTCCCAACGCGGAACCGCGAGCTGGACAACACGACACTGTGGTTGAAAAACGAATTAGTTATACAGTGTGTTTCTCTACATATTTGTGCCAAAGCTGATGATTTTTGAAATGGTTGATATGTTTGTTTCAAATGTATGTAGAAAATGAAGAGTGTAAATTCAACATAAAGCTCTAGGCTGCAGCGACGATTCCTCTAAGTTACGGAAAACATTTTGTTACCAAAATTTACGTAGAATCACTTTGGGTCTTTTAATGGTAAGACCTTAATCTCTCCATTTTCTCTTTACGTGCGCTAATATTGTAGATTAATGCGGCTCCAAAATATACCTTTCCCATTACCATAAGCTTAGCGTTGAAAATATTTGGAGTTGTAACATAAAATTTGTTTCCGTATATCGTAGTTTATGTTATTATTTCTTGACAAACCAAATAAAATCCGTGCAGTCTATTAAACGTTCGGCGCCGGAATTATTTTTTTTTAATTTTAGCACACCCTGTATATAAAATGTGAATAATACAGGAACCAAATACGTTAGAATTATGAATCAAATTGCATTTTGAAGAGAAAAAACCGGAGAGTGTACACCATGTTTAAAATATTCGGTACCTATATTTGTTGAATAAATATATAAAATACAACTTTGGAGGTTAGCGGTGTGGTACGTCAACTATAGTTTGACGTTAGGCGTCTAAACGTTAATGTCAAATTTATGCGCTTATACAAATAAAAGTCACCACTATTTAACGTGTCATTTCTCCAGAATCACAACGAAAATATATACTTTCAAATTCTGTATGTGATTTTCTTAAAGTGTTTTATAAAAAAGTAAGAAGAATTACTTAGCACATCTTTCTTTCTACGTGAAAAAAACGTTGCTATGAAAATTTTCTCTTACACATTACAGATTCCGAATCTGTTTTGTATTGTGATAGACTAGGGCGCAGTTGGTTGAGACACTGTGCTACAAGACGGAATGTCGCTGTTTGGATTCTCGATGGGGTAATGGGAATTTTTCATTGATATAACACTTGCGGCATCCCTGAGGTTCTGTTGCCGACTCAGCCTGTAAAGAAATGAATACCAGGAATATTTCCTTAGGGGTAATAGCGACCGGTGCGTAACGCTGGCAAGCTAACCACCTTCATTTGCCGATATTCTCGAAATCTGGGAGTCTCAAAATTTTGGAACCCTCAAGGTCTGTCGAGGCTTGTACAAGGATTGTTTTACATTTCACGTGATAGGCAATACTTAAATCGAATCTGCAACCATTTAATGTAGGTAAAATCAACTCACTCGTCGGTGCAGTGAGCTGCCGTCACCACCCAGTCCGGACTGATGATTGAAGCTCCACAAAAGTGTACAGATCCGTACTCGTACGACGCCTGTAAAAAATTAATTATGAAGGGTTTTATTTGAAGCGAATTTTTCGTTATTAAAGTTCCCTAAGAAGTGTAACTGAAATTTTTGTCTAGATATAATCTCAGGTTTTCTCAATGCATTTTCAGCTCCTTGCAGCAGTACCCTCCAAATTGTGCCGTCAATGGCCTAGTAGGGCCACCCATGCGGGACAGATTTTGATCTAGATACCCGAAAACAGATCTTGCTGCCTCACCAGTTTTTTTTTTTGGGGGGGGGGCGCTTTGCATCATAATTTCGTAGAATTCTCTTTTATCAAAAGTCCGACATCTGGGAAGCCGAAGCCCGAAAAGAGGCCAAAGCGACAAGGGAGAAAACTTTCTGATTCAATAAGTACTCCTTCGTAGTGAAAGTCACAACTTTACCTGATATGGGAATTCTTCGGCGGTTACAATCCGACCGCGAACAATTCGGCCATCAAGACGAGGTCGTGAGTCAGCGCCTGAAATTAGTGCAGATTTGTGAACAAGACTGAAGAGAATGATGTCACCATGCTACTTGCCGGTCTACTGCTGAAGGTGGTTCGCTTTTTAGTGTCAGTGCATCGTACTTTGTGTAATATGAACAAATCTGAATCTTACATAATGCAATATATTCTATGTTAACTTTTTAAAATTCCAACTCTAATTAATAGAGCATGATTTATGCAATGTTAACAAATTTCCATCTCAACTAATGCAGCATGCTGTGTGGAGACTTGACACATTTAAATTTCAACCAGTACGTTATGTTGGATATGAGATCAATATCTTTCATTGTATTGCCGTGCAATACAATATCAATTCTAGTTTAAAACCAACAGTTTGCACAATACACTTGAAATATTAAAATAACTTTTTTAGTTTCACATTAAAATAGATTTATATTCCTCCTACATGTTTCGATCCCCATACGGGATCATCCTCAGGGAGTATGCACTATATCGTGAGTGAAGTTACTAAAACAAGTTATTTTTGTAGGTTATCTGGTAATGGGTGATAAGCATAAACCAGACTCCATAGGCATTACCTGAATATGCATGCTACCAGATAACCAGATAATGTACCAGAAAGTCTTACAAATTCCGCCAACTGTCCTCAAATTTTAAATAATGGAGTATATTCTTCCCGTCGTTATGCCCTGTAACGCAATGTATGAACTTACCAAGGCTGCAGGCAACGAGGGAAGCAAGCAGTAGAAACCGAAGCATGTTGAACATCGCTGTAGATTGTTAGCTCTGTCACTTGATGGATCTGTTTTTTTTTTGTTATAACTTATCAGGCAGTTAGGCATATCGTGAATTATCTGATGGCCTCTGTCGTAATGGGAAAATCCATTTTCGTAATATGTTAATCTTATTCTAAATTTTTAAGTATTCTTATCAATTATTTAAATTTATCTGTACGAATTTCGAATTATGGTGATTGAAATCACGATGCGTTTGTTTTTTCAGTACTTAACGAGAGCGTCTAACAAACAGTTAATTCTAACCCGTTCATACAAGTTAGAAACCAGCGTTAATAAACGGTAGGATTATTGTCTGTAGTTAGAATAAAAAAAAAATGGAAAAGTGTTTTCCTCACAACACACAGTGCAATTCCTATCTCTGGAATATTGTCATTGATTTTATCTACTTTTAGTACAATCTAACGTGGACACGTCAATGACAGAGACTCTGAAACGTATGCTGTAGCTTTTCACTGCAGTGTTTATTACTATATATCACTTTACTTTCCGCAAATTTATCTATATTTACCCCAGCGTATGAAAGTATTCAAAATGTGTAATTTAAAAACTTGAATCAAATTTGCATATTAATTTACATGAACGGTCTCTATAAAACATTCCTGGAATTATTTTATTTCTGAGAAATACAAAGAAGTGCAATAATTTAAGCTACATTTCCGTCAAAATATTCCACTTTCACATCTACACACTTCTACCAGCGACTGTAAAAGTTTTGGAAACTTTCCTGGAAGACGTATTGTGAAAGCCTTTTCAGATCTTCCTTCTCATTCTTACTGATGTCAGTAGCTTCAAAAAGGGCCGTCGCTGCAATGCTGATTACATTCGAGGAAACAGGTAAAAATAAGCTGGGGTCAAGTTGATAGTATGTGGGTTACTAACTTGTTGTGACTTTGTTCTTTGTTAATAAATTTTTTACCAAAACCGACCGGTGTGCTGGAGCATTATCGTGATAGACAAACCAATTGTTTGTTCTCCATTTTTCGGAGCGATTCCTTCTGACCGTATCCACAAGGCGATAAAAATATCAATGTGCAGAAATTTCCCTCACGCACCAAATACAATCGAATTCCGAGACGTTTTCAAACTTCTTCGTATAATCTGTCTGTGTAATTAATACTTTTATTTTTGGTGTCATAATTTGCGAATAAAGGCGCAGTGTTTGTTTTAGAGCTCATTATATATAATTATATATATATATATATTGAAATCTTTATCATTTAGAGACTGGTGATATTAATATTTACATGACAATGGTTCTTGCGACTTAAAATATATTTCTGTTCAGTGTAATCTATTTCAGTTGGAAGACGCCATAAGTATGGGTATAATTCTAATTGTTATTTTTCTTATTGTTATTATTCTCAGAAATTAATGCATTAATTTGTACAAATTTATGTGGCTTGCCTAGCAAGAAACAGGTGTGTGTTTTCTAAAAGATTTCCTGCATACGAGCCATTGCTTCGCCATCTCATTGCTTATGAACTGAATTATCGGATTTCGATGTAAACAGATTGTAATCTAAAGAGAAACATTGATTCGATAATTTTGCGATTTATTCAATACTTATATCGCACTTCCTTCTCCTGATAAATTGTTTCCAAAGACATATTAGTCGCTCTACCAGATTTGTTAGGCAATTCTACAGGATTTTACTTTATTATAACCAAGACAAACCGTGCTGTTACAGTTTGTATCTGACAAGAGCAACATAACTTAATTATAATTTATTAATGATTATTTTCCATAAAGTCAGAAATATTAATAACCATGAGATTATTCTTTCAATTTAGGTGCAGTATACTGACGTTTTACAGAACCCGATGTTCGTGTCTGTGTACCGCACTATTACTATATCTGTGCAGCCGGTTTGGTCGATTGTACTTTATGTCAAAATATTTTTACATTTTCTTCTGCAATGTCGTACTGATACGCTACGTCTCCCAAATCTAAGTGTCTGTATGCAGCAGTCTTAATGTTTTATCCAGAGTTCTTTCACACATGTTTGTCGTTCGGAAATATCTCCCGGCACCAGCGTTTCTCAGGAACATGTATATAAGATTTTCTTTCATATCAAAGTTTTATCTTTAAATGTTTTAGGATCAAATGGAGATGGGTTTTTTCTTTGTATTGTTCTAATACAACACATAATTTAACAAGCTCTCATGTTAATAATACTAGTGATTGACAAGAAATACATATCGTGTTGACGCCTACACATATATGTTAACATAACGTGAGAAATGTGCGTTGTGTCTATGAATTCGCATCTGTAAATTTATCGAAATTGTAACAATTGACTTTTAGACGCAGTAAATGAACATCCAGGTAAACGTGCCTTAGAGAATGTCTAAAATGTTCCTGGAATATCTGTGTTTTGCGCGTGTTATTCAATGTTCTGTTTTTTACTTTAGCATGTGTAAGATTAGTTATTTTCCTTTTGCTTGGTTCGGTAAGATGTTACACATGTCAAAAAAAAACTACTTTTAAGAGGGGTCAGTAATTTCACCTCCAGTTTTAAATTAATTAAACGTGGTGCAATTAGTAACGACAGGATGTTTTAAGTGAAATGGCACAATTAAGATAATACATAACACATATTTAAGCTTCATGAATGTATAATACGGAATATATTGAAATAAGTAATAAATAACGAAATAAATTACGCATCATAGAGGTAGTAATTATGAAAGAGATTTAAGTGAAGGGCCTCGATATGCAATACAATGTTCACAAAAGCAGCAGATATATGTATAGAATGCTGACGTCCTTGTAAGTAATTTCAAATAAGCGTCCTAACTTACATTTTTAGTAATAAAAATCGTGCTGTAAGAATAGAAAAATTAAACCACTGACATGTATAAACATACCAACTTATTGATATGAGTTTAAACATCTGTAAATATTGATTCACTTTAGAATTTCGTCGTGTCAAAATACATGTTATGTACTCTGGCTTTCATATCACGATATATGACACTCATTTCTTTAAAATCTGAATGACGCTTGATTTTCGTAGACTATGTCACTAATTTGAAATGAACGGTTACTAAAACAATTAATGATAGTAAATAAAATATAAGGTAAGGAAATGGAAAATTGTGAAGTTTATGAAATGAATGTATGCGGAAAACTTGAGATATTCTCTATGAATTCTTAATCTCGACACCAGAGTGCAGTAAGTGATGGCTTCACGCAAGGGCCGCTTTAAATGTGGGGGAAGAGCAACTGTTGGTACGGAGTTAATAGGTGGACGAGTGTGCGGCAGTACCTGTCCTGATTTCTTGGGCGTGTGGAAAACTGGTGCCCATCATTGGAAATCGCAGTTCATAACCTAGCCACTATAATGCCTACACTACCCCGGGTGCACATCTTCATAAATTAGGGAGTGCAATAATTTTGTTTGTATAAACGTGACACATACAATTAGTAGCTTAATAATCTGTACACTTCGCCAAATATTGTTCGGGTGACCAAATGGAGAAGAATTAGATGGGCGGGTCATGTAGCGCATATGGGGGATAGAAGAGGCGTATACATGGTTTTTGGTGAGGAAACCTGAGGGAAAGAGACCTCTAGGAATACCCAGTCGTAGATGGGAAGATAATATTAAGATAGATCTTCAGGAAGTGGGGTTTCGGGACATGGACTGGATTGAGCTGGCTTAGGACAGGGACAGGTGGCGGGCACTTGTGAATGCCATAATGAAACTTCGTATACCATAAAATTATGGAAAATCCTTGACTAGCTGAAACCCGGTTAGCTTCTCAAGAATCACTCTACTCCATGGAGTAAGTAAGTAAGTAAGTAAGTGATTGACGTGAGTGATTTAAGTGTAAGTAAACTCAGGCTGTATTTTTCACACACTAACAGCAATATGCAAACTGTAGATTGTCAGCCGGTAACGTAGTTATATGAAACGTTAAATATATAGACCTCATTTGAAGTTTCAAGATTGTGCCGTGAGATATTTGTTGTAGCGTATTGTTGGGGGGCATTATTTTCTTTTTTTTGTCTACACTGCTACGTCATATATTTCTGCCAGGGATGTAAAAGGAAAAAAAAAAGTTACAGATGGGTTTATAGGCCTGTGCCTGTTGAATATGTCAATTTATAATGTGAAATTATAAATACAGTACTGTACACTTCAATTACATTTACATCTATGTCTCCCAATTTGTCCTTTCCACAGACTGCCTTTCCATTGTAATATTCATGAAAATGCGTATGTGATGTGCCAACGTGTTTCTCATCTGCGTTCCTTGTCCTTTCCGATTCCGTATATACGCTTATGTTCGCATATCCCGTTCACACTTCTCACAGGTTAATAAAGTGGGAGACAAATTTTCTAAGATATTAGTCGTATTTTTGTTAATAGTTAAACCGAGGTGCTCTTTAGTGTATTTTCGAATTTCGACAAAGAATTGAATCCCGATTTACTTTTCTTATTGTCACACTTCTCCTTACCTTGAGATTTACTTTTCTTATTGTCACACTTCTCCTTACCTTGAGATTTACTTTTCTTATTGTCACACTTCTCCTTACCTTGAGATTTA
>Ga0136643_10008916_pt1 | contig 14713 bp, 9 predicted proteins | sample TergutLab28metaG_FD_96883 | JGI IMG/M metagenome (GOLD analysis project Ga0136643, IMG submission 96883) | Labiotermes labralis P1 segment gut microbial communities from Petit-Saut dam, French Guiana - Lab288 P1 (version 3) (version 3) | ecosystem: Host-associated > Arthropoda: Insects >... | reverse complement strand
GCGCATCAGCGGTAGTAATGCTGGATACACCATGTTCCGAGGTAGTGTGAAGGGTACTGGCTACCCACTCCATTCGCCAGTTTCCCCTTCACTTCCCCTCCCGTGCGTCACCGTGTGCCATCAAATTTCAACTGGAGTCTACTTACAGTAATGATTACTGTATGCGCGCGTCTACAGAACAAATATCACGGTGAAAGCGATTACACACAATCACAAAGCACGCATTCAGAACAGAGGTTACTGATGAGGCAGGTGCGCAACCAGAATTTTTCATTCAAAAGGGGAGGGGATGGGCTTGCCTTGAGGCTACATACGCTATAATTTTTTTTTGACTTTAAAGAAACATGTGCTAAAACTCGTAACTGTAACATAATTTTATGTACGTACATACGAATATAACTACACGTTCCATTCACCCAACCGAAATCACAAAGTCTACGTTCCCCCTAAAACTCCCTGTGTTTTTATTTTACTTTTCTAAAATTCCTATGTACTAGTCATCGGCCGATTTCAGTGGCTGATTTCGGCTGTAGGCTAAATCACGTAAAAGTTTCATATCACCGTCTGTGCAAAAAATAAACACTTTTTTTTTTCGATTTTGTGGGCGGGCTACTCGACTGCAGCCCCTCCCCCCTCTGCATGCGCGCCTGTGGCCACAGTATGCAGCTAGTCTCCATATGTACGGCTTCATCGTCATTGGAATAGTACTTGCACATTGCCACCTTCCCACGACTCGTGCATTTGACAAATGATTGTACTGTACAAATATACAAACGAGTAACTGTCGTACCGTTCCAACCACTGGTTTACTTGGCAAAACTTCGTACTCGGGTACACTTGCCAAGTGTTTGCCTGATCACTGTGATCGTGTTCCCACAATTCGTACACTTGGCCAGGGTACCGACCGATAATGTACACACAATATCTTTCTTGTGACACAATAAACTTGTCTGCTTTCTTTACTATTCTGACCTATACACCTGCTCACTGCATGTGTGGAGGGTTACTGCTGCACTTGATCAAACTCAAGGACACACGCGCGCGCACACACACATCACTCGGTAGGAATCTTCTGGACGGGGAGAAAGACATCCATGTACTCGGCGGGATTCGAACCCGCAATCCCAGCAAGCGAGCGGCCGCAGACCAACGCCTTAGACCGCGCGGCCACTGTGATCGGCACTCGGCTGCTTGTCAAGTACAGACGAGACAAAAAAGCTTGACTTCATAAGCCAAAACACTGGCCATTCCATTTACTTGTACTTAAAGTAGGTGCGAAACGAAGTAATGCCAGTATTTGTAAGAAGGCACTGTTCCCACGCTGCGACAAGTATACATACTCGTACATGACAAATGTTTGTCAAATATACCAGTCGTTGGTTGGCGGCTTAACGTAGGGCCTAATAAAATTAAATATCCCTGCGGCACTTACAATACCAACACCGTGATTTTAACTTCAAGTACATTGCTTCAGTTGCGATAATACGACGGCGAATGAGACGGAAGCCGATCCCGGTGGCCGCGCGGTCTAAGGCGTCGGTCAGCGGCCGCTCGCTTGTCGGGATTGTGGGTTTGAATGCCGCCGGGATATGGCTGTCTGTTTCTGGTGAGTGTTGTGTGTTGTTAGGTAGAGGTCTCTGCGACGGGCCGATCGCTCGTCCAGATGAGTCCTACCGTGTGTGGTGTGTCTGCGATCCCGAAACCTCAACAGTGAGGAGGCCCTGGCCCACTAGGGCTGTCGAGCCATAAGAAAAAAGAATGAGATGGAAGCTGAACAAAAGTCGCAAGTAGTAAACCTAAATCAAGCCAGTAGGTCTAGTGACTGAGGATAGAACCCCAGACACTCGGAATACGAAGAACCAGGCCTACATCGTAAAGACTGTTGTAATTCTATCACAATTGGTACTTATTTAACCTCATACTTTTTCAAGACCAAAGTGCATGAAATTCCTCTCTGCATAATTTCGCACAGCCTCTAGCCAGCACTATTCTCCATTACACATACATTTATTCGTTAGCGTCTTTCTACTATACGCCGAAGCTGTTAAGGCTTGAACTTTGAGCCTGTGTGCTCGTCACAGTTTATGGATCTGTCGAGCGGGAGCGGGTGGAGGGGCGAGGCACCAAATCTTATTACCTCAATTAGGATGGCTAGTACAGGGTGTACAACTCAACGCGGGACCGGCTTATAGTAACTGCATGAACCATCTGTATTTTATAACTCGCCAAGTGTCAAAGCAGGTGTTGGATATGGCCTCCTACAACTCTCAGACATGCGTGTACGTGGTCATAGCATCCGAATTCGTATATTTCCCGTCTAGAAGTTGCCGACATTGGGCGCCAAGTAATTCCCGCAAGATCGTCCTCTGTGTGAATGTGGTGTGTCTATAAATGTGGTTATCGAGAGATCGCCACAGATAATAGTCACATGGCGTCGGATCCGGTGAACGAGCAGGCCACAAAGAACGACTAATTAGTCTGCCCCCAAAAATGTTTCGTAAGGGGGGCCCCTCAATTACTGACTGCGTGTGTAGTTCCACCACCGTGCAGGCACAGTGCGTATTTAGTCTCCTCGCCACACACTTTCGAAAAATTGTGAATTTGTCCAATGTACAATTCTGAATTTATTACATCCGTAAAGAAGATGGGCCCGATTAATCTTGTTGCACCGACAGCACGTGATATTTTAAATATGCGTCATGCAACAGCATCCCGTTTGTTAGTCTGGGGTTGTCTGCCGACCAGAATCTGTTCATTGAGCATTTAGGTGACAATTCAATTAATTTCATCTGAAAAATAAATTAGCAATGGCTCGACTCCCACTACGCAATGCTTCACAAAACCAGTTACAAAACCGTACACTCGCAACAAAGATATTCGATGACAGGTTTTTAAAAGCGCTTCAACACTCTCCACCGCTCCCTCTACGTAAGGAAACGCGAGGCGATGATAAACTAGCCGCTAGGGTGTTATGCGGGTTGAGTTGGATTCCCTACGTAAAAAGTAAGCATGCTCGAACCTTCCATTACAACCACACCAAGCGCTGCTAGCTCCGACAAAAAGTACAAATACCAGCTCTTCTTTCCATATCTGTGAGTAACATTCCTGTAAAGGTGTCTGTGACGAATTCAGAATGTTAAGGAAAACAGCGTCATGCAGGTTGTAAGTAAATGGATATTAGAATAGCCTATGCAGCTATAGCCACTTCCAACAAGAACACAGGTGGACATGCCAAGGCAGCTTAGTGTCTGTCACACGACGGGCCGCGGATCGCTGCCGAGACGCTAATTTCTTCTTATCGGGATTAGAAGTGACCATTGTTTTCATAAGATATCTAACGCCCCAGAAACTGTCAGCTTTCATACATACTAAACAGACGTAACATAGCATGTTTGGCACAGACAGTGATACGTCTTTGTGTTGATACGCGCCATGTTTGTGACGTAAAGACTGATTTGTTAATAGGTACCCCTTCTGAGTGCCGCTGTGCAGCGAGTTTTGACGGTACGTGACGGTCAGGAGTCCTGACAGGCACAGCCTTAATTCTTGTGCAACATTTCTCGGTCATGTCCACGAATTCCTTTTCATTAAGTGTGGCACTGCGGGCGTCAGTTCGCGAAATTAATGGCACAGAAGAGAAGTAATTTTAAAACTTCTATTAATTATGAACTTGTCAGGAAGTTGGAACCACTCCACCGCCTTGCGTACAATGGATCGCCATCCTTCAGACAGCTCTAAAACTCCGATTCAAAAAAAAAATCTTTCCCATGTTCCAAAAGATGATTGTTACTCCACATTAAACTAACTTCGTGATTAATACAGAGCAGAGGTAAACACGCACTTTGGTGTGCGTCAGACATGAAAACGGACGGCGCATCGGGCGTTATATGTAGAAGGCCTAGTTCAAAATGAACTGATGATTGTAGCAAACTTTTGGATTCCCCTCATCACTGAGTAGCCATCAATGATTGATGACGGTACTAGAAGGCATACGCCCACTGTAGGCAGTGTAAACCGCGTTAAAGACGGTACTTGTCGTTATGTATTTGATGAGGTTATTTCTGTATTCATCCACAGATTTTGTGACTAAGTAGACAAAGTGACAGGTGACATAATCATCTCTGACCACCAGCAGTGAATTGGTAGCGCAAGATCTAATTATCTTTTATGGGATCAGGTTCGACACAAAAGCCTTCCATTAAACCTCGTTATGAAGAAGTTACTTCCATTTCACATCCTAACAGCAACGGTATGTTTCTAGCCAAGACACGTCGATTCAGCAATTGTCATTTAAGCTGAAAATAGACCTGTGGCATTACGCGAGCTCCATATCGTCATTAGACATAAATAAATAATCCTAATATGAATTTCCAGTTCTCTGAAGATCCGTTTCAAGACGATCATGCTGATATTTTCACGGTATGGCAGTCGTGCGACCTTTAACGTTGTAAGAGCCATCTAAAGCTTCTACAGTACCTATTACGGAAACCGTCGTTTACAAGGCACGTACACGTAACAAACAAAAGACGCCTTGTAACTAACAAACGTCATCTGTGGTTGACGGTGGCACTGAGACTTTTTTCTCCAAGTACTTCGGTTTTACCCTAACAGCAGCATTCCGCCATTGCTCTAGTTCATTCACTGACCGCCGCCGCTCTACAATCGTAGCAACCGACGGTGTCGTTATATAAAACACTTCCCCTATATCTCTCCATCTCGATTTCGAAACAAGGCCGCTGTTTCATCATAAGAAACAATTGCTTGCGTGAAGCAAATCCTCGGATATTTCTATCAGTCACACGATGGTTCCTTATTTTGTATCGAAACACAGTTGGATTCATGCAGGCCGGGATAGGATCTGTACTACTTCCGATTAATAGGGTACAAGCCCATAAACACGTTCTGCTCCAGCAGTTACTGTCTGCAACAGAAACATGGTGAGGAAACGCGTGCCAACTTTCTATGCCGCAGATTAGATCACGCGAATGCTAAGTCCTTAATTACAGTATCACTGATACCCACCGAAGTAGTGCCGATAACCTAAAGAAGGAAATGACTACTGCATTTTTATGGAAGGAGTTCACGCTTTTAAAAAAATCGCTTATTATTTATTTCTGGAGTACTGTTTGAACGAATTTCATGTACCGGTCACCAGACAGGCTACGCAGAAGACTGAAGTACAGAAGAAAATCGTTTACACAGTTTTAGCATCACATCACATGTTGCGCTATTTGGGCCTAACAGTATAAATTCCCATCCTCTTGTCCTTGTGAATTCTGTTTGTCAGGTGCACGTGTGTTTGTTCGTCTAGGCGTCTCTCCACTAATTCAAGGAAAGACATCCAAATTGATGACATAAATTTGTTTGTTTTTCATGAGTCGCATGCAAATCGTGCCATTGGAAGCTTCCCACTTTGATACATCGTTATCTGTAAATTACCACGAATACAAACATGACAGGCGACAAAATTTCTGAGAAGGGAACACACCCGAGTCATTCAACGACAGAACTTAGCACAATACCGTAAAATATGGTCGCTTCCATTTCTTCCTAAACCATCTTTCGGAAACACCCCGTCATCTCTCATTCTACGCCACACACAAGATCAACGCCAGGAACGGAGCCGTACTACTGAATCATCAAAGAGCGTTTAACAGAGACTCAAGAAGAGAGTTGCGTGTGTAAGACGAGGGTGTTTGACAAAAATGTGCGGAGACTGTTAGAACATAACAAGGAGAAGATACAAGGGGGTGGGGGTGAAGAAAATCACATAATGAGAAGATTAATGACTTGTGCTCTCGCCTGAGATGTTTAGGTGTGTAAGACAGACGAGAAATGCAGACGCTTTGGGAAGATGGCAAATGCTTGCACAACTTTAGCCGGGAAACGTCAAAGGAACAGACTACGTGGGGGAGACGTAAGCGCAAATTGGAAGATAAAATTAAAATTAATACAAGAAACTACTGTTGAGGTGTAACACGGATTCACTTGCCACAAAATAGGGCACAGTGGCGGGTTTTTGTGGGTACAAATTTCGGGCTCCGTAATTTCTTTGTCACCTGGCAAATTGTTATCTCTGCATCGTGGATTTAATCACATATCAGTGGAGTCATAAGTATTTTGGAAGCCCCATTACCTGAAGATGACATCTGCCGGTCATTAAAGCTTTTGAGACTCCAAACCCCACTTCATGCATAAACTGTTGGTGGCTGTGAATCTTCTACAATAAAGACTGTCGACGCAGTAAATGGTCTATTCGACGTCCATGTTCTTCTCGCAAGCTTTGAAAAATAAGATTTAACGTCATTTCTGATTATTTTCAGAGCGTCAGCTTTATCGTCTGGCTAAAATAAACAGTTCGCCAGCATGTAGCAGTGAACACTACTTAAATGTTGCGCTAAGCAACCTGATGTTAAGTCCAACTTTGTCCACGACTCACGAACACGGAGTCAGAAGCGCTCCAACCGGGAGTTTCGCCAGAGCTGTTACTATATTTTGCTATACAGGGTGTATCTAAAATACTTCGACGAAGTTCAGGAGTGAGTTCCCCACACCAGAACATATCATTAAACACGTTCGCAAACACATTTCGAAGTACAGCACACCCGTTCGCCCGACCTCCATCCTTTAAATTTGTATCTATGGGGAAAAGCACACACTTAAAATACCTACTGCATTCAGCTCCTACTGAAAATGAAGAGACGCTTCATGAAGGCAAGTTTTCCTGATCGACAGCTGACGGTACACAGAACAGGCCTACTGTGTGTGATATGTGTGAAGAACGACATGGCAGGCACGTGTAGTTTGGACAGCACGCGGTCTTCTTCATCTTTTACGCCAGCACGTTTACACTCACACATTATCTCAAACACATTTGGACTGATGAACGTGATGTTAACAGGTAAATGTGGTACAATTTGCAGTGCTTCACGAAGAGTCCTCAGAATGAACCGTAGAGTGGGTACATACAGTTAACTCAAAGACAACGGCACAGTATGAGCTTTGAATCAAAATCGGGGCACTATTGTGTCTAGGCTCAGAACTTTCTCTACGAGATTCGTATAGTTATTTAACACAATTATACTGGGCATGTGTCAACGGCTGTCTAACGCACAGGTTCCCGAAACATCCAGCGAGCTACAAAAAACCGGTCAGCATTCAACAAGTTTAGATGTATAAAGAGACAGGAAGACGCAATTCTAAACTGGGAATTAAAGAGTGGAGATAATTTAAGGAAATCTAAAAATCCGACAACAAATAGTAACCAAATTATGGGAAGACAACGAATGAGCACGAGATTATGACTTACTGTTGTTTTGCGATGTTATCAGTGCCTGACTGCTCGGCGGAAGAAAATGCTTATGATGGAATTTAAAGAACAAAATGACGAATGTATCTGGGAAGGAGGACAAGAAAGAGGGGACTAAGATGGGAACAAGATTAATACAGAACTATTTGAAGAAAATGAAGTCACTTAGATGAGGATCTGGAAGACGCTGTAAAGTAAGAGGATTAGCAAGATGACGGATACAGACGTATGCGTGAAGAACAGACCGAAGGGCAAAAAAATTTAGATAAGTGAATGGAAGAGGAATAATAAAAAAAACTAATAAGTAGCGTAATGATAATTATGGAGATGAACAAGAAAATCTGCACGGCCGTATATGCGTTATTTACTGCGAAATCAAGTTTTAGATTCGTATGTTACACACATAAAACAAATCACATAGAAAACAAACACCAACAACAGAAGGGCGCTTCACTTTTACACATCCGGTCGGGTGCGTACCGGATCTTGCCGTGTGGCCTGTACAGACAGAACAGTAACTTTAGAAGGATTTAATATCATCAGTATGGCTTGAATCTGAAAGGATTCTGATACAGTGAATAATTGTTAGTTTCTGCCACAAGCATTTGGACCGTCCAATTCGTCTCTGGGCCACATTAACGGAAAGAATTCGCCAGCCTGTGTGATCAGCGAACACAAAGAGCAGGTAGGAATTAGTTCCAATGGAACAGAACCGAAACTCTTTCTGCCAGATTGTCAATGAAATACAGTTCGCTGCTGCCGAGCTCTACAAAGCGTGAGCGCAAAGGTGCAACCAGCACTCCAATTCCGAGTACATTTATTTCGATACAGCGTCCTTAGCGACTTTGCAGGCCACATTAGCCCAGACTTCATTCACGCAGATACAAGATCTGGGTAGGTCTGTACTGTCGCAAAACCAATCACACTTCACAGGAGTGACAAATTATTTTTCTGAAGAATGAGAACCAACTAGGTCCTACTTATTATTTTATTGTCCTTCTTATAGGCTCAACATGTTTCGGACACTACTATGCCCATCATCAGGAACTATAGCCTGCAGCCCGGACACTACTCCAGCCTACCCGCACCTAACTTCCAACCTACATCAACCCAAGAACGGGACGACCAATGTGATAATCAACATTATAGTCGTGAGCTCCTGATGATGGGCATAGTAGTGTCCGAAACATGTTGAGCCTATAAGAAGTACAATAAAATAATAAGTAGCATCTAGTTGGTTCTCATTCTTCAGTTATCACAATGATGCACGGTCCAACACACATCGAATTATTTTTCACTGTATTCAGTAAAATATTCACAATTCTGAAGGGGATCTCACGTAACAGTATAACGGTCGAATTTAATGGCATCACATTCCAAGTCACGTGCCGGGTTTTAGACGCGTTCGCATAGTAGCGAAAAAGCGCATTATTATCACGAATAAAAATATTTAAGAAATTTCGACAAAGACCATGATTCATACAAATTAAACATGTCATTATAATATGAACAAAAAAGTACAATCGTCAAAAGTTTTAACACAGATCCCAACACCCAATTTCATCACACAAACACATATGACTTTCCCACCTCGCTTTCAGTTCAGTCACGAAGAACATATACAATGGACAGTAAACACATATGAACTAGCGCTGTGACTGTTACGTCTGTGCATTCTTGTGTTAAGTTTCATTCCGTTTCTGGCGCGTTTTTATAATGAAGTGCATAAAATAAAAGCACTGTGTGGAGCTCATTCCTATATGTCTGTCTGTCTGTGTGATTCAATCTCTTACACTACCTGGCTGAATTCGACGAAGCTGACATTACGGGATCTGTATTAGAGACGTCGGATAAATGCACTTCTGGTTCCAGTCGGTCAAGTGTAGCCTGTATCGTAAACCGACATACAGATTTTTTACTCAAGAGAATGCAGTTGACCTGCACGGCGAGGGTACAGTCCCTTTCACAATCGCGTCGACGGTCTCTGTTACTGCATGATCTTTCCTCTAGTCGCCAGTTCTTATGTGTTTCCTTTATTAAAAGATACGCCGGAACAGCACAGTCGGTATAGCGACTCGCTACGGGCTGGACGGTCCGGAGATCGAATGCCGGTGGAGGTTCTATTTTACGCACCCGTCCAGACCGGCCCTGGTACCGGTTTTTTCCCGGGGAAAAAGCGGCCGGGGCGTGGCTCTGACGACCCACCACATCTAGCGCCCAGGTTAAAGAAAGAGTAGAATCTCTACTCCCACTCCCGACCGTCGTGGCCTGTTCTAGGGAGAACTTTGACTTTTACTTTCACTTCGTTTATAACATGCTTAGAGTAAAATCAGTTCTAATCACACAGAATACAGAAAAAAAGTATTATTTCACACGCACAATACAAGACAGCACTTCAGCCTGATGCACTTTTTAACTGGGACACATCAGTTACTGGTAGACGGTAGGCTTTCTCTAGCACAAACAACTGCCCACGCCAATTGCAAACTCCTCAGTCAGTATCAGTGATTCTAATTAAATCACCTTTATCTAAGAGCTGGCTCGGGCGTTGACTTCTCTGAATTCAACTCTAAAGGTTCCATATTCGAACCAGCAATAGTGATTCTAAAAATCACCACAACGTGCCCGGAATTTCGCACTTTTAAGCACTATTCTTTTTCAGTCTGACTAATCCCGCTGTACTATATCGTAGTGAATGCAGTCACTACAATTCCTTATTGTGTCTTCAAAGCTACACGTTTCGTTTCAACGAATTATCATCGCCCACGACTTTATAAAAAATTAAAAAAAAAATTCTATTTGCAATGGGCACTGTCGGTCAGTGAGATGATATCACTAGTTTATTTATTCTTCATATTAAGCAATTTTAACTCATCTCTAATATTTTTTTTATAAACTTTCTGTTGTGTAAATTTCGATCTGGGGAGGTGTTACTAACTTTGATACTTGCATGTTTTGGAACGAGGTTTATACTTAAACAGTGCTTCTTATAATATATTTTTTCGTTGCTTTTCAGTATTTCATGCTTTAAGTTTCTGTATTTGTCAGCTCTCACTAATCGACAACGCACACTGAAATGTACTTATCTTCTTTTTTTCAAAAAAGTAATGTCCGATGATGGTTCGTTGAACAGAAACATGTAGCACTGAAGAAACAAGTTTAAGAGTCGTATTTGACATTCAGAGGACCGTGCACCGTGATATATTCTTATAATTAAACCAACGAGATGCACTAATTTCTCAAATTTATTTTTGGAAAAGAACTCTACATGTTTCGGACAGTTCCTCTGTCCATCATCAGGAGTCTAGCACTGTATACACAGCAATGGTGTATGTCATACAGGTTATGCTAACAGCTTGCGAGCAGGATCAGGAGGGAACATCCTGATCCTGCTCGCAAGAAGTCAGCATAACGTGTATGACATATACCATTGCTGTGTATACAGTGCTAGACGCCTGATGACGGACAGAGAAACTGTCCGAAACACGTAGTTATATTCCAAAAATAATTTTGAGAAATTAGTGCATCTAGTTGGTTTTATTATAAGAAGTGAAGAGTCGTGTTGACTGTAATACTTCGTTTGTGTTCAGTATTCTTTTATTTTTGTTTGCTTATTTTTCCTTTTCTGCCAAGGGGCTTAACAGAAGCGCCGTGGCTAAAGTGATGACAATGTTACATCAACTATCAGTCGACCATGTCTAAAACAGATTCGAGGGTGCGTCACACCTTGAGCGCTGTGTTCAGCGACATCTCGCCTACGACAATTCTGGCAATCGTCCCATCAATATTTCACAACATAACCCAGTACCAGTAACACGAAATCATTAACATAAATATATTGGTAAGTAATGCTACCAAATACTGTGTTCTCTGGAAGAAACATAAACATATAAATTCGTAAGGTGAAATAAACAGTGTGTGTCACTGATAGTCTTTTTTTTTTACCAACGTGATACATTAAAGTAAAGAATTTGTGCATCAAGTTGGTAAAAAAAGACTTATCATTATATCAGGATGCACGGTCAACAAAACGTAAAAAGTGTTTTGTCACTGTTGTTAATTTCTCACGAATGCTCCTCTCTCATGTCGGGTTTCTTATTCCTGTTAATGTAGTAAGAACAAGGCTAGCCCCAGACAGCTGTCGACTGTTGACTCATGGGACTGCAGGAAGCAGACCAGTTCTACGTTGGAAAGTACTACCTACTCAGCTATTAACCCAGTATATGCTTGAACTTTAACACCGGCATGAGAACAACGTAGGTACGCCTATGCTGCAAATAGAAACTAGTAACTTTCTCGTGACAAAGTAACGACCTAAACAGTATTTGGCGAAGAAGCGCCCTCCAAAAGGCTTTAGAGTCTGACACAGACCCTTTCAATCCGTGCTCGCGGGCATCTGCCTAAAACAAAGTGTTATGTCACCCGCTGGGACACTTGAAACGAGAAAACCTCTTTTGACCCTTTCCCAGGTAAAGCAGAGATACCATGAATTTCTGAAAATTCTGGGCTGTTGATTTACGGAGACGTAGATTACATTACTAGTTAATTTCGTAAAAATATCCTAAAATGTCGACACCCTAGCCTGTGCAGTGAATTTATCTTTTTACTCTTCTCCCTATAATTACCAGTAGCGTACACTTCTAGTGCACATGATGTACACAAAAATACGCACGTAAAATTATACTTATATTTACTCAGTATTCATTCCGTGTATTGAATTTCACGTTGCCCGCATGCAGACCAAAGTTTACAGAAGTTGCCTGCACCACATAAAGGGGCTGAGCGGGTATGGTCTAACAAATATTTTGTAATTTTCGCCTGTAATCATGGGAGCTGTACACCACAATTCATAAAGGTTCACACAACCAATGTGTTTTATATCACAATACGCTATTACTAGAGGAGGGGGTACAAGAGAAAGAGTGTGCTCCGCGCCGAATGAATACGATTTGCAGCCTGGAGATCCATGGACCGAACCTCGAAAATAAACATGATTTAAATTTGGATCATCTGAGTCGACCCGAGGAACATCAAGATTGTTATATTTGTCTGGGGTAAAATACCTTTTTAATCCGGAGTCTCACCTGTCTCCATCCTAGGCCAGCCCAATCCAGTCCATATACCCACCTCCCACCTCCTGGAGATCCATCCTAATATTATCCATCCATCTACGCCTAGGTCTCCCCAGTAGTCTCTTTCCCTCCGGTTTCCCCACCAAGACCCTATACACCCCCTCTCCTCACCTATACGCGCCACATGCCCAGTCCATCTCATTCTTCTCGATTTTATTACCCGCACAATATTGGGTGAGGAGTACAAATCATTTAGCTCCTCGTTATGCAATCTCCTCTATTCCCCCGTTACCTCGTCCCTCCTAGGTCCAAATATTCTCCTCAACACCATGTTCATAGAACATAAATACAGCATTATTAATTAGTACAATGGATAATTCTCGTAAAATCCGATTGTGTCCTAAACGTACCGGGTCACACACCACAGAAAGTTTGAAGTCGGCTCCACTCACCTGCCATACCGAGCTGTGGGCAGTAAATCTGTGTGCCGAGGGCACGTCTACTAGCACTTCTCTGAAACGTCGTGCTTTATCTGCTTAGGGTTGTAATTAAGATCATTCTTATATTAATACTAAATAAAAGTTAAGTAAAACTGATTTTTTTCGACGTGTCGCCCTTAGTCCCAAGGATTCCATTTTGCCTGTTCACAGTATTAATAACTGTCAAGGTCTCAGTTTTTATCGTCCTGTCTTTACAGTCCACAAAACAATTTCTAATGCGATTTAAGAAGAGCTTTTCTTAACACATCTTGATAACACAGAACCGTGCCATAGATGTGAGCGTAAAACAGCTCTCTGCAACGCATATGTGAGCGCATGCGTGCGCGTTGGGGCCAAATAAATTTGCTGAGTTAAACGGAAATAAGAATTCTTTCCAACTTGCAACAAAGCCGGTACTGTTTCCTGTTTCACTTAACGAAACCTCATCAACTTCGAATGTTATGAGCAGAAGAATGACAGAATGCATATGGATGAACATGAAAGGAAGACTGAAGTAAAATGAGTAAGTTCAAGTCCCTTTTAATTTAGCACCAGCAACTGCTTGGTCGCGGTCCCAGTGGCCGGGCGCTCTAAGGCGTAGGTCTGCGGCCGCTTGCCTGCTGAGGTTGTGGGTTCGAATCCCAGCGGGGGCATGGGTGTCTGTCTGTTGTGATTGTTGTGTGTTGTCAGGTAGATGTGTCTGCGACGGGCTAATCACTCTTCCAGAGTAGTCTTACCGACTGTGATGTGTCGTTGTGTGTGATCTAGACACCTCGTGAATGAGGAGGCCCTGGCCCACCGGGGGCTGTTGCGCAAACTGAAGAACTGCTTGGCGGGACTGACAAAAACCACAGTCGAACAGTCAACCTTCGGGTTCAAATTCAAACACGGGAAGTCTTTGAATACGAAGTGCAAAATCTCATCTGTGACATTCGAAGTTTAATAATATAGTTTTACCCTTTTATATGGCATTTGAAATTGGGTATACTCAAGATCTGACGTGGATACAACATGGTGTTTCTCCCACCGTATGTGTGTGTGTGTGTGTGTGTGTGTGTGTGTGCGTGTGCGTGTGTCATTCGTGTGGATACCACAGCAGAGACCGTTTCCCTTGGTATGATTATCCGACTGGTCTGTACATAACAGGTAATAACATTTCGCTCTAAACGGTGCCAATAATTACGGAAACTGTATCGATGTATGAAAGCAGGCACCTCTCGAAGCATGCGGCAATTTTAAAACGCTGAAAAAGTGTGGAACGAAATGAAAGCGTCTTTTTCCGCTAGTTATCTATGTTCCCACATCGACAGCGTGGGAATTCAGGGTGCACAATTACTTAACAACATACAGCAAATTCTGTTCAGAAAATTACCACAGTGCAGGAACAAGAACGAGTTTCATCAACACAGTGCTCTTTTGTTTCATTTTACACACTTCATACGTACAGCACCAACTGGTGAGCGCAAACATGAAATAATAAGAAGCCAACAAGATTTTAATTATTGTCATTAAGAAAATAAATTTAAACAGAGAAGAGGATGATATTGCAAACTGCCTCCGAGTTTCAGCAATATAAAATGACACGGTCTAACCGAAAGCCGGAGTTCAAACAACATTTTTAATTCAGCGTAAAATCAGTTTCACACTGTGAAAGCACGTGGAAGAGAAAAAACTGCAAGTCTTTAAAAACAAAGTTCCTAGGAAAATACTTGGACAGGAGAGAGGTGAGGGGAGGAAATTCGTGGTCTGCGCGCGGAAATCATGGGAGAAAAAGTGTTTGGGAGGGAGGGGAGTGACAACCCAAATGAAACGAGGAAAAGAAGGCGACAGAATACGGGGGGGGGGGGGGGGGG
>Ga0136643_10008915_pt1 | contig 14714 bp, 7 predicted proteins | sample TergutLab28metaG_FD_96883 | JGI IMG/M metagenome (GOLD analysis project Ga0136643, IMG submission 96883) | Labiotermes labralis P1 segment gut microbial communities from Petit-Saut dam, French Guiana - Lab288 P1 (version 3) (version 3) | ecosystem: Host-associated > Arthropoda: Insects >... | reverse complement strand
TAAGACACTGCGCTACAAGCCGGGAGGTCGCGGGTTCGATTCCCATTGGGGTCATTGAGATTTTTCATTGACTTAATCCTTCCGGCCATACTATAGCCCTGGGGTGGCTGGTGCATAGGGCTGACAGCCTTTCTACCTTCATGTGCCGGTTGTTCTGGGGTCCTCAACCTCCTGGAATCCCAAGGGCCTGGCCAGCCATATAAAGGTATTGCTTTCTCTTTACCTTTTACTGAATCTGTGATACAACATTTTTCCACTCCTTTAACATGCAATTGTTGACATGGGATTTTATTACCAAACCTTTGGTAACATTTTTTCATGATGTGTTTGTTGTGGAACTGTTGTCTGATGAATATTGTTGTTAAGCATAATACATTTCTCACATGCACTGTTCAGTTGCTCTCTGTGACTCAAAACACATGACACAGTCTTTGTCTCACATACCTGTGCTGATAAGATGACCATGTGGGCCAGCTCCAATAAGCGTGCTGAGATTGTATTTTCCTATTCTTGGGACACAAGTAGAGGCTTTCTGTTAATTATTTGACTGCCATATTTTGTCCTATACCACCAAGTATGATTCCTAGTGAATTTTCGTAAACAAACACAGTTTGTGTACTTTTTGCTCTCATGTACGTACAAATTTCTTGCAGTTTTGATCTAAAAAGAATAAATGACAATGAATTCCAAAGGTTCGTTTGAAATGTGAATAGTTATATTTCTTTGTGGCTTGCAATTATGAAGCAAGTGTATATTGCAGAATTAACATACATATATGAAATTCTGGTACAGGGAATGTCTGTTATTGTCTGCTTGAACATTGTACCAAGTTTCACAGTGCTGTGCTAGATCAGGGAAAAATGGAGAAAAGGTTTGGGTATTGAAGTAGGCCACTTACCCCACATTGCCTAGTAGACACTTTTCCTTATTTGCCACCAGTAATAAGCTGAGAATTCGTAGAAAGGAAGCAAGAATACGAAAAGCAACTGGTGGGAGTAAGAAAAGGCATGCTTCTAGGTAGGTGCTGGGCAAGACAAACAGTACAGAATCTGTGTTTTTTTGGCCACAACTAGTGTAACTTCATAATGGCTGGTGTTATGAAGCATTGGCTGTTTGCCACACAAATATACTGACTACAGTGTGTTTTGTTTTTGAACAGTAAATACTACATGACCATTTATAAATACCACAGGAAGGGGAAGTCTCCCTGCACTTCCACATCACATAGTTCTTGAGCTAGTCAAGAAAGTTCCTGTCTTTTATTAAACACAAGGATTTATGATAAGTCGAGACCAAATTGTCACACCTTGTTATTGCCCTGCCCTGTTTCTTTAATATCAATGTTAATATACTTCAGTTGCAGTTACATAGTTGTTAAAATAAATATGTTTATATCCAAAATTTGACTCTCTGTCAGAGGATTCCATGTTTGATCCAGGCATGGACTTGACTGTATGAAGTTTTGAAACTTCATGTTTATAGAGAGTATTAATAAGCTGTAGGCTCACTGTGCCAGACATAATTTGCACTTTCATCCTGCTATTAGAATAAGTAAAATCTGCTCCTATCTCAGAAAGAGATTTTGTCTGTACAGGATGGCAGAGGCTAGGAAATTATCCCGTCTTTCCATGCTGGTTTCATGTAAAGAATCTTCTTTTGTCAGTATATTTGAAGAGTTGGCTACAACTTTTGGGAGGTGGTGGTAGGACTCATTTTCTGTAACCAGTCTCTCTAACACCAAGTAAATCATTTTTAAAGCCAGTGTTTCTAATTGAGCTGTTTCTTATGCTGCATGGAAAAGAATTACACCTGTAAATGGAGGTGTTTGTGAGAAACAAACAATAGTCCGTGTCTGTTTCAGTGCCACTATAATAAGTGCGTGGGGTGAGCAGGGAGCAACGGCTTGGGGGCATGACGGAACTGTTGTGCAGTCTCCGGCCTTCTGTCCACATAAAGTATTGGACACCCTTGGTGCAGGGGACACATTTTGTGGTGCTACAGTTTTTGGCCTGTCCAGAGGACATCCACTACAGGATTGCATATCCCTAGGCTGTCAAATAGCTGGTGCCAAGGTTGGCATGCATGGCTTTGTTGGTCTTGATGAAGTGTACAACCATATTAAGCAGGGTTCTGGTCAGTCCTGATAGCAGGGCCTAGCAGATGTATTAGGATATGTTCAACAAACAGAGGCAGATAACCCTTGGTATTAAATCTCATGTTTTAATATTACTGGAATGGTGCTGCTTGCTCAAACATTTACAGTTGGCCTTAGTAATTAACCAATTTAATGCACAAATTCTTGTTTTATAACAAGTTCATTTTATGCCTCTACATGTTTCAAGCACTATGTGCTCATCATCAGGAGGTCAAAATTGTATTGTACAGCATCTGGTATCATCACACCTACAGGTGTGATGATACCAGATGCTGTGTTATACAATTTTGACCTCCTGCTTATGAGCACATAGTGCTCGAAACATGTAGAGGCATAAAATGAACTTGTTATAAAACAAGAATTTGTGCATTAAGTTGGTTAATTACTAAGATTATACTGAGATGCATGGTCAGCAAAACATCAAAATTTACATTTGGTGTTATTACTGCCTTCAGTCCCCCCCCACCAGACTATATAACCATTCCTTTCATACCAGTAATTTTTAACAATTTTTAACAGGTATTTACAGTTTAAATGTAGTATAATATTATATATATTTGAGGAGGTGTCTTTTTGTTGTAACAGGCATGTATGGTTTTTTTACATTAATTTTCACCTTATTGCTTCCTTTATCACAGCAGTCACACCATACAGTAATAAACTAGGAGATGCTTTACTGCCGTTGCTTTAAAGTACACCATTAAGAAGGTCTGAGAAAATCCGGAAGAATTGGAATTGAATGGGGTACTTCAGCTTTGTGTTGATAATTTACTGGGTAAACACAAACAAATAATGCCCCTGTTTTGTAAAAAGGGGCTAACTGCTACTTTGAGCTAAACTGAGATGTGTGCAGCAGAACATTCAACTAATGGTCCTCCATGATATGTAAAAAGATGACAACTCCATCTTCAAGAATATTAAAGATAAGTGGGTCATTAACTACCTGTCAAAGCGTTTGTCATATGTAAAATGGAGCCATCTTCTTGCTTCTCTTCTAAAACTGATATTTTGTGGGTTGACCTCTTTTTACAGAATAAGAGCAACAAATATAAGCCCAAAAGCTCTTTCAGACGCTAGTACAGTAGTCAGTGTATACATGCATGCATAGATACATGTACTTAGCTTGCCATCAGGACAAAATCAAGATGAGTGGTTAATTTCTTGTCTTGTTAATAATGTGACAAACTGGTGGTATGTAAAAATGTTTTCTCCATTCCATAAAAACTGTGATGCTTCTTTTTGAATCAGCTGTATGCATATGTAGTTTATATGTCACAATGTGTCTCACCTTAGTAGGTATCAGGGCAGGGAATAAGATTCACTACTTTAAGTCTGTTGTAACTTTTTCATTGAACAGTGAGTTTGTGAAGGTTACAGTAAAGTACATTAAGGTGGATACTGCAGTGACCATTGTTCCTTGACCATTTCCAGTGTTTTGTGCAGACCCTCAGCTTGTGCATTCATCATCACTGCACCTTGCAAAAATTGCACTACCTTGCTGATGGAGATGTCAGCAAAGTCACCTGGTTTCACGAAATGAAGACCCAGGTGCCTCAATCTTAATATCATCAGTGCCTGACAAAGTCACAAAGAACAAGCAAGCCCATTCTAAATGCCTGTTTGCATCTGTCCAACCCAGGACTGTCTACCAGCCCCAGTGTAAATAGATGTTCTTTGAAATGATTGTGTCCTGTCAGCAGCCGTAGCTGGTTTCTGCTCAAGTTGAGTAATTCCCCATCTCTTTTACCAGAGTGCCTTTTAAGAAAGCCCTTAGCCTGCCTTTGTCCATGAATGGACTGCCAGTATTCCTCGTGTTTCCTACTTGTCCAGTCCCTGATCATTCCCCTGGCAACCTTTGCAGATATGACAAGGGCACACTCAGGTCCTATAAGTGGATGTAAAGAGCCTTGCCTGGATAATATACCTGCTGTTTCATTTCCATCATTCCCCATGTGTCCTGGCATCCAAAACATTTGGATCCTGTTATGTTTTGGCAGTTTCACTAGAGACTGATAAAGGAGCTTACAAACTGATAAGTATTCACCATCACAATGGCTTTGGTTGGAGACTTCCAGCCCTCAGAATCACTCATTCCTGGACTGAAGGTCAGAAGGCATGGAGTAATCTCTGTCATCAACAGAGAAAGCCCTTTGCTGCAGATTTGAAGTAATCCAATTTCTGTGATATGGTAATTGAAGAAATTGTGCAAGTGGGTAGGATAGAAGAATTCAATTTAAAGTCAATATCAGGTAAGAAGTTTAGTATATATTCCTCTGTATGTGTGTCGTGGTACACCCTGTCACTGTGTGCACCTGTTGAGAGAATTGTGTGAGTTGTAGACAGAACAATAAAGATGGAATTCCACATATGCATTCCATGCCATTCTACACCATGTCCAGTGTGTTTGACCACCCTCAAAATACAGTATTTATTATGTGCTGTTTGTGGGATTGGGTAGGCACCTTATGATGTAAGGTAAGTAAATTTCAGGCACATATGAATTAATGCTTGGCACGCAATGGCGCAGTTGGCCGAGGCACTGTGCTACAAGCCGGAAGGTTGCAGGTTCGATTCCCGAAGGTGTCATTGGAATTTTTCGTTGACATAATCCTTCTGGCTGCACTATGGCCCTGGGGTTGACTCAGCCTCTAACAGACATGAGTACCAGGAGTATTTCCTGGGGGTAAAGGCGGCTGGTGCGTAGGGCTGACAACCTTCATCTGCCGATTGTCTTGAAATCTGGGCCGTCAACCTCCTGGAACCCTCAGGGCCTGTCCTGGCCTGTAATGGGACTGCTTTATGAAATAATGCTTGGGTATCCAACCTGCAGCCCGCAAGCTTTTGTGGTGCCGCCTGTGGCCACATTTCTAAATTATGTACATACTCTAAAAATTACGTGTATGCCGTAATTCAGGTGGTTATTTCTTTTCATCTACATGCAGCCCATGGACTATCCCACAATAACCAGTGTAGCCTTTTGTCATAAGACAGTTGGAGACCCATGAAATAATGTGTTACGGGGTGCTCAAACATACTTCACATAATGCAGGATGGGGGAAGTGGAATTCCAACTTAACAGTGATGTTATGGCTGTTATTAAAATCTCTCATTGTTGTGAAATGATTGATACACAAGGAATGGGAGATTTAAAATGTTACATTTCTGCATAACCTGACTTCTGGACCAGGATTTGCCGCTTACAAAGACTGCCATTAATATTTCAGAAATATGACAAATTTCAATTGTTTGGGAATAACAGGAACAGATCAGTTACATTCACAAGAAAATTAAGTTTATACATTTCAGGTAAGTTTTATATATATATATATATATATATATATATATAATAAAACCAACTAGATGCAATAATTTCTCAAATTTATTTTTGGAATAAAACTCTACATGTTTCAGACAGTACCTCTGTCCATCATCAGGAGTTTTTCACCATACACACAGCAACGGTATATGTCATACAGGTTTGCTCATAGCTGGCGAGCAGGATCAGGATGGAACTGCAGTTCTGTCCTGATCCTGCTCGCAAGCTGTATGACATATACCATTCCTGTGTGTACAGTGAAAAACCCCTGATGATGGACAGAGGAACTGTCTGAAACATGTTGTGTTTTATTCCAAAAATGAATTTGAGAAATTATTGCATCCAGTTGGTTTTATTATAAGAATTTATCATGATTCGCGGTCATCTGAACGTTTTTTTTTTTTTTTTTCCAGCTGCTGTCTAAGAGTAAAAATTAAACTATACAACCCATAATTGTACCTCTTGTTTTGTATGGTGTGAAACTGTATATTTTATATACTAACAGAAGAATTCAGTTTGTAGGTGTTGGAGAACAGGGTGCTGAAGAGAAGAAAGGGAAACTGGAAAGTACAGGAAGATCAGAAACTGCATAATGAGAAGTTTCATAATTTGTATTCTTTAACAGATATCAGAATGATCAAATTGCTGTGGATGTGGTGGACACATAGCATGCATGGGATAGGATGAAAAATGCGTAAAAAAAAATTTAGGTCGAAAATATGAAGCACATAGATCACTCGATCTAAGATTGGATGAAAGAATAATATTAAAATGGATCCTACAATACATAGGATATATAAGGTTAAGCTGTCTGAAGATAGTAACCAGTGGATGTGGTAATAAACATTTGGTTTCCTCAACAGTTGAATTACTTGAGTAGTTGAACAACCCTTAGCTTGTCAAGAAGGACTGCTTCATGGAGTTAACAACAAATTTTCCTGTTCCTGGAATCAATTTAAAAAATCCGGCCTGCTACAATTTTTTTTTAAGGAAAATGGGGCTATTTTCCGCATCCATTGGTATTAGGATATCAGAATAGTCGAGAAGTTAAAATGAAGCTTAATTTGCAGCCATCCTGATAATCTACGTTGGCGTCACTCTTGATAATAAAAATTCCAGCCTGCTACACTTTTTTAACGACAATAGGGTGATTTTCCGCCTCCATTGGTATTAGGATATCAGAATAGTCGAGGAGGTAAGTTGCAGCCATCCTGACAGCCTATATTGGCGTCACTCTTGTTAATAAAAGTACCGGCCTGCTACACTTTTTTTTAAGGAAAATGGGGTGATTTTCAGTGTCCATTGGTATTAGGATATCAGAATAGTCGAGGAGGTAAAATGAAGCTTAAGTTGCAGGCATCCTGACTGCCTACATTGGCTTCACTCTTGATAATAAAAATACCGGCCTGCTACACTTTTTTTTTAACGAAAATGGGGTGATTTTCCGAGTCCATTGGTATTAGGATATCAGAATAGTTGAGGAGGTAAAACGAAACTTCCAATGCAGCCATCTTGACAGCCTACAACATTGGCGTCACTCTTGTTAATAAAAATACCGGCCTGCTACACTTTTTTTTAAAGGAAAATGGGGTTTTGCGCGTCCATCGGTATTAGGATCTCAGAATATCCGAGGAGGTAAAACGAAGCTTACATTTCAGCCATCCTTACAGCCTACAACATTGACGTCACTCTCGTTAATAAAAATACCCGCCTGCTACACTTTTTTTTTGATTATATGGGGTTTTGAGCGTTCATTGGTATTAGGATCTCAGAATAGTCGAGGAGGTAAAACGAAGACGAGAAAGAAGACGTTGAAAGCTACTGGATGACCTTAAGGAAAAGCGAGGATACTCTCCTTTGAAGGAGATCGCACTATGTGGAGATCTCCTTTGGAAGAGGCTTTGGACCTGTTATAAAACAGTCTACTAAATAATACTTGCATTTTTCCATACAAAACTCTCTCTTTTAAGAAGCTTCTTCACCAAATGTTGTAATCATTTTCATTTCCTCCCAACTGAATTACCACAGCAGGTATAAGGTGCACCTACAGTAGAAGCATGGATGATTATCATTCAAGACAGCCATTTACATCATTAATAAGTGTGCTGACATAAACTTCAAGTAACTGCAAATCCTGTGTATGTGAGACACCTAACATAAAATAAACAAGTACAGGAATATATTACTACTTATAAGGACTTCATGCAACTATTAATTCTGAGACCTTTTCTTATATGTTTACTGCATTGGCGTCCCATTACTTTCCACTGCCCTTTGACACACTGCATATAAACCATAACAAAATTATCAAGGGGTTTGTGAGGTCTTACTTCTTCAGGGACATGATGCTGCATTACTGGGTACCTTGTTTCCAGTGTTTTTGCTACAGCAATGTGGTCTCATTTTCTTGGATGCTGCAACTGTTGAAGACACAACCATTGTTCCATTGAAACTTAAGGATCTAAATGCCCAAAGATGCTGTATCACATCCAAGAACTTATACCTCACCCACATTGCTGCCAAAACTTGAAAACTACTACTGTCAATATACAGTAAGCTGTGTCACAGCTAAGGCAATCAATCACTGTGTAAACCCACATACAGTCCTAGGGTAGATTGCATGTAATTTGGTGTAGACAAAGTAGCATTTTGCCTGATTATCTCTGAGTAATGTGCACTTTCCCTGCCAATTATCACTCCACTAACGGTTTCTCTCCACAGTTATTATCAAGGCTGGTACAATGGGCCCTTCTAAGGTCAAAGTACTAACACAAGGATTCCCACACCTACAAACTCGTAAAGAGAGATTGATTGGGTAGGAGGGAGGAGGGGGTTGGAGCCATGTTAAACTCATTACAACAAAAATGCAATCCACCAACAATTAGTTGGTCATTTATGAAAAATGTTGCACTTCATTTTATAACAACACTGACAAAATATAGCAGTACAATACAGAAAGTTGCTTCACCAGCATGTAAAAGGAACAGTTGTGAGTTAAGTACACATGTGATCAATATAGAACACAAAATTTCTACATCTCAGCATGTAAGAGAAAGGTGACCACTGTAGAGGCTGTTTAACCTTCATTAACGACATGCTGCATTACTGCATTGGCACATATGCATGGTCTAGCTGGCCTATTGTATTTTCTCAATACCGACACCACTGCCTCTCAGTTAAAACTTTGCCACCAGTTCTGCAGTACTGTGGAATTTAAGATCTCCCATTCCTGGATGATAAAGGTGAATAACAAATGAGAGATCAAGTGCAGATCAGTTATGAATGTAGAAGTTATTTTCTTTCTTCTCATCCAATATATACTGGCAACACATGGATCAGGTGCAGTAAATTTTATTTTCACCTTCTTCAGATATACCATACGTGCATTATTCTTTCTCTTTTTCAAATTCCACTCATTCATTTCTTCATTATTGATTTGGATTTGGTCTGTAGTGTGGATTATTCATCCTAAATAATTACAAATCCCTTACACAAAACAATCTATATACCTAAAATTACAGATTTATTCATCCACTGTTCAGTAATATTGTCTCCAAGATGCTGTTGGCAACATCCTCAAACATGCATAGCACACCTCTTTGACATACTTTCAAGTCCACTCAGATTGTAATAGTATGTATTGGTCTTTTGTCCCTCTCTCTGACCAATGTACACATTTTGTTTGTTGATATGATACACACAAGATGATTTAAAATAAGATAACACTAACAATAGGGACTTGCCAAAATTTAAATGTAGCTATAAGTGCTGGCCGAGTGACATTTAAATAAACCTTCAAGGTTTTAAGGATAAGACAGAAATGTTATGTACCAATAATAGCTACAGCTAACTCAATATGTCTACAAGGATGCCTGTTGTTACAACAGCAGTACACATGTACAGTACTATTTCTCTCACTTCTACAAAGTTTCAAAATGCTTCTGTTATCAGTCCAGGGTGCAGCTGTTTTGGTCATTAATTACGCACACCACCATGAATACATGTAAATGAAGGTACAACTCCATGCATTCTTAACACCAGCAATAAATGTAGGTGATTTGTCAGCTTCAAGCCTAGTTTCTTTACCCCCAACAAAAAAAGCCTACAGTACTGAATGATTATGCAGCTAAACAGGACCCAGAGCTAATGGTGAGGAGAAAGATCCCTGCCCTGCTGGGAATTGGAACATGTCATCTAGCATACAGCCTAGCCATTATACAGACTGAGCTATGCCAGCTTCTGTTTTATGTACTGATGATATCAAAAAGCTGATAAAATTTCAGCCTATTCCAGCATGACAATACTACCAGCAGAAACAAGTAACTTGGATCACATTTCTATGATTTACCAAAAAACTTAACAGAAGTAGGTTTTTCAGATTTATGTACACTTTCAGTTATTAGCCCTCCTTAACTCAGCACTTGAGCACTGTGTGAGCAAATGTGGCAAGTTTCAACTGTTTAATTTCTTCATAATATGAATAATGTCTATGACAGTTTCCCATACACATATACCTTAACAAATGCTTTATCAATGTACAGCACAGCAAAATTCCTTGCAAGCTGAAGATCCATGGCCATATCCTAAATAAATAAAAAAATCCAAGGAAATGTTTTAACCACCCTGATGCTATTAGCCAAGTCTTAAAGGAAGACCTAGCTTCAGTCTATGAAATATTAAAATAACATCTACATGTCTGATCACAGCATCTGTCTTGGGAATCGTCCTTCAATAAGTATGTTTATGTTATATTATACCATGGTCTAGTAGTGTGTGTGTGCGCGCGCGCGCATGCATGCGTGTATATATATGTCTTGACTTCGGGTATTCTATTTATATTGCAATTGCCATAATTATTTGTTGAAGAAACACATGTGAGACAATATGTAAAGACACACTATTAATAAAATAAAAATGTAAAACCAGTCTTCGAATATGCACATATGTTTTATGTTTTTATGTACACATCTCATTTGCCCATCCCAACTAGGGCTTCGTCCATGAGCTCATCATCTATGCTGCAGGGGGAGGCTGAGTGGGGTGAAGTAATCACCATAGGTGAGGCAGTGTTAGGGGCAGCAGCAGGTGACTGCACTATATGTACCTGTACAGAGGGCTGTGGTGGAGGCAGTGGAGGAGGAGGTGTGTTTCTTCGACTTGGAGCTGATACAGCCACAGCACGCTCGGGTACAGTTGCTAGTTTTCCAGGCTGTGGTTCTGCACCAAGTGGTTTACTGGCATGAGAAGAAGATGCTGATATGTCGAGGAGTATTTCTGCTGCTTCTTGTGAGGTAGTAGGCATTGGTGTTATTTTATTTAAAGCTGTTGACTTATTTGGAACTTCACATAAGTTCACAAGCTTCTTAGAATCGTCTACCTGCTTCTGAGAGGATAAGGAAGAAAACTTTGTCTGAGAGGAATCCAGAGATTTGTTGGAGTTGATTGCAGGAAGAATGGGAGTGTCACTATTATTACTATTATTATTAGCAGTAGCAGTATTAGTAGTACAAGAAGCAGTGGCAGAAGTAGTAGCAGTAGCAGCACCAACAGCAGCAGCCATGGTAGCAGCAGTAGTAATAGCAGTAGTAGCAATAGCAGCAGTACTAACAGCAGCAGTAGCAGTTGTTGTTGTATTGGTATTAGTATTAGTACTAGCAGGAAAAGATTTCACAGGATTTTCAGGCTTTCCAATAGCTTGAACCGTTGTTTCTTCCTTCACATTATTCCCTGAAGACTGTCCACTACGGGACAGATCAGGTTTCATTCGGGATACATCCACTGATGATGATTCTCCAGATGCAGGCTCTGAACTACTCGAAGGCAAGCTTGTTACTATCAGAGAAGATGCAAGAGCTGAAATTGGGAGACCAGTGTCTATACTTGCATCCTGTAATTTTGATGGAGAAGGTTTTAATGTTGGTGTTGTAAGACCTGATATTGCTATAGGAGGTGTGACAGACGTCACTGCTGGTATCTTCGAACTTTTTAAATCATCTGTTGTTTTGGAAAGGGATGGAAATTTTGCCGAAACATTTGAACCATCTCCTTTCCCCACCAGATCAATAGCTTTGGCTCCTGAATCTGTCCTATTACTGGATTCTGCACTTCCAATTGCTGTTTTATCTGAAGACTGCTTCTTTGAATCTCCTTCATTAAGGCTGCTACTTCGTGCAGAAAGCTTTGGTATCTGAAATTTTGTATCCAATGATTTTATCATACCTTCAACCACAAGCTGTGGTGGTAAGGATGGCTCCATTTTTGCATGAGCTGTAACAAGTTTTAAAGGTCTTTCACCATCTAATTCATCTCTCACACTAACAGGGCTGGACTTCCTTGCATCAGGGCCTTTGGAGAAAACAGACTTTTCACGATCACTGCCAGTCTTCGGAAGTCTTGGTTTGTTGTCCCGTCTACTGGCATCAGCCAAACTACTCATTTTTGGTGACCCACTGGATTTGGAAACAGATTTAGAAAGGATGCCAGATACAGGAGAACTAGTGGATTTTGTAGTGCATGGAATTTTAGAAGAAGGGTTACCACAGCCACTACTATTGCTCGCCTTACTACTTGAACTGGAAATGCTACTGTTACCACTGACAGACTTTTGTTGCACCATCTGGTGTGGTTTCTTTGAAGCTGGTCCACTATTGACTCCTGGCTTCAGGCCAGTATGAGTCTTTGGTGAGCCAGAACCAGAGACAGATGATGAAGTTTTTACAGCACCTGACTTTGAATCCTTGGTTCGTGTTTTGTTGATTGTGAGCTTTATACCTTCCGAGCCTGGTTTCACCATATATTCCCCAGGATTCTTGCTACTACTACTAACAGTAGTACCAGATGTATCTCCTTGTATTTTACTACTCAAGTTGTTACCGCTACCTCGTCCCTCTTTCACTGTCTCACCTGGTTCAGGTCCCTGATGTTGAGCTGACTTCAGTTTATCTATTACTGCTGAAAGTGAGCCCTTCCTGTTCCGGACTTGAGGCAATGCAGACAATGATTTACTGCCATCTACAGCCACAGATGGGGGTGTCCCCCCACCACTACCACCTCCACCACCACCACTACCACCACCACCACCACCCTGAGGTCCTGTTCCACTATCACCACTCCCACTTGTCAGGTCCAGCTGCTTTAGCTTCACACTGGATGACTTCAACTTGGGGCTTGAACCAGAGCCAGAACTCCCGCCACTAAAGGAACTGGACACTTTACGATCCTTATCTTTGCTGGATGAAGATTTTACTTTAGGCATATCTGATCCACTCTTCCCTGCAGTTGATGGGGAATTTGCTGCAGATTTCAGTGCAGACATGCTTGGTTTCCCAGACCCTCCAGATGATTGGTGTTTAGGAGACGAAGTACCATGGTGCTTGGGGCTGCTCGTTGTATAGCCTGGACTTTGATGTGATGATGAGGGCTTACTAGAGCTTGACTTGGCGACAGAGAGACTCACATGTGTTGGGGAGGATGTTACCTTCCGAAGAGCACCAGCTGGTGATGAAGGACGAACAGATGTCAAAGGTGGCGACTCAGTAGGCTTTATGCTAACTGACACTGGTTTGGACAATGGGTCCTGTTTAAGAGGAAGTTTGTCTGGAGGGCCCATTGCAATACTAGAACCACCACTACAACCACTAGGGCTATCTTCACGTTTACGTTTATTGCGTTTTTTGTCAGGTCTCACTTTATCTTCAGTTCTACTTTTCCCACTCTTCCTGTCCCTGTTGTTGCGGTCATCTGTCACAACAGCTTTGGAAGATATTGGGGTTATTGTGATAGAGGTATGAAGAGATGTGGCTGGAGAAGAAACAATGGGGATTATCTCAATCCCAGGTCTCCGTTCAAGACCCATGCCAGTTAAAACAGAATTAAAACTGGAACTAGATGATGTAATTGGAGTTATGCTCACTGATGGAGCCACAAGATTTTTGCTTTCAGCCAAATCAAGAATTATAGTTGGAGGAGACGTTTTCTTTTCTTTCTTTGGTTTCCTAACAATCATCTCTTCAACCTCCTCAACTGGCACTATTTCTTCATCACCAAAATCTGAACCTGTTTTCTCCTCTTCACAGTCTAAACTAGTTTCCATGGGGGCATCCCTTGAAGTTGGAGTTCCCAAAGGGGTAGAGTCATTGCTTGAACTCTCCAAAACAATCTCACATTCTTCGCTTTGTTTACGTTTAGGACTTCGCCACATTCCATCTTTATTTGTTCGTTTTCGTTGCTTTTTGGTGTTTGACGTCTGTTCACTGAGCATGTTCAGCAAAACAGGCCCTTTTCCACCTGATCCTTGACCAGAGAGTAAAGCACTAAACTGAAAAGTATTTGATACAGAACTATCATTAGGATTTCCAGTATTCTGGAAACCAGTAGCTGTATCTGCAATATCAGGGCCAAATCCCTGACGACTTCCTTGACCACTTATTGACTGGCTGTGAGACACATTGCCACCATCAGGTTCAGTTTTAATGCGGCTCACATCAAAATCTGGTGGTACTGAATGGTTCCCATTAGAACCACCATGTCCACGTCCAGGGTCGCTACCTGGTGGAAGACTGAGATTGCCACCAGTTGCAAGACCATTTGAACGAAGACTCTGGCTCTGCCACAACCGGATCAGTGACCGCATGGTCACTGGGATTGACCAACACCTGGAACAAGGAACAACACTCATTTCATCTTGAAGATCCAAGTCTTCTGGGATGCTGGGATGTTACACTGTGTCAAATGGTAACTATTTACCAGTGGACATGAAGTAACGTTCCAGAAGATTTGAATCTTTATCACCACTGCCGTAAAAGCAAGAAATCTCTCTTTTCATCTTGAAAATACACAGAAAATGCCTATAAATTTAATATGTCCATAACAATGGCTTCCATATGACACAGGAAATGGAATATTTCAGAGTATTCCTATATGCTAAAATTCTCCAATGATTTAAATTGAACTTGTTGCAAGCGCTGGTAAGTATGCATGTCACAAAGAAGGTTTATTAGGCAGAAAAACCTCCTGGCAATGCATTTTTAATTCAAGGGAGGTTAATTGAAAATGAATATGACACTCAGTACATTGATGTATCTTCATGTGTGGCTTGTCACGTACAAAATATTCCAGTAATATAAATTATGAACATCAACACAATCTGTAACTTACATCCAAAACATACTTCATATTTATATGCAAATTTAAGAAAATAAATAGTGGAATTTGTTTAAGCCTTCAAGCAAAGTGGCAGGCAGT
>Ga0136643_10008910_pt1 | contig 14719 bp, 8 predicted proteins | sample TergutLab28metaG_FD_96883 | JGI IMG/M metagenome (GOLD analysis project Ga0136643, IMG submission 96883) | Labiotermes labralis P1 segment gut microbial communities from Petit-Saut dam, French Guiana - Lab288 P1 (version 3) (version 3) | ecosystem: Host-associated > Arthropoda: Insects >... | reverse complement strand
GGGATAGGTATATAGGCCAGCTGCATTGTATATCATGTATTTGCCCTTGTGCACTGATGCTTGTCAGCTCGTATGCTTGTGCTGTAAAATTATGAAGTCAAATGCGTTACTACAAAATTAACAACACTTATCAGAATGCGGCAACCACCAGCCCTGTTCTTTCTTCTAGTTGGCCGGTGGTGCTGTTTGTTTACTTGTTGTTGCTTATTTCGATTTTGTTCATAGTAGCCTACACACTGGTCTTCCTCTGAATAGTTATTTTGATTTGCATATTGTGCGTCGCCACTGTTTTGCTATCCTGAAATGTTACCAGCGTCGTGAATCTTCCGTACAGTGCCAAGATTTTACACTGCGTGGTGCTTAGGCAAAGAGGCAGCTTTTATTTTATTGTAATGCATATTACGAAAAGCGATATGAAGGACAAACATAACCAAGCGTGTAGAAAGTATGAACGTATTGCACGCACGCACGCACCCAAACAAGGGCGCGTATCTAGAAATCTGTGCAACAGAGTTCAGAGAGGAACTTGCAGAGCCTGCTGTTGTGCTGCCGTAGAGTTCTAGTCCGACAGGCCTGTTACTTGATTGTTATTATCATTAGTATTATTGTTGTGGTTAGTGCTATTTTAATTTTTGTTAAATTTTGAAGTTATTGCTTAAGTAAAACTTTTATAGGCCTGTACATTCGATACGCCGGATATTTTCGCAGAGAAGGCGTCTGGCATTATCTGCTGCTTTGTAGTTACTGTCTTCTGAATGGTAGGTGTTTGTCATACACAATGCGTTATTATGTTCACTGCCTGTCTCTGTACTAAATTTCACATGCCTGTTTCCAGGAGTTCGTTGGGTTATCGTCGTCAGAACGAAAGATATAAAACACTTTGCACGCTTCCTATGTTGCCATTTTACGTTTTCCGTAAGATTTCTATAAGAAAGCGGAATAATTTTCTAGTATATAGTGTCATACATAATCTTGTTATCCTAAAGTGTATTTCGCTTATGTTACTATTACCCCACAAGATCGACCGTCCCCCTTGTTACTTAGTTGAGCTCCAGTGGCACGATATTCACACCCAGTTTCGTTAAAATTGACTTTTTCAGTAGCTGAAATGATTGCAGACAGACAGACACACGCATACGCACGCACCCACTCACAAATACATACCAAGCATGGTGATGTCGTAATTGCATTTATGTAGCCTTTTAATAGGGATTTAATGTTTCCCGAGATCCTGAACTCTGTTTCAGCTTGCCGCCGTTTGGAAAATTCAGAAACACTGTGCTGCCGAATGAGTAGGAGAGAAAATTTGATTGCAGCCTGGTGTAATTTGGGGAGGTACTTGGTGTGGCGATTTCGTGGTTATTGTAATTGTTTCAGGCGCGTATTTGCGTACGTTTAAATAAAGTGACGTGTTGTTGTTGGAATAGCGGTGTTCGCTTGGCGGCGTGGCTGTCGATTATTCTCGTTGCAGTATCCAGGCTGTCTCTCAGGCCACTGTACAGGCTGGACCGTGTATGTGACCGCTTTCATGCAGTACAACGATATTTAATTGGGGGGGGGGGAGTTTTTATATCGCTGATTCTATAATTTCTTGATGGGGTGGGGCATGCAATAGTTATGCATGACGAAGGTAAGACTTTTCGACCTGAAGTGCTTACTGCCCTTCAGTTCGGAATTTTTGTTTCACCGTATTCTATATATATATATATATATATATATATATATATATATAAAAAGAACTGAGTTAGAGGTGCGCATAATTAGACCTTCAGTTTTTGTTACTAGTGTTACGTTGGACGTGGAGAGCGAGTGGGTAAGCCTTAACTCATCTGACTTCTGTTTGGGGGTACATGCTTCGAATCTCAGACGGCACACCACCTGTTTTGACCAGGAGTGTTCATTGTTTCTGAAACTCCAGCACAGTAGTTCAAGCTAGTGAAGTGACACTTCATTCTGCATCGATTCCCATTAATTTTTTCCCCCTAATCATTGTTGGTTACTATTCGACACAAAATACTTTCAGCTTCGGGCGTGGTTGAGCATATTGGAAGATGTTTTTGTTTTTATGTAATGAATGGCGACTGTGGAATCCGACACGGGACAGTACGAGTACTGTGTGAAGGAACTGTTGTGTCACAGGCGCAGTCAGGCAGTGGATAATACCCAACATCGTATTGTTCTGATTGTTAGAAACTTTTAGAGAATTGCTATAATATTGCTTCATTTATTGTGTAAAACTTGGTGTCTTACTCTTCAAGGGGAGAGTTTGAGAACAAAAAGTTGACTGGTAGTGCACGAATATTTGCATGCATATCTGAGAGAGATCCATTAATAAAGGAGCGGAGAATGTTATATTTAAAAAAAGATTTGTAAAATATAATTTTCATGTAACAATTAAATGAAGAACTAAGGTCGGGGACGGGCATGTATAGTGAAAGAAATGCAAATGAGGCAAAGTGGCTTTGTTTTTGAAACCTGAATATAGAATTTAAGTAGAGAGTGTGTGATGATTGTATTAATGTGGTGCTAGTTATGGAAAACTGAGTCAGCAGACGTGGCATTGGACTGAATTAATTCAGGATAAGGTCCACTGGCATGCTTTTGTAAACACTGTAATGAAACTCCAGTAAAAGTTTGTTGACAAACCACGTACTTGGCATCTTCTGGAAAATGCTATATCGTGAAGCTATAGAATGTTCATTATGAGAGAGAGAGAGAGAGAGTGTGAGTGAGTGAGTGAGAGTGGGGGTGGGGGGAGACGTAGTATTGTCCCTATCACGTTTTGTGCTTAACATTGTGATTGCATTTGTCTGTATTTTTGGTCGCAGTGACGAAGGGTTGTCTGTAACTGGTTAGGCGTAATGTGACTGTGGTACTATTGCCAGACTGTATGTAGCTAGTGTGGCCTGCTGTGGTTGGTATTGCCAGGTTGTAGGTAGGTAGTTATGCCTACCATTACTGGATTGCCAGGTTGTAACTAGTTAGGCATGTCGTGGCTGTATTGCCTCTTCATGTGCAACTACTGACGCGTACTGTGCATTGCCAGTTCGTACTTGATTACAGATAGGCGTCGCTTAACGACGGTGATACGTTCTGAGAAATGCGTCGTTTGGCGATTTCGTCGTTGTGCGAACGTGTAATTAGACAAACTAGATAGTATAGCCTACGGCACACCTAGGCTATATGGTATAGCCTATTTCTACTAGGCTACAAACCTGTACAGCATGTTACTGTACTGAATACTGTAGGCAATTGTAACACAGTGGTATTATGTCATAATCTTATGGAACCACCGTCGTATTTGGTGTCCGTCGTTGACCGAAACGTCGTTATGCGGCGCATACCTGTACCGAGGCCCGCTGTGACTGTTGTTACGTTATATGTAACAAGTTATGCTTGCTGTGATTGTGTTGCCAGGGTGTAGGTAAGTAATTAGGCAGGCCTACTGTGATTGTATTGCCAGTTTGTATTTAACAAGTGAGGCCGCTTAAGATTGTATTTGCAGGTCGTGTGTAAATAGTTAGGCCTGCTGTGATTGTATTAACAGGTTTTCAAAGCAAGCTATGAATCGCAAAGCTTCATTATCATCTCTTTCTGTTCTCGAGGATGTCGTAAAGGCCAGGTGACTCAGCCTGGAACTGGAACTGGAAACAGAACAGGTCTGAAGGTGCTGTTATTTGATATTCGACCATGAAGATCTTTTTGTTATACATCCGTTCAGTTGCGTTTCGTAAGCGCGTGTGAGCTTCTCTGTGGGCATCTGTCTCTGTCTGTCTGTCTGTCCGTCCGCTTAAACACGTCCTTTCTGACTGAAGAGATTTACTGAAATTAGGATTACTTCAGCAGGAAGTGTCGAGAAATGTCGCACACAAAAGTGTTGTAGTCAGTAATGGGTGCAGATATGATGTTATGGGTATTTATGTTCATGTGACATACGGTATTGTTGTAGATATTACGAGCATCTAGTGAATGCTTGTACACGAGGCGCATTTATTTCTAATAAGTTACGCACTGTGCTAGTCTTATTATTGATAGTCCTGTGTCTGTGTGGCTCCGATTATCGATTTGTTCGAATGGTGGAACAGAAGTGGAATTTAATATTGAATTAAATAGAGCTTCATTATCCAGTGAGACCTAGTTCGGATTATGGACTTGTTCGGATAATCAAACAATCCCGTGGCCAGTAAAATGGATTTGCATTTGTAATTGTATATTATTGTGACAAAATAGAACGACACGCACCCTATGTCAGGCAGACCGATGCACTTCTAACGCTCCGAATTTTAATTCGCGAGGTGTACGGCTCTAATTTCGGAAACATTATCGCCCGTCCTGACACATTGGGATTTTCGGATGTATTTTCTCCCCCCCCCTCCCCGAATTAGGTCATAGGTAGTTGCGAGACTGACGAGGTTAAGGTGAGACATGTTTTCCGTAAACGCATTGTTAAAAGTAGGGAGGGTGGTTCCACACAGTGCTGTGACCAAGAGCAAATGCATGTTTATACTTACGAAACATTAAAACAATTATTGGATCCGACAAACACGTAATTTAAGGGGGAGGCACTTCCTTTAGAACTGTAGGCGGATATTCTTCGTCGCATATACTGTCCATCAATACAGGTGGCGATGCTCTAGTCCATGAAGGTGACTTCAAGAATCAAGCGCTTAAGTCTGGCGGCACAAAGACCCTTTCTTCACCTTCAGCGTCTCCTCGTCGTAAGCAGGCATATTCCTAATTCGTTGTCTATGTGTTGCTGCTCGCTGATCGTTTGAATCAGTTTCCACATTCACAAAGACGCGAGCTTCTATGAGACAAAAATCCTCACTTTACTTTGAAACCGTCATGTGCCTCTCCTTAGGCTGAAGTTTCGTTCGTTAGCCTCTTCGAGGGCACTTTGCCTCCGTATTTCGACAAGATTGTTGTGCATGAACTTCTGTCATGGAAGTTCAGCAACTCGAAGACATCATTAGCATCGTACGTACTAATTTATGCGCTTGGCTTAATGTATTGGGTCTGGCGGCCAACGACGTAAGCACGGAAGGACGTTAAGTCGGGAGGGATTAGTCTACTTTATATCGTTACGTCCATGCATATGCTGAGCTAGTACCTTAATTACGCTACGAACCCCATCCATGAATTTGACATTCAGAGGACCGTGCGTCGTGATATATTCTTACAATAAAACCAAAGAGATGCACTAATTTCTCAAATTTATTTTTGGAATAGAACTCTACGTGTTTCGGACAGGTTTTCTGTCCGTCATCAGGAGTCTATTACTGTTCACACAGCAATAGGTATATGTCATACAGGTTACTCTCACTGCTTGCTAGCGGGATCAGGATGGAACTACGATATGTAACCTACGTGAAGTTGACACAGTGAACGTCGCATTGTATTCCGGTAGTCCCGCTGTGAATTTCGCACTGGTGATCATTTTTAATGGCTTATATCTTACAGTTGACTGTTATCGCTTCTTATCAGATCATCGTACCTCAAAGCTGCGTAATCTACGCCACTGAAAATACGTCCTTACGTAACTGAAAACCGATAACATATGGACACACCGTGTTATGGTACAACAGAACACTATGTTTCTAACGTTAGATTCAATATATTTTACGTGAAACAGGGTTATGTTCAGATGACAAGAGTTGTACTTGATGCTGTCTGATTCACTGACAGCCTGCCTTCGTTACTTCCACATCTGTGAATCGAATGCAATTTAGTAGGTAATTTGTAAGTAAGTATCTGTTTAGGAAATAATTTCGTGAATGCTTATACCATCTGTCTGTGAAAAAATATTATTTGGAAAACCCTGCAAGTTTAGTTCGGACCGAATGTTATTTTTGTTGTTATGGGGTAATTTGCATTCCATTTTTTTCTGCGCAGTATTATTGTGCATGTTAATCTACACCGGGAATTAGTTTGGGAGACTTGCAACTCTGTATTATGCGAACTGCCTAATACCCAACTGCGTAAGAGTAATCACTGTATTTTGAAATACCACTGCCTTGTAGTTTTATCATTTAGTACCCTCAACTGTGGCTGATAAATCATGCAGGTCATATTATTTTCCATATTAAAGTACGTTAAAGCAGATTCATTTGTGAAATTGGTGAAATGTTTTTCCTGTTCGGCTGCAGTCATTGTTGAGGAGCTGAGTATGTGTGGCCGATGTTTGATATAGGCCTGCCCTGTAAGTAATAAGCAGAAGAGCCCATTGCTCGGCCGGCATATCGTTTCTTTTGTCGTTAGTATCGCAGTATGTTGTAGCGAAGAGTGTCAAGAAGGAATAACAGTCACATAAAAACATGAGAATAAATTTACTTATGTATAAGGTGAGGTAAATTCAGTCAAAAACACAACTAAATATATGGCTAAATGATGGTGTTTAGTAGCAGTAGAAAACTACATGTTTCGGCCCATAGCGGCAATCATCAGATTTTAACACCATTCTTACTATAATAGTTATATATAATATGTATAGCAAGAAAGTTGTCAGAACCTGATGATGGCCGCTATAGGCCGAAATATGTAGTTTTCTGTTGCTACTAAACACCATCATTTACCCATATATTCATAGTTGTGTTTTTGACTGAATTTACCTACCCTTATAGTTTATACACACAAAGGGGATGTCGCATCTCAAAATTACGTATGTAATTTGGCGTTCAGGTGACCGTGCAACGTGATAAATTCTTATAATAAAACCAACTAGATGCACTAATTTCTAAAATTTATTTTTGGAATAGAATTCTACATGTTTCGGACAGTTCCTCTTTCCATCATCAGGAGTTTTTCACCGTACACACAGCAATGGTATATGTCATACAGGTTACAGTTACAGCTTGCGAGCAGGATCAGGAAGGAGTTCCGTCCTGATCCTGCTCGCAAGCTGCCAGCAAACCTGTATGGCATATACGATTGCTGTGTGTACAGTGAAAAACTCCTTATGGTGGACAGAGGAACTGTCCGAAACATGTAGAGTTTTATCCCAAAAATAAATTGAGAAATTAGTGCATCTAGTTGGTTTTATTATAAGAATTGCTTATGTAACTATAAAGAGATTGGGAAAGACATTCAGAGTAAGATTACAGAAGTATATCGCAGTGCTGCGCCACCGCTACAACAGCCGTAGTTACCATACGTATTGGCAAGATGGCGCAGTAAATGTCTTTCAGTGCTCTCTGTTTGGTCGGCAGTGGCAAACGTGTGTGTAGGAAGTAAATGTATGTACACACTACGTGGTGGGTGTGGAGGGTGACAGTAGCATATCACAAGTGCATTTCCGAAGAAATTCAGATAAGATTACTCGCATGGGATATTTGCCGTCACTTAGTTGAGATTATTTTGTCTCTATGTTTGCTATCTAGAAAATGTAAATATTAAAATGTACACAATTTTAGTTTTGACTCTTGTTTAGTGGGTGCGCGGAAAAAAAATGCACTGAGATGTCCGAGATCTGGGAGCTTAGAAGATTATTTGGACCTGAGAGGGAGGAAGTAACAGGAGGCTGGAGAAAGTTGCAGGAAAATCGGATAATGTTTTATCTAGGTGAGTATTTATTAGGTCTGACTTCACACACAGAAAACCTATTTGGACAACTCTAACAGGTAAAATTAACTGATTAATAAAATCGTCAGTTCGGACAGTTTGATATGTGACTGTAGTTAACAGTGAATGAAATTGTGTATTCTCGTGTTATTCCGTTTATAATACTGGATTGTGTAGTGCTGATTGATTGTTCCAGTTTATAAGTAGAAATATCTCTTTCACATACATTTATATTGGTTCGATACTAAGTGTAGGCTGTTCAGCTGTTACGGCTTTGGAAACAAGTTAAAATGCTTCATAAAGATTAGTGTGATGGCACAAGTAACACAATACATAGCCCAGGAACCCGCTGCGGTTAGTATAGACACAGAAATTGAAAATTTTAGACACTGTCCTTTGTAAGTCGGCCGCTTGGAACGGTTTACCACGTTGAGTGGCATCAAAAGTGGGTAACGTAGATGCGTTAACTGTAAACAGAATAGAAGGAAAGGTAATTTCTCCCTTTGTGCAGTGCGATAACCGCTGTGAGATTGTCTTTGTTATAATAGATTCATATTCGAATTAAATGAACCTCGAGGCTGCTTGACAGGGAGGAACGAAGAGAACTCATCTGAAAGATTTGTGTACTCCATTAGGATGCATTTATTCGCTCTTCATTGAAAACCCTTAACTTGCCCGTATGGCTTAATGGACAGAGTACTGCACTTCCTGCAGTAGTAATTCTCTGACGTCTAAAGCAATTCTAATTAAATCATGACTTATTAGAACATCTTCACTGCAGACAAAAACCATTAACATATGGGAAAGAGACTGTAGCTTCGCCCGTATATCATCTCAGTTAAACAATCCAAACTATTTCATTAGAAATAGTTTGGATTGTTTCTACGTAGGAAGTAACTCATCAGATCGGCCACATTTTACCTAGCAGTCCCGTTACAGGCCTGGAGTGGCCCAGAGGATTCCAGGAAGTTAAGGTTCCCAGATTTCATGACAACGGCACAGGATGGTGGTAAAGTTGTCAGCCTTACGCACCGGCCGTCTTTAACCCCGGGAAATGCTCCTGGTACTAATTTCTGTTAGAGGCTGAGTCTACCCCAGGGCCATAGTGCGATCGGAAGGATTTTATGTCAATGAAAAATCCTCTGACACCAGCGGGGATCGAACCAGCGACCTACCGATTTGTAGCACAGCACTTTTAACACTGTGCCACCGCGGTCCCCCCCCCCAAAAAAAATTACCTAGAACTATCCCCAGTTATCATCTGAATACCACAATAACCACCACCACCACCACAATTTTATCAGACCATCATAGTCCTGGGTTAAGTTGTTCAACCTGTCCTGTCTTCATTTGTACGAGTAACATGATTCGTAAAGTTTAGTTGTAAGAATTATTAACATGAATATTCCTATAAGGTCCGTGGACGTGATACTGTTGTTCTGTAACTTTGATAGACAGGAGGGTAGTAGAAATTAATGCTTTCAGTATCTCTGCGGAGTTGTCCGGAATTTCAGTCTTTGTTGTGTGGGGAATTTGGAAGAACAGAACAGGCCTGCAGTTGACTCTGTTGTAACAGCTGAAGGACACGATTATTAAAGAAGGCAACAGGAGAACTCTGATCTACGAAAATTGCGACTTGGAATTTAAGTCCGATACAAAATTCATATCTAACATGAACATCTGTAATAATTATCTCTTATTCCGAAATTCTGCACGACCTGCCTGTGACTGGGATTCTGGACACTGTATAGGCAGTAATACATGGGATGTTTGTCAATACAGTGGCTACTGAAATGAAATCCGTTCAGGCACTGTTCTGGGCGAAGAAATGGAGGCCGCTGCAACAGTCTCATAAGCCTTGAGACGGATGTTCAAGTGGCATCCCTTAAGATGAAATCGCCGGCGGCTGCTGCTGGAACCACTTTACCATCCCTTCCTTAAATTCTTCCGTTTGGAATTAAGATAGTTAGGAATTCAGGGACCATCAACACATAACGCAAATGTGGGACCCTCCGAGACATTTGTGCTGCCACCAAGAGAATGTGTTCCGGTACGCTGATGAGGGCGACGTCTGTTACATGCCAACACCCATTTCCATGTCATCGTCGCTGCGTAGGACACGCTGCACACTGTCCTTGAAGGTGCTGGACCATCCTGCATACAACCCTGACTAGCACTGTGACATCTTCGGGTTCCTGAGGAACGAGTTTGAAGGCCATAAATACGGATGTGATGAAGATGCCAAGGTGGCCGAATGGTTCCAGCAGAAATCGAGTGACCTTGTGGAGGGAAGCCATCGGCTGATGGGTCAGTGGGACCCCTATCTGAACGCCCATGGGGCTGTTCTAACAGCCTGTACTTTTTCTCCCAGAACAGTCCTCCAAGGCTTTCCGTTTTAACGGGTCTAATGACATGCATTTATACAATGTAGTGGAACGTTGAGGCTCCGAGGTAAAAGATGTACCTTTGTGACGCAACGTGATTGGTCTACAGAACGACAAGACAGCTGTTTCTTACGACAGTGTCGTGAAGTAACTGTCTTAACTTGTTGGTCCGTAATTTTTATGTAATAAATATATTTATTTTCTAATGGGAGATGTACTTTTCTTGCTCGCGAGGTATTATAAAACTGTTGCGTGTATCTAAAAGAGTTGTTTTACTCGTTTTCATGCAAATATAAGGAGAATATGACTTTTCCATTGAGTTGTTGGTAGCTCTGGAGCTCCCAGGCAGTTTTTGGCAACTTCTTGCGCTTCGCTGTGCACATTACGCTCTTTCTTGTCGCATGTAATGGGCACACTTTCCGCCCTTTAAGAATATATTGGTTGAACAGTTTCGTAATAAACGCTGTCCCTTACCAAGCGCCATGCCATGAGTGAGGCACTGGATGGGGATGAGTGATGAGCTTCGTGATGCAGTCGCTGTCTCCCTCGAGCCCTTTTAACTGATTAAGTTTTAGAGCTCGGGAGACGGGAGGATAGCGTAGTCAGTATGGTGACTAGGCTATGGGCTGGGCGACCGAGGATTTGGGGTTCCATTCCCGACTGGGCTAAGAGGTTTTCTGTTTGCGAGTTTTCGGGTTCTCGCAGTGGTGTAGCTGAGGATTCAGTTTTTCCGTGGTATGTCGCCGCGTCACTGTGTAGTCGGTTACCACGTTTAGAGACATCGAGGTGACATTATCTTTAAAGGTCAAAATGTCCTTTCTTGGACACTTTTGACCCTTGAAGATGAGGCTACTTCCTTGTTTCGAACCGTCGGGAACCACTTACTCATTTTCAGGGTCATAGCTCAGAAGAATGGAATAGCAAGGTTTTTATTTTCTCTGAAGTGCACATACAGGCTCTGGAGCCGTCCCGGCCTTCTATTCCATGAGTGGCAGGGTTTCATTCCCCAAGGATAAATCGACCGGGGCGTGAAGCAGGTTATAATCTCCATCCAGTTCCCAGGTTAAGAGTGGATGGATTTGTATCTCCACTTCCCCGTGTACGTTCACGCAAGGATAACTTTGACTTTGCTCTTCAGGTTAGGGCGCAGTTGTAGGCCGGTGTTAACATCTTAATGCACGTTTGGGTTCTATAAAGACCGGAAATTTCATGACCATTTGAATATCGTATCAGCTGCTTAATTAATGTCTTGTACTTTGGAATTACGTACTGAAAATTTTACGCTACGCGTTTCATAATACGAAAGGTCTCTGAGCGCCACGTCATTGTTGCTAAAGTTTAACGCTTCGGCCGCTTTACTGACGGAGAAAGACTTTCTGGTACTCTTTGGACAGGATGAATGATATTTAGAACAAGTCAGGTCTGGCAGTGGGGCGAAACTACTGTACGTCACGATAGTCGACTGTCTGTCGCCCACCTATTAGCTAGGCACTTTGCTCAGTAATACGCAGTAAGGTTTGTAAGATGTCACTTTGTCCGCCATGTGGGCATGTGGTGGAGTGGAGGTGTAGATCCACACGTTCTTAAATTCACCCATAGATGGAGTTGTCAACTTCGGACATCGTCCGCCTTACCGTTTGGAACGAACTACGTTACCCACTGAATAGGTGGGTGGGTGGGCCCCAGAGCCGGTATGGTCGTTGTGGAGAGTAGACGGTTCTTTTGGCCTGCCCATGACCTACCAGCCATGATGACTATCCCGATATTAGGCACAGCTTTATGTGTTTGTTAATGAAGATGAATTTTGCGGAGCATTCACTGTCATTTGCGTAAATGTTAATATATTTTGTAAATTGTATGGGAGATAAGCATAGCCTACCAGATTTCATGACAATCCCTATTTCTTGATGTGACAGTATAAAATTCGTCGTAAAGTTATGTAGGCCCGTGTGTTCCACATTTAGTTTTAACAGATCTCCATAGATGGCTCTGGTGAATGGAATTGTCATATCGCTTACTGAATGCAATAATGGCACAACCCAAAAATTGCCGTTTTTGAGTTAATACTACAATTGAGCTGAAAAATACAACAACCTCATCAGACTATAACGGCATCAAACGGGGTATGTTTCATCTAACAAGTGTGCCAGTATTGTCGAATGCAGTTGTTACATTTGAGCTCAATCGTAGTATTGACTTCAAGTGGCCATTTTTGGGTTTTGCCGCTGTTGCATTTAGTGAGCGATATCACGAAACAAGGTATGTCGCAAAATTGGGCAGGTGTACTCAACTTTTTATTGTAGGGGACGGGCACCGGTAATTGTGCCATCGTTGGTCATGTTAGGGTAACAGGGTGCAGTGTAGTCTGTTGGGTTACCAGTATGATGGCTGCAGCCCTGAATAAGATTCCCACGTTTCGTTTCTTGTGTCTGTAAAATTTAAATTACTTGTGCACATGAGATGGAGCAGTGGGTTCCTCTGAAACGTCGGAATCATATCACAGTGCTACTTCCAAATTGCCCGCACTTCGCTGTGCACTCGGACCGTTTCGAGTGACGGCACACAGGGCAGCGAGCTTCTCTGTTCCATTTTACACCGAATGGGGGTCCGCGCGTCGTATTGCGTTTCATTTATGTTACGAATTTACTCACCATATTTTGAAAAATTTGATGGAAGATTTTTTTTTTTTGCTTTATAAGCTGTTGCTTTGTCTTGCTGAAGAAACGTGTATGTTCTGTCGTGATCGGTCAGCTGTTCAAAAATGGTGTCAGAACGTAATACTTCGGTGTGAATTTATGCTTTCGGACCAAAATTCTGTACAGATATTCCCCGACATAATTTCAGACTTACGCAGTTTTAAAACGGCAAAAAGAATCGAAAAAGTGACAGTTTTGATGTGCATGCCGAATTTTAATTTGAAGGATGAAAGCGCAACGAGACTAAGGTGGTGGAAGATTATTGCTGGGGGTTATTAACGCAGATGGCGGGGCGGTAATGACTGCAGCCGATCAGGTTCCAGTACGTATGTAGTCAACCATGTGTATATTATACTGAGTTTTGACATGTGCCTGTCCTATCGGAACGTAATTGCGGCTTAATTCGGGGCGGGGGGTGGGAAGCGGTATCTGTGTGTAGGCCTCTCTCTTGTTTTCGGATACGTGCTTCGTGTAGATCAAATCTCACCTGCATGATTGTCGTTTGGTTGTTTATTTTCCCTCATACCTGTTGTATGGTTTGCTCGAGATACGAACTAGCAGGTATAGACCAGCGCTCTTGCGCGCGCGCGCAAGTGTATTTGTAATCGACCTTCCCGTAAGGTTGTTACATTGCTTTCTGTCTGGAACATCTGTTCATGGCCGTAATTCCTATTTTAATTCCGAACAGTTATCACTTTGAACATTGCAAGGCACATCACGCTTTCCCGCCCGTTGTGACTGTATGAGTGGAATTACTTAATAATATTTGTGGAATTAAATCTGCGTAAGCAGTTTACTGTCGTACCTCCCGTACAAATTGGTCGCCAGCTTTTTCCCGTAGGGTCTACTTAAGCGCATTGGATCATGTGAGGCAGGAGGCCGCTTTTATCAGATCCACGTATTTTCATTCAGGACTGCCAGATTGTGTGGTAATACCGACTGGCAGGCAGTGTTAAACCTTTTGTAATGTGAGGCAGGTAGTGGGATCCGGTCCAACCGTATATGCATGTATTCTAGTGTGCTAGAATCTGAGATGTTGCAAGATACGTGACTGCGTACTCTGTACCTCCCGAGCTGTGAAGATTATTGCATGGGACAGTCCGACGCCATTTTATCAGTTCCAATTTTTTTTTTTTTTTTTCGTTCTCTTACACGCGCCAAGTGCGCCTGTTACCTTTGTTGTAGCTGCCTGTCCGCATGTATCGGCTCGGCTCCCACTGGACGGATTTTCATGAAATGTGTGAAAATTGTTAAAATCCTCTGACAGACTCGAAATTTGGTTGCCATCGGACAAAATATTGGGCACTTTGCCCCGAAAATGTAAGCACGGTTTATTGCTGCCGGTGCCGTTAAATCACCATACTGGCGCTGTCTTTCAGTGGAATGGTATATCGGGCTGCTAGGATAGCCGAGGAAGTACGAACATTACACGAATGCGTTGCGGTGTTATGTCATACGTTCGTACACTGCCTGTCGTACATTTTAAGCCATTTGATTTTTCAAGTAAAAAGGTAGGCCCTTGGGATTATAACACTGACCTATGTGTCCATTATTTGATCTCCTGAAGCATTCTATCGATATTTTCACGAAATTTGATATAGACTTTTGCCATTACGTGATAAACGAACTCTGTGATTCAGACTTTTTAATATTCGATAACAAAAGCAAGGCGAACGCACGCAAGAACTTGTGAGGTGGCGGGACCATTAGCGCCACTTATTGGAGAGTGCTGAAACTATACTAACACTCATCGAGTTTTGAAAGATGTGCAAGTCTTGTTGAGGTAATTTGTGGAACCTAAAACAACGCTGTGGTTTCGCGACGTATTTAGCATTCGGTTTGATGAAGACAACTAACAAACCACTGAACTGTGATATTTGGTATAATGATAGAACGTTACATGATGGCGCGTTTACGTAACCAGCGTTGCAGTGAAAACGCAACGATGCGTTCTTAGTATGTTGTTCAGCTACACGTCACTATCACCAATACAGCAGTACTAAGTGTCGCAGAAAAGAATGTTTTAATGGCGAATTATGTCGCCGGTAACGATAAAACGTGCTTGTGTCTTCAAATACAGTG
>Ga0136643_10008909_pt1 | contig 14720 bp, 14 predicted proteins | sample TergutLab28metaG_FD_96883 | JGI IMG/M metagenome (GOLD analysis project Ga0136643, IMG submission 96883) | Labiotermes labralis P1 segment gut microbial communities from Petit-Saut dam, French Guiana - Lab288 P1 (version 3) (version 3) | ecosystem: Host-associated > Arthropoda: Insects >... | reverse complement strand
GCCTTGAGGACCAGCAGGGCCGATGTCGCCTTGAGGACCAGCAGGTCCGATGTCGCCTTGAGGGCCAGCAGGTCCGATGTCGCCTTGAGGGCCAGCAGGGCCAATGTCACCTTGAGGACCAGCAGGGCCAATGTCACCTTGAGGACCAGCAGGTCCGATGTCACCTTGAGGACCAGCAGGGCCGATGTCGCCTTGAGGACCAGCAGGTCCGATATCGCCTTGAGGACCAGCAGGTCCGATGTCGCCTTGAGGACCAGCAGGGCCGATGTCGCCTTGAGGACCAGCAGGTCCGATGTCGCCTTGAGGTCCAGGTTCTCCTGGAAAACCCCTTGGTCCTCGGCAACAGCATTTACACCTACAACAAGACCTTGAACACTGTAATTTCCTTGAACAATTATGTGTTTTATATTTTTTATTGTTTTCTATAAAGTAGTCAAAGCTAAATTCACTCTCGAACATTTAAATCACCCTAATACAAAAAAATTAGCACATGTTTGCTTGTTTTATAATATTCTTAAAGAGAGGTACTTGTGTCCGAATTAAAGCATTGAAAATAAAATAACTCGCTAACCATTTTAGCGAGTTATTTTATTTATTACACTATTGTCTTCTAAAGCTATCAAGGGACATGTTGTTAAGCACATTACGATCTACTACCCAGTTATCTCCTGCTTCTTCAAACATTTGCTCAAAAGTTGGCATAGCACGCTCAATTTGTATACCAAATCTTATATCTTCAAAGATACCTTCTATAAGCTCGGCAGAAACAAGGTGCATAATGTGGATTCCGTGTACTGTTTCAACTATTCCAAAATCACCAACTTCGGCTTCAAAAAAAGTCCAATCCATGAATTCTGGAACAAATTGTTCGCGAATGTTTATTACATATAAGCCACCATTTGGAACTGAGGCATAGTCTTGAGAGTAAGTGGTAACTAAATCAGCAAAGTTTTCGCCGGCTTCTGCTCTTGCTAAGATGCTTTCTGCTAACTCCATTAATTCTTCAAGCGGAACCTCAGGATTTTCGTTAAAGCTAAGTAAAATATGTGCAACTCCACGATTTTCATAAACCGAACGATTTTCATCAAGCTCTGCTTGAACGTCGGCATCGTCAACTATTATGCTATCTACAATACTCATCTCAAAATTAGTGCCTATAGATTCTCTTCTAATTCTGTCTAAATATTCTTCTGGTGTTAGAAAAAACATTTGATAGAAAGCACGTTCGCCAGTTGTAAGTGCTGTTTCAAGCATTGGAATAAATTCATCTAACTCAGCTTGAATAGCTTCTATAAGTGCAGGATCGTATGAAAGACCAGCGTTTGTGCCAAAACTTGCAAGCAAAGCTTCGCCTTTAGATCTTTCAAGCCCAAGCTCAAGAAGTGCCTCTAAAAATGTTAAACCTTCAACATCTTCAAAGCCTTCTCCGCTTAAAATCTGAGTAAGTTCTTCTTCATCAGGAATATGAGTACTTTGCCCATCAGAAAGAAGTTGGGCTATGTGGAAATAAACATCTCTTGTGTAAATTCTAGCATCTCCATTTGTTGCAACAACGGTATCGCCATGCCCCATTTTAGGTTGTATTTGACAAGCCGCCAAAGAAAGTGTTAGTGCCATAGCAGCGGCAGCTACCTTTATAAGTTTTTTCATAATATTATTAATTCTCCTTTATCAAACTTCTGCAAATATTCGCGAAGCCTATCTGTTATTTATATATTGTACAACTTATTGATAAATTTTTCAAGATATTTTTTAAAATTAATATTTTGTTCACAAAGCGAGTTGTGTATGGCAATTAGATGTGTTATAATTAAATTGAAAAAAACAATAAATATATCTTTCACAAATTGAGAGGAGATAATAAATTGAAAACTACTATGAATGCTATTTTAAAGAATAAGCCAACTTTTGGCGGATTAGAACTTTTAGAGGTGGATATACCAAAAATAAAAGACGATGAAGTTTTGGTTAAAATGAAAAAAACTGCTATTTGTGGTACTGATATTAATATTTACGAGTGGAAAGAGTGGGCACAAAGAACAATAAAAACACCTATGATTATTGGGCATGAATTTGTTGGCATTGTAGAAGAAGTTGGTAAGAATGTTAAACGTGTTAAGAAAGGCCAGCTTGTTACAGGCGAAGGGCATCTTGTTTGCGGAGTTTGTAGAAACTGCTTAAAAGGCGGAGCTCATCTTTGTCGCGAAACTGTTGGCATTGGCGTAAACAAAACTGGTATTTTTGCCGAATATGCTGCAATTCCAGAGGCTAATATTTGGGCAATTGAAAACGAAAATATTCCGCTTAATGTGATTAGCTGTTTTGACCCACTTGGAAATGCGGTTCACACGGCACTGTCGTTTGATTTAGTTGGAGAAGATATACTTATCACAGGAGCTGGCCCTATTGGACTTATGGCTGTTGCTATTGCAAAACATTGTGGTGCTAGAAATATTATTGTTACAGATGTTATTCCGCACAGGCTGGAAATGGCTAAAAAAATGGGTGCAACGGCTGTTATAGATGTTAGAACAGAGAAAATTGAAGATTGTTTCCCTGCTCTTGGTATAAAAGAAGGGATAGATGTTGGTTTAGAGATGTCAGGCAACCCTCATGCGTTTAGAGATATGGTTAGAGTTATGCACCATGGCGGCAAAATTGGGCTTTTAGGGCTTATTCCTCAAGATACGGTAATAAACTGGGATGATGTCATTTTTAAATGTCTAGAGATTAAAGGCATTTATGGGCGTGAAATGTTTGAAACATGGTATAAAATGACGGCAATGGTTGGCTCTGGGCTTGATATAACGCCAGTTATTACGCACGAATTTGACTACAAAGACTTTGAAAAAGCTTTTGAAACTATGATGAGCGGACAATCTGGCAAAGTAATATTAAACTGGGAGGCATAATTAAATATGAAAACAGCTTTTAAACACTTTAATAACGTAATAAATGAAATAAAAGAGGCTGGGCTATGGAAAGAAGAAAGAATTATAACAACACAGCAATCTTCTAACATTTCAACAACTTTAAAGCAAAATGTTATAAATATGTGTGCAAACAATTATCTTGGGCTTAGCAATAATCAGGAGCTTATAGAGGCTTCTAAACAAAGCCTTGATAAATGGGGTTATGGGCTTTCTTCTGTTCGTTTTATCTGCGGAACGCAAGAGGTACACAAAAATTTGGAAGATAAAATTAGCGAATTTTTAGGCATGGAAGACACTATTTTATACTCTTCTTGCTTTGATGCAAATACTGGTCTTTTTGAAACAATTTTAGGTGCAGAAGATGCAATTATTAGCGACGAATTGAACCATGCAAGTATTATTGACGGTGTTCGACTTTGTAAAGCGGCAAGATATAGATACAAAAATAACGATATGGCAGATTTAGAAGCAAAACTGATAGAAGCGAAGGATGCAAGAATTAGGATAATTGTTACCGATGGTGTTTTCTCTATGGACGGGATTATTGCAAACCTTAAAGGCGTGTGCGACTTAGCCGACAAATATGATGCAATTGTTGTGGTTGATGATAGCCATGCGGTTGGCGTTATTGGTGATAACTTAAAAGGCTCGCATGAATATTGTGGCGTTATGGATAGAGTTGATGTTATAACAGGAACGCTTGGCAAAGCTTTAGGCGGAGCGAGTGGGGGATACACTTCGGGTAAAAAAGAAATTATTGATATTTTAAGGCAACGTTCTCGCCCATATCTTTTCTCGAATACGCTTTCGCCAACGATTGCTTCGGCATCTATCAAGGTTTTAGAATTAATTTCAGAAAAGCCAGAACTCAAGGCAAGGCTTAACGAAAATATGAAATATTTCAGAGAAAGAATGACGGCAGAAGGCTTTACATTAGCAGGTGCCGACCATGCGATTATTCCGGTTATGTTAGGAGATGAAGTTTTATCACAAAAAATGGCTAAAATACTGCTTGAAAAGGGTGTTTATGCTGTTGGATTCTTCTACCCTGTTGTTCCAAAAGGAAAAGCAAGAATAAGAACGCAAGTTTCTGCGGCTCATACTAAAGAGCAATTAGACTACGCTGTAAATGCTTTTGTAGAAGCAAAAAAAGAGCTAGGGATTTAATCCCTAGCTTTTCTAAATAATAAAATATATTATCTAGGAAAAAACGCACGAAGTTGACTCAAACTTACATGCTCAACATCGCCATCATTATATGCCATTATTAAAGGTTGCAGGCTTGACAAAACACCATTATACCAGAATAAGCCTTCCTGCCAATTACCTTGAAATGTCATAGTGTTAAATGCTTCCTGCAGTTCTATAACCTGTTCCTTTGGTAGTATACGTTTGTAACCATCAAAGAAAGTTACCCTAACATAGTTCTCTAGATCCTCATCGATAACAGCAAGGTAATAGTAACCGCGTGACCAATGTGCAAAGTATAGCTGATGAGCTTGTGTATCTTGCACTTCAATAGGCTCTGGTTCCGTAACAGTGCCATCCATGTTTTCCATTTCTGGATAAAAGCGAATGGCTTGCTGGTTTTCACCAACCCATTCTGCCCTTTGTCTACTAACAAGTTGCCTTGCCCTACGTGCATAAGTTTCTCCTATTTTAATGCCGTTTGAGTTGAATAAAACGACTTTGCTTTCCATAAAATATTCTCCCTTCATAGAAGATAGTTTAACAAAAAATGTATCCTGCTGTTTTCTACACGGGCAACCGGCCCTATGTATTGGGTGCCACCCCCCTATACATCATTAAATATATACGATATTTGAATGAAATTGTCTGAATGACTGAAAAGCTTTCATATTAAATTTATATTTCCCCCTTGACATTGACCCTGCGTAAACTTGTATAATAGAATCTGAGGAGGTGATTTCTTGGAATTGATTAGAATAAACGAAGTTGTAGAATCCTTTGGTGTTTCAAGCAGGACGCTAAGGTATTACGAAGAAAAAGGCTTGCTTTGGAGTCAGCACCCCGAAAACAAAGCACAGAGGTATTATGATGAATCTGCACTAGAAAGACTAAAGCAAATAATTGTTTTGCGTAAACTGCAAATACCTATAAAAGATATAGTAACTATATTTGAAAGTGAAAGCATGTCAGCATTAATACAGGTTTTTGTGGACAAGCTAGATACACTTGATGTTGAAATTACGGCTTTATCGGAGCTTAGGAGGCTTGTGGATGATTTTCTGCACAAAATGCTAATAAGTGGGATAAAGAAAATATCAGCTATAACTTTGCTTTATGAAGAAACAGAAAAGCGTATTGCAACGACAGGAGAAAGTGAACCTATTTCACTTGAGAGAGTTTCAGAGGTAAGCCGCAACGTATTAAAGTTGCATGATGTGCGAATTATTCGTTTGCCATCCATGCGAGTATTGAGTTCTAGGTTGAAAACGGGCGAGGTAGAAGCCTTGGATTTAGATAAAATGCAAAATCTATTTACTTCCTATGGATTTAGCCCTAATCCCAGTTTTCATAATTGTTTTTTTAAAAAAGAAATAAATGACGAATGGGTAATGATGATAAAAATTCCTATTGATTATGAAAATCGAACACAATATATAGATGAGCATTTCCAAGGTGGTTTGTATGCTGTTTCTAGCTCATTTATGGAAGATATGGACGATACTTTTGTTCTCTTAAGGGATTGGGTTAACAAAAGTGATGATTTTGAACTTGAAACTGGTATTGAAATGATTGAAGAGATTTTGCCGTGGGATATTGCAATAAAATTTAATCGATACCAGCAAGATGTATATATTCCAATAAAAATGCGATAGGAGCAAAAGTATGATTAAACAGTTAATGAAAGACCCGAACACACAGTTGACGGAGGAGCTTTTGGCTACGACTCTAGGTGATAGCTTTAAAGCTTGGAAAGTATTCAATGAAAACATCCTAAATTTTGATATTTCGCTTGAGTGGCGATGGTATAGAGATGGTGGATGGCTTGCAAAGTGCACGTATAAGAAAAAAACTATAATTTGGGCTTCTGTTTCAGAGGGATTTTTTTCGGCTAGTTTTCTTTTTTCTGAAAAACCGCAGTTTCGTGCAGGCATACAGGAACTGGATATTTCTGAAGATTTAAAGAATACGTTTACAAGTTCGCCAAAAGGGAAATGGTTTTCAATTGCAATTGATGTGTATAACGAAAATCAGCTATCGGATGTATACAAGTTGATTGACTATAAAAAACGTGCAAAATAGGCAATTAAAAAGGAGTTTTATAATATGAAAATGAGATTTGAAGATAGAAATACGTTTTACGTTTCTGGTTATTCGATGGAAACGAGTGAAGAAACACTTGAAAAAGATTGTGCAGCACTTAGAGAGAAATATGAGGGTCAGTTAAGGGCTGTTTCAGATGATTTATACTTTGTTTCGTTTATGTCAAAAGATGGTGTTGTGGTTTCGCCTATGGCAGAAGGTGGCGTTATGACTTATCTTTTAGGCGTCGAATCAAAAACCCAAATTCCAGCTACCGAAGGTGCAACATGTATTGAAGTGCCTGCCGCTCGCTTTGTGGTAGCCACTGTTCCAGATAATGTACCTATATTAGCCACATGGCATGAATTTTTTGAAAAAGGAATACCAGCTTTAGGTGCCGCCATTGATTTGGAGTATAATTTTTATCTTGAGTCTTTTGATAAAAACGGTACTTGTGAATTATGGATTCCAGTGATAAAATCTGATGTATAGGGATTGTTTGATATAAGCTTAGCTAAATAGGCAAAGAAGCAATTAATAAATTGTCTCTTTGCCTATTTAGATTTTATAGCCCAAGACGTGCAAACACATCTCCGTCTGATATAAGGCTGGTTTCTACAAACCCAAGTGATGCGTACAATTTTCGCACTACTTCGTTGGATAGTTCATAAGATACAGCTATCAAGTTAGCTTTCCCTTGTGGAAACGACTTAAGAAGCTCTATAATTTTTATAAGAGACTGTCTGCCAAGCCCCTTACCTTGATGTTTTTCATCAATCATAAATCGGAAAAGGTAGTAGCCAGTTTTGTCTCCAAAATTTTTATTAAAAAAGTTATCTTCATCAAGTTCGACAAATTCAATCATTGCGAATCCTATAACTTCATCGTTATTGTATATAGCAAAAGGCATGTATGGTTTCTCGTTATTGATTACATTTGCATAAGCTTCTGCCAAGCTGTATACATTAGATGATAAAAAATTTTCTTGACCACTCGCTACCTTTAACTCTATTACATCATCAAAATTATCTTCGGTTATTTTGCGTAGTTCAATCATTATGCGCTCCCTTTTAGTTAATATAGTTGAAAAGCTTTAATGGTACATAATAAACATTTCTTCAATAGAAAGTTTGCTTTTTTCATCAGGTTGCTTTGTTGGAACTCCAAAAGGCATTTGGGCAATTAATTTCCATTCGTTTGGAATTTTCCATGTTTCTTTAACTGCACTATCAATAAGAGGATTATAATGTTGCAATGAGGCACCAAACCCTTCTATCTGTAAAGATGTCCAAATCATATATTGCAAAATGCCATTCGCCTGTTGTGCCCAAATTGGGAAATTATCACTATAAAGTGGAAATTTATGCTGCAAGCCATTAACAACTGTTTCATCATCAAAATACAAAACTGTTCCATAACCATTAGCAAATGAAGCAATTTTATCTTCAGTTTGCTGCCAATTTTCAGGCTTTACAACTTCTCTCAGTGCCTCCATTGTTAGGCTCCATAATTTTTTGTGATGTTCATCAAGTAGCAAAACTACCCTTGAACTTTGAGAGTTAAACGCCGAAGGAGCATGTAACATCGCATCCTTAATAACTTCTGCAATGCGTTCATCTTTTACTTTAGATTCAGGACTGATACTATAAAACGAACGCCTTTCTTTTAAAGCCGAATAAAAATCTTTTGACATAATTATTTTCCTTTCATTAAAAGTTGAATATATCACAAGTTTATAAAAGAGGTGACTATAAGCCACCTCTTTTTAATAAAAACTTATTATCTTTCGTTTACTGCCCCAAGAGCTGCATGAGCCGCTGCAAGCCTTGCAATCGGTACTCTAAATGGTGAACAAGAAACATAGTCAAGCCCTACATGGTGGCAGAATTCGATTGAATAAGGGTCGCCCCCATGCTCGCCACAAATACCAAGTTTAATATCTGGTCTTGTAGATTTACCGCGTTTGCAAGCAATATCAATAAGTTCGCCAACACCTGTGCGATCTAAGCGGGCAGTTGGGTCTACTTCGTAAATATTATTGTCTATATAATCGTTTAGAATCTTACCAGCGTCATCACGAGATAAGCCGTAAGTAAGTTGTGTTAAGTCGTTAGTACCGAACGAGAAGAACTCAGCTTCTTTGGCAATAGCATCTGCTGTTAACGCTGCACGAGGAATTTCGATCATAGTACCAACCATATATTCAATAGTTGTTCCCATTTTTTCGAATACTTCTTTCGCCGTTTCGTCAACAATATTTTTAACAAATCTGTATTCTTTAATTTCGCCAACAAGCGGAATCATAATTTCAGGAACAACATTAAAACCTTTGTTTTTCTTAACTTCGATAGCCGCTTCTAAAATTGCTCTAACCTGCATTTTAGTTATTTCAGGGAAAGTTACTGAAAGTCTACATCCACGGTGCCCCATCATTGGGTTGATTTCGTGCATTGCAGCAGCTTTTGCTTTTAATTCTTCTACAGTTTTGCCTGTGATTCCTGCAACAACTTTATAGTCTTCTTCAGAATGAGGAACAAACTCATGTAAAGGAGGGTCTAAAAGCCTGATTGTAACAGGGCGGCCTTCCATAGCTTCATAAATTTCAACAAAGTCTTTCTTTTGGAAAGGCATGATTGATTCAAGAGCCGCTTCTCTTTCTTCTAATGTATCAGACATAATCATAGCTCTAAATTTAGGTATTCTGTCAGGCTCGAAGAACATATGCTCTGTACGAGTAAGGCCGATACCTTCTGCACCAAATTCTAATGCTTTTCTAGCATCTTCAGGAGTGTCCGCATTTGTTCTAACTTTAAGTTTTCTATGCTCATCTGCCCATTTCATAAGCTTTTCAAAATCGCCAGAAATTTCAGATTCAACAGTTCCGATAACTTCATTGTAAATAAGGCCAGTAGAACCGTCGAGAGAAATAAAGTCGCCCTCTTTAATCGTGCATCCAGCAAGCTCAAAAGATTTTGTGCCCATTTTAATTTCTTCACAACCAGAAACGCAGCAAGTGCCCATTGCACGTGCAACAACTGCCGCATGTGAAGTCATACCACCTTTAACCGTTAAAATACCTTGAGATGCAGCCATGCCTTCAATATCTTCAGGAGAAGTTTCGTTTCTAACTAATATAACTTTTTCGCCTCTATCGTGAGCATCTTTCGCATCTTTAGAAGTAAAGTAAACTTGCCCGCAAGCAGCACCAGGAGATGCTGGAAGAGCTTTTCCGATAGGTTTTGCCAAAGCAATAGCCTTAGGGTCAAAAGTTGGGTGTAAAAGTTGGTCTAACTGCTTAGGGTCAACCTTTAAAACAGCTTCTTTAGTTGTGATTAAACCTTCATCAACAAGCTCAACAGCAATTCTTAAGGCAGCAGCAGCAGTTCTCTTGCCGCTACGAGTTTGAAGAATATAAAGTTTGCCGTTTTCGATAGTCATTTCCATGTCTTGCATATCTTTGTAATGCTTTTCGAGTTTATCAGAGTAACCTAAAAATTCTCTGTAAACTTCTGGCATATCTTTTTCTAACTCTTCAAATGGCTTAGGAGTACGAACGCCCGCAACAACGTCTTCACCTTGTGCATTAATCATATACTCGCCATAAATTTTGTTTTCGCCAGTTGCTGGGTTACGGCTGAAAATAACACCCGTTCCAGAAGTTTCACCCATATTACCAAATACCATTGATTGAACGTTAACAGCAGTTCCCCAGTCGTAAGGAATATCGTTCATTCTTCTGTAATAGTCAGCACGAGGGTTGTCCCACGATCTGAAAACCGCAGCGATAGACTCATATAATTGGCCTTTAACATCGCTTGGGAAGTCGTCGCCATGCTTATCTTTGTAAATTTTCTTAAATGTTGCAACGAGTTCTTTCAAATCTTCTGTAGACATTTCTAAATCGTCTTTATAGCCTTTAGAAGTTTTAAACTCATCTAAAACTACTTCAAAATAGTGCTTAGAAACGCCGATAACAACGTCTGAAAACATCATGATAAATCTTCTATAAGAGTCGTATGCAAAGCGTGGATTGTTTGTAGCTGCCGCTAAACCTTCAACCGCTTCATCGTTAAGACCTAAATTTAAAACAGTGTCCATCATGCCAGGCATAGAAGCACGAGAACCTGAACGAACAGAAACTAAAAGCGGATTTTTAGTATCGCCAAATTTTTTCTGAGAAATTTTTTCAAGCTCTTCAATCGCTTTGTCAACCTGAGCTTTAACTTCATCGCTCATAACTTTGCCGCTTGTGTTGTATAAAGTACAAGCCTCTGTAGTAACTGTGAATCCTTCCGGAATAGGAAGACCAAGGCTTGTCATCTCAGCAAGGTTTGCACCTTTGCCGCCTAAAAGCTCTTTCATCTTTCCAGTTCCCTCTGAAAACATATAAACATATTTTACACTCATTGTAAAACCTCCTGTGTCTTTTGTGTTGCTCTAAAGATAATTATAACATATTTTGCTATGGTAATACAATCATTTTTCAAATAATACAGAAAGTTTTTTTTGCCTCTTCAAAACATTAACAATAACATTTGCAATTTCAAAATCGACCATGCTATGGATAACTGAGCCAAGCCCAACTAACAGCAAAACAGATGTAAAAAATCCACCGCTATACCAAGCTTCTGCCATATTTCCGCCAAAGTAGAAAATACTCACAACCACCACTTCACATGCAGCGTGAAGTAGCCCAACCCAAAATGAGAAAAACCTAAGCTTAACAAAAGAAAGTTTTTTACGTTTAACTTTTACTCTATGTAAGTAATACGAGCCTGCTAAAGCAAATATAACGTGAGTAAGTGCCCTAAGCACTACAATTGTGGGAACTGCTGTGAATTGAAAGCCAACAGTTGTGCCAAGTGCTACAGCCACAGCCATAGATGGAGAAATAAACATGGCTACAAAAATAACTGTGTGAACTGCAAGGGTGAAAGAAGCAGGAGTTAATAAAACTCGTGGAGCAAACATAGGTATCATCGTACCTATTGCAATTAATAAACCGGCTAAACATAGCTTAAAAACATTATTCTTCATTAAAGAAGACCTCCTTGGATATTATATCTATACATATGTCATGACATATATAAATATACAAGAAAGTCTAACCTTTGTCAAGTGTTTTATTCACAAAATAAATATCCTGCATTTTTTAAGTCTTTACATATTTCTTTAAAATGACTCTCATCACGGCAGGCAATAGTATGTAAGTGCACACCTGAGGTAAGCTCTGATAATAATTTAGCATCAGAGGTTTTAACTTTTTCTAAAAACACATCTACATCTCTTCGGCTTTGAAGGTTTAAGTTGCCTGTAATTTCGCCATATACATCATGTTCGACTGTAACATCAAGTATCGTAGCACCCAAATCAACTATTGTGTATAACTCTTGAACTGTATCCTTTGGCATGTGCTGGCAAGCTATTTTACCTAAATACTGGCTAATTTTAGGGGTTATATATCCTCTTGCTGTAGCGATGATTTCATTGCCATGTGCCCTTAAAAGGGCAATATCACCAACAATAATTTGCCTGCTTACACCTAGTTTGTTTGCAAGCAAAGAAGCACTCAAAGGTGTTTCTGATGTGCTAATCATATCTAAAATTTTTTTTCGGCGCGCGTTAGCTTCCATAACAAATTACTCCATTTTAACATTTTCTAAAAGCCATTTAGCAACAGCATTATCGCCACTTTTTCCAATAATGTCTGTAGCAATGTTTTTTATTGCTTGTGCTGCGTTTGCAGTTGCATAGCTTTCGTCACAAAATTCAAACATTTCTATATCGTTTAATCCATCACCAAAACAAATAACCTTATCTGCTTTAGTTAGCTCCTTAAGCTTTTTCACAGCCTCACCCTTACCTGTGTTTTCTGGAAAAACTTCAAGCCAATATTCGTCTTGGTTGTATATATCTCGTTGAAAATAACAAAGAAAACCCTTGTTATGAAATAAATTTGCTAAAACGCCAATTTTTTCACTCTCTGATATTACTAGGATATTAACAGTTTCGCCAACCTTTAGCTCCTTTTTAGAATCGACAGGGCAAAGCCGCATATCACCTTGTCTTGATGCCAAGAAATTTAAAACTCCGAAAGACTCTTTCGAAGCTTCCCAAAAAACTCTTTCTTTTCCATCTTCACAGGCAAAAACTAAAGGATTGTGCCCGTGTTCTATAAGCGTATCAACAATAAAATCTCGTTCAGATTTAGTAAAAGAAACAGTTTCTTTAATTTCGCCTGTTTTGGGTTCTACCAAATAAGCACCGTTTAAAACTGCAACGGGCAGCCTTAAATCAAGCCCACTTGTAACGACGCTGGCACTAGAAAAAGAGCGAGCCGTTGCATAGGTAAATAACATTCCGTTGTTTACTAAATTGTTAATAATTCCAATGGTTTCTGGTGGGAGTTTGGCATATTCGTTTAAAAGTGTTCCATCTAAATCAGAAACATATAGAGTTTTCATAAATTAACCCTCTCTAAAAGCCATTTTGCGACTGCATCTTCTGTATGTTTTTCAATAACACCAGTTGCAATATTTTTAAGCTCTTGTACGGAGTTTTCGGTTGCATAGCTTTCGTCGCAAAACTTAAACATTTCTATATCGTTAAACCCGTCGCCAAAGCAAACCACCTTGTCTGCTCCAGCCATTTCTTTAAGTTTTTTTACGGCTGTGGCCTTATCTGTGTTTTCTGGGTAAATTTCAAGCCAATACTGTTTTTCATAATACATGCTTTTATAAAAATAACAAGAAAAGCCTGCATCAATAAACATTTTTTGAAGTGGACCGATACTTTCGTTTTCAAATTTTACAATTATTTTTGAAACATCTAAATCGGTAACCTCTTCTTTTGAAACAACATTGTAATACTTTTGCTCTACGCCATCAACACATGTGTAAACTAAGGCGTGGCAACCATTTTCAGAAAGTGTTTCGATAATAAAATCTCGTTCGTATTCTAAAAAAGAGCTTGCTTTAATAATCTTGCATGTTTTAGGCTCTACCAAATAAGAGCCGTTTGCAAGAATTAGTGGAAGCCTCAAATCAAGCCCGCTAGTAACTTCTTTTGAACTATCAAAAGAACGGCCTGTTGCAATAGTAAACAGCATACCTTGGCTTACCAAATTGTTAATAATTTCAATAGTTTTCGATGAAAGTTTTGCATGCTCATTTAAAAGTGTGCCATCCAAATCAGAAACATATAAAGTTCTCATGATTAAAACCTTATTTTTTCTTGGATATATGCAACAAGGTTTTCGATTTTAACTCTTTCTTGTTCCATCGAATCTCTGTCGCGAACAGTTACCGAACCATCTTCAACCGATTCGAAATCGTATGTTATACAAAAAGGCGTTCCAATCTCGTCTTGCCTTCTATATCTTTTGCCGATAGAGCCAGATTCGTCGTAGTCACAGTTAAAGTATTTAGAAAGTTCGCTATAAATCTCACCAGCACCTTCTGCAAGTTTTTTAGAGAGTGGCAAAATTGCAGCTTTTATAGGAGCTAAGGCTGGTGAAAATCTTAAAACCGTGCGGATGTCGCTATCAGCAACCTCTTCTTCATCATATGCTTCGCAAAGGAAAACAAGCGTAACTCTATCTGCACCCAAAGAAGGCTCAATGCAATATGGGATGTATTTTTCATTCGCATCTTGGTCGAAATAAGTCATATCCTCGCCCGACTCGGTTTGATGTGCCTTAAGGTCGAAATCTGTTCTCGATGCAACGCCCCAAAGTTCGCCCCAGCCAAACGGGAATAGATAATCTATATCAGTAGTTGCGTTAGAGTAGTGAGAAAGTTCTTCTTCGCCATGGTCTCTAACTTTTAAATTTTCTTCGTTTATTCCTAAAGATAATAGCCAATCCATGCAGAATTTTTTCCAGTATTCAAACCACTTAATTTCTTCGCCAGGTTTACAGAAAAATTCAAGTTCCATTTGCTCGAACTCTCTTGTTCTAAAAATAAAATTGCCCGGGGTTATTTCATTTCTAAAAGATTTACCGATTTGACCAATACCAAAAGGCATCTTTTTTCTCGTTGTTCTTTGAACATTTTTAAAATTAACAAAAATACCTTGAGCCGTTTCAGGGCGAAGGTAAACCACATTTTTAGCATCTTCAGTAACACCTGCATGAGTTTTAAACATAAGGTTAAACTGTCTAATATCTGTAAAGTTGTGCTTGTTGCAAGAAGGGCAATTTACGCCTTTTTCTTTAATGTATTCAGCCATTTGCTCGTTACTCCAAGAGTCAACAGGTTCTTCAACTTTTTCGCCTTTTTCAGCCATATAATCTTCAATGAGCTTGTCGGCTCTAAAACGTTCTTTACATTCTTTGCAGTCCATCAAAGGGTCAGAAAAGCCGCCAACATGCCCACTTGCAACCCAAACATTAGGGTTCATAATAATGCCAGTGTCAACCCCAACATTATGCGGGTTTTCCTGCACAAATTTTTGCCACCATGCTTTTTTTATATTATTTTTAAGCTCTACGCCCAAAGGCCCATAATCCCAAGTATT
>Ga0136643_10008906_pt1 | contig 14722 bp, 6 predicted proteins | sample TergutLab28metaG_FD_96883 | JGI IMG/M metagenome (GOLD analysis project Ga0136643, IMG submission 96883) | Labiotermes labralis P1 segment gut microbial communities from Petit-Saut dam, French Guiana - Lab288 P1 (version 3) (version 3) | ecosystem: Host-associated > Arthropoda: Insects >... | reverse complement strand
TGTACAGTAAGGGAGTACAGTGTACAGTAAGAGAGTACAGTGTACAGTAAGGGAGTACTGTGTACAGTAAGAGAGTACTGTGTACAGTAAGAGAGTACTGTGTACAGTAAGGGACTACTGAGTACGAGTAAGAGAGTACAGTGTACAGTAAGGGAGTACTGTGTACAGTAATAGAGTACTGTGTACAGTAAGAGCGTACTATGTACGTGTAAGCGAGTACTGTGTACAGTAAGCGATTACTGTGTACAATAAGAGAGTACAGTGTACATTAAGGGAATACTGTGTACAGTAGGAGAGTACTGTGTAAAGTAGTAAGGGAGTACTGTGTACAGTAAGAGAGTACTGTGTACGAGTAAGAAAGTACTGTGTACAGTAAGAGAGTACAGTGTACAATAAGGGAGTACTGTGTACTAAACTAAAACCCTAAATTCTGTAGTAAACTGAGTTCTACAGCAATTTACAGGTGTATCTGTATCCTCTGTTAAGTCAAAGAGGTCTAATTCGATTTTGCATAAACCATGAAGTTGGTAAGTTTTCTTTAAACAAATAACTAATTCAATGGAGCAGAGTACTTTTTAAAAGTTGACAGCTCCTCCGCTAGCCAAGAATTTTCCCGCATATTATTGAACACAAATGTTCATTACCATAGACACAATATCCCATCACTTGTCCCTGTCTTACACCATGTCAGTACAGTGCACGTACACTTCCCCATTTTTTTCCTGAAGATCCATTTCAAAATTATCCTCCCCTCTACGCGTAGCTATCACAAGTGGCTTGCGTCTTTCCCATTTGCCCATCTAAACCCTGTATGCAGCTCTCCCTCTCTCACACGTGTCAAATGTCCCACTCCCGTCATTCTTCTTAATTCTGTCACCGACGTAATTTCTGGTGAGGAACCTTTTCAGGTGAGACGTCACATTTGTTTATTATTCAATGATTAATAGAAGTTTAGTTGTATTCTAAGGCAACTTTATTATATAAACATTTTAAGAGGACATTGTTACATGTTTCGGCGTACTTGAAACCTTTGAAGTCTGTAACTCAACAGAATTGAATATTTGAAGAATAAAAGACCAACTTGATGTCACTTGCTGTTTTATTTCACTTCTTATGTGCTCAGCATGTTTCGGACATTAATATATCCATCATCAGGAGCTTGCGACTATTCTGTTGAATTACCACATTGGTCGTATTGTTCTTGGTTCGATGTGTGTGGGAGTTTCGGTGTGGTTGGGTTGGAGTGGTATCCGTGTTGCAGACTGAAGACTGCAACACGGAAACTCCAACACATCGAACCAAGAACAATACGACCAATGTGGTAATTCAACAGCACAGTCGCAAGCTCCTGATGATGGATATATTAATGCCCAAAACATGTTGACCACATAAGATGTGAAATAAAATAGCAAGTGACATCAAGTTGATCTTTTATTCTTCAACTATCACAATGATGCACGGTCCAGTAAACATAAGAGTCATATACATAATTAACAACGCCTTAAAATGATGAAATCTCGCTTAAATTCAAAAGTTAATACGTTATATTAAATATAAAATACAAATTGGATATCAGTAATATTATTATATTATATTATTATATTATTGTATTAATCATTGGTAAGGAACATAAATTCCTTTAAACAACTAAATTGCCAAAGCGATAGAGCAGACTGATTCCGGGCCCCATAAACGCTGTCAGTATGTCGACCCTCTGTTGTGACCCACCTACTTTGGTCGATAGGCATCAGCGTTTCGGAGGAGACTGTTGCCTCTCTTTGCAGGGTATTACAATTAATCTCGAATCGACATCTATCTTGACGATGGAGAAAGCAGGTACCACTTGCTTTGTTTGCCTCTCTACTAGACTGCACGACGTCACATGCAAGTAATATTCCCTGGCGTGAGAAACACGAACCTCATTAACGACATAGGATAAACCGGGTTTAAAATTCACCAGGAGCGTAATATGTGAAGTGGCCAGTAGTGCACAGACATAGAGTTGTGCAGGAGCTTTTTCACTACACCAATTGTGAGATAACACTAGTTATATACACTTCAGAGTTGAAAAGCTTTTGTATCCAGTGTCTGTAACAGTGCGGTGAAAAGGCTGCAGTTGGTAAAACGGCAAACAATAGCTCGGTTTCAAAACCATATTTCACGGAAAACCAAACCTAGATTGCATTAAAGCCACGCATTCAAAATTGTATTTTGTATTCCATGATGATAACTTATACATTTCTCTAACTCTCTTGATCCCTGGGTAGAGAGTTTCTGGTTTCAAGTCACAGGTTCCTTCACTTCCCTTCTCAAGCCTCTCTTCTTGAAGCAACTCTGCCATCCGACACACCCCCTTCCCTCCCTTTATATTTCCTTTGACCTTCGTTAAACTAATTACTATATATCTCTCTTAATGCCATCCACTCTATTTCTACTTTACACTTAGAGGCTGCATCTCGTGTTCCAAAGTTGGCACTGCCGTCTTGGCTCTTGTAACTGACCTCCAGTTTCTAGTAACTGCCAGAACATAACTCCTGTAATGGGTTCCTCAGTTAACTGCACTCTCACACAAATACTCGTAGTTATAAGAGACTAGAATTTCGCGGTAAGCCACTCCTCGGCATTTGATACGAGCTAATTGCTACTATCAGTCCTATAATAGTGTTTCACCCGCTTGGTGTATAGACATAGACATTGGTTAGTAGTTGTAAAATAATAGTCTGTAGCATTCAGAGTAATTGAGAGGCGTCCGTGTTGGACGGTGTTTTAGAATGGTTGACAGCCACCCGTTTCTGTAACCCTCTTTAATGTCGCGCTGCCAGAAAGGTAAATCTTCATGTTATAGCGACCCGTGTAACGTGGTGAGTAATGCCCACATCGATATACGGTTCTGTGACATCGCAGAGTGAATTCACTACCATGATGCCCACATAAAATCTTGTTTCTAACATTGTACTTAAACAGGGGTGAACAAGACAAAACTGCTGCATCGCAAGGTTGTGTTTCTGTGATACAGTTGGTTAGAGTTTACTTGTTATTATGTAACAAAAATATACGGATAAGCTAAATGAGATGTTCGTCCTACAGTGTTGTAATGAATCTTACGTGTACCAGTTTTGTGTCTCTACAAGTTTCCGGAATGTTTCTTGTAGTTTATTTATCTCAGTATTTAACCAACTTGATGCACAAAATTTGTTTCACAATAAGTTTTATTTCATGCCTCTACGTGCTTCGAGCACATGTGCTCATCATCAGGAGGTCAAAATTGCATTACACAGCCTCTGGTATTATCAAACCTATAGGTGGTCTCCTGATGATGAACACATGTGCTCGAAACATGTAGAGGCATAAAATAAAACTTATTGTGGAGCAAATTTCGTGCATCAAGTTGGTTAAATACTGAGATAAATAAACTTAGATGCACGGTCAACAAAACATCAAAATTTCTTGTAGTTGTTTATTTTTGTGTTTCTTTTTTACTAGCCCTTGGGAGACTAATATTAAAATTAATTTATTTTAAAATTTGTTTCCTTCTCACATGGAAGATCAATCGGTTTATGTGTTAGGGAAACAGTCGGCCTTTATTGTTAGTATCAAATGAAACACAAATACACTCTGTGGAAGAAATTCTGAGATTTTGTGTTTTTAACGTGTAGGAGTAACTGAAACATAAATGGTTAAATGATTTCTGTCTTGGAAGTCTAAACCAGTAACTTTACGCAGTAGGTCAATTTCTGCGAATTTGACAGTAGTCACGATAATAACTACTTTTAATGTATTCCAAGGGCTCTTTACCGTGATATTAGAAGCCTGATGTTTGTTCCTAAGGTGAACCATTCGAGTTTCTTCCACAGCATCGCGCCGTATTTCTTGGCATTCCTATTTATATTACCTTTCAGTGTGCAATTGAAGCTCACAGATGGTTTCTTCCCTTATGGGTTTCCGACCAAAATTTTGTAAATATTCCTCATGTCTCCAGTTCAGGTCCCGCCTATCTCATAATCCTTGATGGAAATTCCTTAATAATATATTTGAAGAATGCAAATTGGCAAGCTCCTCATTTTACAGTAACCAATGACTATTTTTTATTTGCTTCAATTACGTTCAGCGTCCTGTTCTCAGACATCCCCAATCTAAAGCACAGAGTCATTCAAGCAAACAAAAGTCACACTATTCATGCTTGCAGAGATGGAGTTGCCAAATCGCATGAAGAGCGCGCTGGAGCGAGACGACCTGGATCTGGAGGCCGGTAACGAGGGCGACAGTGAGACAGGCCAGCAACTCTACAATGGTTACCAGGGCCCGTTGCGGGAGGCGGGCGACGTCAATTCTGTGGGCGGCGCATCTAACATGGGCGAAACCGGGGAAGACGGTCCATCTGTTGCCAACAGTTGGTTCCACGTGTCCCGACTGGTCATCGTCCTGGTCATCATCCATTTATTGTGAAGAGCTGGGTTTTCGGTCGACGCCATATGGCTCAGGTGTTTTAGAAACGTCATTGTCGCCTGTTTAACTCGTGCGCATTGTAGTATGTAGCACGGACTTCGATACATTGAATGACAGCGTATAAACCCGAATACGTTTGTCGATACACCGCTGTTAGCGGAAGAAATAAAAAGCGGTGGAAAAAACTGTTATAGTCCAGTAGCATGGGCTGAGCGATGTCATAGCTCGTTTTTATACCTGTCAGTAGTAAAGAGAAACATACGTGGATTCGAGTGTTATGACGGATACTCAAAGTTACGACCATAATCCATATTCTGACAGAAGGCTCAAATAATATTAGAGACAGATCGGGTTATGGCAGGATATAATGACATCATGACACGTTATTACAAGTAATTATCCTGATATCTTAAAAATAACACCAGGGTAACCTTTGCATGTTGGTAAAAGACGCTATCTCTGAGACAGAATTACTTTGATCATTACAGTGATTTCCAAACCGTGTTCGTGGATCCCTGAGTTTGAGTTGCTTAACAATAGTTACGTTAATGGGACTAAAAATTAAGTAACGGGTGCTCGATAAAACCCCATGTAATCAGTTTAGTAACTTATATTATTCTGTAAATATTTTAAGGGTGGTGTATTCAAGGAGGATGAGATTGGCGGGGCGTACAGAATACATGGAGGGGACGTGACATTCATAACAACTGTAGCCGGGGAACGTAATAGAAGAGATCACTTGGGAGACCTGGGAATAAATTGGAGGCTAATGTTAAAATATACGAGTATCTCAAGTGACTAGGTTATGTTCATGTAGGCTGGATTTACGTGGGTCGGGATAAATTCCAATAGAGGGCTCTTGCGATAAAAGTAACCAAGTCTGAGTACCATAAAATGCACAAAATTTCTCGGGTACCTCACTTGCTAAAAACTTCTGAATATCACCTTGCTAAATGAGGTACTTAACAAAGAACAGTTCTATATAAATGCTGCAAAAACAAAGGAAATGGAGTAGTCCTATGTTCCGACATAATATTTCGTCAGAAAGGTCATTCGCCTCATGCTGCTACAGTTACTTCGTTATCCGTTGCGTTGCAGCAGAACTCTAACTCAGCTGTTTATATAGAAGTATCTTCTACGGGGATAGATAGACGGAAGGATATAAGTGACAGGAAGACGAGGAAGAAGGCGTAAGAAGCTACTAGATAATCTTGAGGAAACAAGAGATACTATAAATAATAATAATAATAATATTTATTTACTGCAATTGGGTTGTTATCCGGTTGCAGTGGTTATTTTACATGCAAAGAAAACATTAAATTGGTTACTACTAAATTTAAGTTGGGAGGGCTACATGAGAAGCATGTAGTGGCAACTTGGAATGTTGGGAACCGTCTCAGCATTTGCTTTTAGGCAAACGGAAACCAAGAAAAACTTGTGTCGAGATGGCCGTTCGCAGGACTTTCCTAATACTGACTTCTAGCCAGCAGTCCGGCATCTTACGTAAAAAAAAAGGAATACACACATAGTACAACAAATACACATAAGATAACAACACACACAAGACAACTATAACAATACACACGTCCAACCAACAACAATTACAGACAAGACAACTTATAACTAGCATCAAAACACCCGAGACAAATTAGAATACAGCATGTACAAAAGGTAAAAACACCCAAGCAAGAAAGTACTGTGTACAGTTTCTCGTAACTGTTTTTTTATAACCATTAATTCACTCACACTTTCACCACAGTCTTTCACTTCTCATCACTTACTACTCCTATAAAACTTTTCCATAAAGATTCGTCCCCCCCTTCCCAATACTGCACTTCACTTCACCTCATTCCACTTCACTTTGCTTCATTCACTTCACTTCACTTTATTTCACTTCGCTACACTTCACATTAGATAACTTTTCACTTCACTTTAGACTTTTCACTTCACTAGACTTCGCTTCTCTACACTTTTCGATGATTTCCAGCATTAATTCCTTTTAATTCATCTCAATTACCGCTTTACTTATCCTCTTTTTAAAAGTGAATGGTTTGCAGGGGAGGATTCCTAACACTTGAAGAATTCCTAACACAATTGAAAGAGGAAACACTAGACCGTATCCTGTGGAGAACTCGCCTTGGAAGGGGCTGTGGATCTGTAGTAAGACAGACTGTCGAATAAACTGATGATCTACGGACGATTTTAGACAAATTCTAGCGTGTTATACCAGAACAGCTTTGATCTTGTACGAACGTACAGAATCACGAAGCGTAGTTTTGATGTAGATGTAAACGCACGATGTGTAATTCAGTATGTGAATATTATTCTGTGCCTAACACCACGCTGTGAGGGTGTGTTTAGATAGTGGCGAACATAGACGCCTTGTAAACCGCGACATAAGATGTAAGTAGCAGCAGCACGTTACGACCGCTTTACCGTTGGAAGCATATTGCTTTCTACAGAGGTTGTGCGGTTTCCAGAAGTGATCTAGATGCGTTGTCAAACAAAAATCCCTGTCTTTGAAGAAGTCATACCTTTTCTCAGGCGGTTAACCGGCGGTCTCTCACGGTGAAGCCCCAGTTCCATCCCACGTCAATTCGGTGTGGGATTTTTGGCAAACCGGGTGGCACTGCCACAGGTTCTGTCCGATTAGTCAAGTCCATTCATGCATCCTCCGTCGAAACTGAATAGATATTTTAATCGTGGTAGTTGTTAGCGTCATAAAATAAAACACTTCAACTTTCACTGCCCTTGCAGGGAAATGAATTCTGGCATTCCGTATTGTTACTAGTAACTTCATTATCTTTAATTACAGTAATTGCATATTCAGCATGTTACAATATCCGAGAGCACAGATACTGGGATTTTTATGTCCATTACAGTCGTGCAGGAATTGAAGTTCTCTTTGAATTTCTCTTTGAAGTTCTTCCAGTATTTTTATATCGAAAGGGTATTCGATGCACGAAAAGTTTGGGCAACACTGAATTATAAAATTCTTATGAAAGTAGACGTGATTTATAAAAGTCTTTATTCTATTGTAAAAATGTTAAAAATGTCCCATTTACATCAATATTACGAAAAACAGATTGCTATAGTTGGTTTCTGTCACATACAGAATTCATAGAGGCTTCACACTTGCTAAATTATGGCGTTTTTGTTATCATTTTTGCATTTCCATTTTTATACTTTTCGAATCTTCCAAATATGCCATATTTACCAAGTAATATGCGATAGATGTGGGCGTAAATCGCGTTGAGTTAGATGCAGAGAGAGGAACGCTTGTCTGATAGACTACTTTATTCGGAAAACCAACCGCTCACAACTTTCCCGACGAACTTCCTCTCGTGTCTATTTCCATACCGCCTACTGCATCACAGGAATAATAGCTCCACCCCTTCTAGCTTACCGCCTGTGGGTCACCCAAGCCTGTTGTAAAGCTTGCTTTAAAATTCAAACATTTCCATCTCAGAACAATTACAACTTGTTGATAGAGAGTTCCTCGAATTTCAGAAATATCTGAGAAACGGAATTCTCGCCAGCGGCTACCCTGCCACAGGACTTCGGCCTGTGTGCCGTAGGGTAAGTCACTTTACCATATAAATGGATGTGAACCAGTGTACGTTTTAATACCAACATTACCACTTGACAGAATAACAAATGTTATCATTGACACTGGCAGGGAGGTTACTGCACGTAGGACGTACGTTAGAGGTCCGCGAATTACTTAGATATCCTGGTCATTGAACGTCGAGTACGAATCGTAGAGTTTTGGGATGATTCAGGAATTTATAGCTGTACATCACTAATGTCAGTTTTGTTTCTGGATGGTTCCACCGTGTGCATGTAATACAGTTACAGGTATTTCCAATCAACAAGATAAAGAGAGGATAGAATATGTCGTAGAAAAGCCTAAAATTATCCTCTCTAAAGTCGAACCTATTTTCTTATCCAGAAAAGATTAAATACATATTCTAAGTAATAAGCACCTTCAGAGTTGAGGGTTGTTTGACCGTGCATCTTCCTCATGAAATAAAGTGAAATGCCAACTTGATGCAACTAGGTAATTTTATTGAAGTATTCTTAGCTCGACATGTTTCGGGTACATAGCCCATCATCAGGAGCATTAGATGTTGAGTTGCAGCATATGGTTTTCTGTACCGAGTTTTTGGATGGGTGGTGGTCTTGAGAGCCGCTGCGTAGGTCGTGTGTACGGTGCGGATGGTGCCGTCCGCACCGTACACATGACCTACGCAGCGGCTCTGAAGACCACCACCCATCCAAAAACTCGGTGCAGAAAACCATATGCTGCAACTCAACATCTAATGCCTCTGATGATGGGCGTATGTACCCGAAACATGTCGAGCTAAGAATACATCAATAAAATTACCTAGTTCCATCAAGTTGGCATTTCACTTCACTCCCCTTCAGAATGTTAAGGGACTGTCACAAAAGCATTAAATAACTTTAAGTTTTATTAAAAAAGAGTCTTTCATAATTATTTCGAAAATGGAAAGTCCAGGTCAACCTTTAAGGTGTCGCACTTCCGCCCTAATAAATATGTGGTGTTGAGTTAAAGTGGGTTGTCATTAAACCTGATTCTTTAGGCGCAGAAGAAACAATTACGGACATGTATGTATGTATTGGTGTACCTTCAAGATTATCTGTTCTTAACTTGTCTTTCATCATGCCACTAAATGGAAAAATACTGTACTCTAACGTTGGTTCTCATTGGGTCTTCTATGGACTTCTTCCAATTTCAACACTTTATTTATTATTTTCCTTACCTAAACAGAAACATGTCTTCCATGGTTTTTAGTGGCATAAGTGCTGGGTCTTGGCACTGTGCAAGTCTTGATGGCCCGAGTGATGAGTGGAAATATAACAATATTTAGTCTTAACCTGGGCAGTAGTTGGAAGTGCGTGGTCATGTTTAGTCTCCGGCCCTTTTACCAACCATATACTCGCCGAATAGGAGGCTGAATGTGCCCCAGAGCCAGTTTGGTCGTTCTGGAGAAGACAGAAATCTCTTGCATCTGTAAGGAATCGAACTATTATTCCTTCGTTGTACGTCCAGTAGTTTTAATTGTGCCGACTGACCTACCATATATCATCCTAAGGAATGAAGTCTCATCCTGCTCTGATATTCATACAGACAAAAATTGTTTGGGGCTCCTGTAGCTAGTTATGTGTTCCCATTCGTGAAAAGCCCAAACAAATCCAAAAAACACAACATCGTCCATATAATTTTCATTCATATCAAACAAACTTACACGATCGTTGTACAGTTAATTCATATCACAGATGATTAGCAGTTATTTTTGTATAATTTTAATAAATTGTGTCTCCTACTAAGCAGTTCTAGAAATCCGCAGCAGAAGAAAAAATATATTTTTTACTCTGGAAATTAAGGTGGTTTAATTAAAACAAGTGACATGTCAGAATGATATGGGATTTGTTTCGTAACTTAGAAGGCCAATTGCCAAAACATGGAATGCTTTAACAACATTACAAAAAAAGACTCAATAGACCGTAAAAATGTTACAAACAAAATTCAACACATACGTACATTAGAATAAACTAAAATTCTCAATTTACTATATTTTAAGAGACCATGTTTTATTTTGTAATGAGTTTTAAATTTAATACGACAGTTAGTCTATCATCTATCATCATCATCCCTATGATCGCAGCCGTCATCGATATTATTATATCGTCATTATTGTAGTATATAATTGTGCTTAAATCTGGGCTTAAATAACTCTCTCATATCTCAACAAACTTACAATTTAGGTACGCCGAGATTCTATCAGTATTCCCTTGTGGCTGTGTGTAATGTGAAGCATCGGATTCCTTACATATGACGAAGCCGAAAACCGAGAACCGAAGTTACCGTTTTGTCGGCTATCTTTACTTTCAGGTAACACTTTTTCCACTTTGTCACAGATGGTCTAGATATTAACCAATCCATGTACAAGTTCCGTTTTATTATTGAAAGTTATAATTTCAGCAACATGAACGTCAAAAGGAACCGGAAATCTCCATAGAATAATATCTGTCTTACGCCTTTGTGTATCTTCGTGTGAAAATACAGAGTGATTGTATGTGAATTTTATAAATTTGAAAACTTGTTTGAAAAATTAAAGCCGCCTGAAATAATGCAATTTTTAGGACATAGAAGCACTTGAGAATTTTTTTTTGACACTTAGAGGTTTTAATATATGAACTGTCGGTCAACTTTTTCATTGCAAAGTCGTAATATAACTGTATCCACACTCTGTTCGGCATCTGAATGCCATCTGAACATCGAGTATTTGTTTTGAGGTTCTGAGACATTGGCGGGGAGGGACTCCTTACACATTTCTCCCACCAAAACTGTCCAGTCCGGAGAAGTGGGTTGTCACTCCACATGTCCAAATCTGTCAAGCAAACCTGGCGATGTTGCTGTTAAAAATTAATCTGTTGGTGTTCCGAGCAGAAGCTTCAGGGTCTGTTTAGCTGGTTCTCTCTCAGTAACAGGCGACGTCACTCAAATGTTTTCTTGGCACAAAAAAATCCTGCTCTCTGAATGCCATATTCCTTTTTGTGCGTGGCTGTACTTATCACTGCGTTTCACTGTTTCCGTCTTTCCGGAACTCGCCAAATACGGGCCCCCTTAATACACACAGATACATTTTGAATACGTTATTTTCTGAATCACGTCAGAATGCACTACTGAATTTCCTGGAACCATGCGTGATGTCAGGCTTTCACCACGGTGTAAACTACATCTACCTTCTGTTACAGTTCTATGTAGTGTAGAGAGGTGGTTTTTTACAGATGATTCAGGGCTACATGTCGGTCTCATCTCCGAGGTTCAACCAATCTGGTGCCGCTACTTCAACGGTCAAGCAGTCCAGATTTCTTGACCCTTGAAGACGGAACAGATATGATGTCCCGAAACGTCAGTAAGGAACTGCAATTCTGCGCTGCGTAAAATCCCAAAAGAGAAAAAATCTTACGATGAAACCAATTGACATAAATTATGGAAAGTAATACTGCAAGAAAATAACTTCAAAGCCATGCATGGATCATGTCAAGAAACCTATGGTCTTACTATGACCCCCTGGCCAATAATTATATTGCCTGACTGACATCAGCGTTCAATGTTACAGAGATTATTACTATAGCAATTCGTGAATAGGTTGTCACATTTTAAAGTGGCTACCAATCAAAACATCACATCTCAACCCAGGCAGTAACTTAAACAGACCGAAATATTTCTGCAACATGTAATTCACATATAACACGACCAAACGGACCATAACCACAACAACAAAACCAGTGCAACAACAAAAATATGATGGAATTCAAAGATCTAACAGATATTGTGAATATTTTCGGCAAAAAAATGAACTTGGGGTGTCTTAACAACCACAAGTGACGTTAGTGGTGACTGGGACAGCGAGTAACGCCATATAGAGCTCAGTTATGTTAGTGCACCAGAGCAACAAAACTAGCAGCCTTGTTATGTAAGACTGTGGTTCAGAATTTTATGAGTCTGTGTCCTATTGTTTTATTGAAGGTTTTACTAACTAGTTAAATGTATTACAACCATGATGTTCATAGTCTTTAAAATAAATCGCCTGGAAGTGGTATAAGCGGAACGTGTAGCCAGTTGATAATGTAAAAAATTCACGGTACATATTACTGTATGTAACTGACACATACATAAATATTCAGACAGTGCCTATTATGCAAAATTTACAGTTAAAAATTCTCTCCATATATTTCTGTCATGAATTTTTAGCATAATTAACTATAAGATGTCTTATCGCTAAAAATGTGTCAAGCCATAAAATATATCAAGACTGGGAGTTTAGAAACTATTTTGTTGAAGCTGTGTATTGAATGACAGAATCTACTTAAATCAATATACCAATGGACGATATTCTGTGGACAGTATCTGAGTGAATCCAGACGATGGCAATAAGAGTGGGGTCACGAGCTGGGCCCATATTTTCAGCTTTATTCAAGGAATTTTTTGAGAGTTATCTCAATTTTAATTGGCCCTTCGCAATGGCTGTACTTAGGCACACGGAAAAACCTCGTGCGTACTTTCAATCCCTGACTGGAATTCGGACCCAGAATCGTAGTTTTCATGCGACAGTTGGCAGTACACGCCTTAATCGAGTGACCCCTGTGGATGGCAGAAAAGTATATATGTAAAATAGGCCCTTTGAATGTGATTCCAGTCAGAATGGTATATATTATTTTAGACCAAATTAGTCGATTTGTTTTGTTTGTTTTCGGTGCAGCAGCCCCCCAGTGGGCAGGGCCTCCTCATTCACGAGGTTTCTAGATCGTACACAACGACGCACCACACTCGGTAGGCCTCCTCTGGACGAGTAATCAGTTCGTCGCACAGACTCAGTACCTGACAACACACAACAGACAAACATCCATGCCCCGATGGGATTCTAACCCACAATCTCAGCAGGCGAGCGGCAGCAGACCCACGGCCTAGACCGCGCGGCCACTGGGACTGGCGACAATGGGTGTTACGAACTTTATTTTACGAAGGAGTCAACTTAGAAAGCGGGAGAACTTTGGTTTGCACCAATCCCAGTGTCACCCCAAATTTTTGTTTGCCCCCCTTCAACTCAGTAACCAAAATTTAACCTCGTATAGAAAAATATTGGAAAGGTATTCCCTCCTCTCCACAGTACGCCTATGCTGCAGAATCTTTGTTGCTGTTTTTGGCGAGGCAACCACAACGCATTTATTTCGATGTGCCTGCATCAGGTACGCTCAGGTCTTAAACTTAATTGTGCCATTGTTTATGTCTCATTAATGTGGTGAGCTTTAATTTAAATAATATTTCAAATTATGAAGACCACTTAGTCACCCTGTATCTATTAATAATAAATTCTAAACTTTTAATTCATAACCAGAAATTTGCGCAAATTAAATGGGACGAAATATGAAAGTATACAAATATTATTGTTTTGCCGAAAAGAGGGGGTAAGGCGTATGTTTTCTCTTCATAGAAACTGACACTCATAATAAACATAAATGCGTTACAATAATAACCTGTTGTTTAGAGAGAATTACACTCAATGTAGTGGAAAGAGACTTCATATAAAATGAAAAGTCATACGAAAAACATCGGAATATTTTTCCCGCAGCCTAACGCTCCAGGAAATACGACATTTTTATAAGTGTATATAAACTGTACAAAAGACAATATGTGGTGTTTGGTGGTATTAATACTGTGAACTGTTTCAGCCGTTAAAAAAAAATACTGTGTTTCCATGTGCCAAAAGTAAAAACAGCACTGTTTGTTTCCTGGCGTCTGTTTCGTATCAAGCCAGAGGATACGTATACTTGTGAAATGGCAGCGTGTGGAGGCCGAGCGAGAAGCTGCATAGTCCTGAGTGGCACAACAAAATATGCTCTTTTCATTTATTATTTCCAGTTTTACTTTTGTCAATTCTCACTTCTTGAATGAGTGAAATGGCTGTCTTCGCAACGTCACCTAATCGTTCTCAGAGTTCTAGCGATTGTTGCTGACAACGTGGCTTCTTATTGGCGAAATTACATATGCATTATAAGCATAAATTCAACAAAGGTAAACCTAAAGCTCCTTGAATACATTTGTAGTTTCATTTTATACTGCCTTCGCGTTTTTATGAGTGTGTCGATAAGTAACTTAGTTAACGTTAATCACTCTGATAGCAGAATATGTATTTTGGACAATGCCAAAATATCAGTGGTAGTTCGAGGTTCCAGAATGTGACTGACCAGAGAAAATCCTTGCTCGTAACTGGTCGTCTACCAATAAACACCCTCGCCTGTTCAGCGCCAGTGCTAACAAGTAGCTAACAACGTACCAGTTCCATCCACTCACATCCGTACAACGTATTTCACATATTCCTGAGTATGTCTTAACTTTTACGGTTATGAAACAGACATATTAAATTACACTTGTCTTGAAATTATTTTAAGGTACTTCTGTTGCATTAAGTGAGGAGTTAGGTGTGAATTTAAATGGATATTTGCCTTTCATAATTTTGGAATTCCTTTGTCGTTCCATAATAAAAATTATTGCGTGATTTGTAAGAACTCGCAAAATCGGTGCCCCCAGTTTGATTTTTATAATCGACATGCACGTTCTACGATACACAGGTTAAGGTAACGTAAGTATTCGCAGTTCCTAACATCTGTAAATTCGAATTTATAGAAACCTTCACTTTCCTCTCTATTAGTTTGTAGTGGCACTAAAATTTTTCTCCATCTA
>Ga0136643_10008905_pt1 | contig 14722 bp, 14 predicted proteins | sample TergutLab28metaG_FD_96883 | JGI IMG/M metagenome (GOLD analysis project Ga0136643, IMG submission 96883) | Labiotermes labralis P1 segment gut microbial communities from Petit-Saut dam, French Guiana - Lab288 P1 (version 3) (version 3) | ecosystem: Host-associated > Arthropoda: Insects >... | reverse complement strand
GACCCGGTACCCATTTTACAGGAGGCTGGGTGGGCCCCAGGGCCAGTCTGGACGGGCGGAAAATCTCGTCCCCACCGGGATTCGATCCCGGACCGTCCAGCCCGTAGCTCAGTCGCTATACCGACTGAGCTACCGGACCCACACATATACAAGTAGCAAAGAAAAAAACAATGTTCTATCGTTCACTGCGTTCTTAACACGTATAATATGGCTGTACAGATCGTAACGACAGATAAGTCGGTGCGCAGTTTCTCAGTTTTTGTAACTGTTGTCTTAAAAGATTTTGCACGATCAGACGCAATTAATCAACTATGAACCAATAAGTATTAATCATTGTCAGTGTTTTTCGGTATTTGCGCCTCAATAATCCGGCATGTATATCTATCTTTTCTGCTCCGTATCGCATTTTCATCTGTGGCCCCGTACGACTTTACCATATTTTTCTATACCATCTCATAAACGGAAAGATTCTCTGGAAAACCTTACTTAAAATAGAATGTTTGATATTTTCTACGACTTCTTCTAAAACATATCTCATTATGAGAAGAATTCCACGAGATACTCTTATTATCATAAATGCTCATAACGATTCACGCAAGGTACCCATTATTATTCTCAAATTTTAATCAAACTGGAATTCCCTCGACAAATTTTCGGAAAGTCCTTACATATTAAAATTCAAGAAAATCCGTCCAGTGCGAGACGAATTGTTCCAAGCGGACAGACAGACGGACGACAGACACAATAAATCCAATAGCCGCTTTCGGAATTTTGCAAACTGCCCTAAAAATATATAAATTCCTACTTCAATTCGTACCTCACAGAGAACCCAGCCCGTTTCCATAAAAAATGCCAAGCTGTTAAGATTACAAATAGCGTAAAAAGTTGTATAATGGTCATTATGTGGGAACCATATGGGACACAAGATTACTTAGAGAGAGAGAAAAGTAAAGTTAAACCAAACGTGCCGGCAGGTGATGCATTACTTAGAACTGGGCCTTGAATTGTTAATAAGTGCCATCTTTTCCATAAGGCACCACCACGCTGTGCTGAACGCTGAGAGTTGTCTGGGTTATTGTCTTACAAGGCGAGTGGAAACACTAAGTATCTTGACTAGTTCCAAGTCCAACTTCTCTAATTGATGTGCGCTTTGATTTAGAGTTAACTCTATCAGTTCTGTCTTCACTTCGGTTTCTACCTCATCTTCACTTCTCTTGCAATAGCACGACGAAAGCACTGCATAATCTTGTCTAACAGATTGTACTAAATTGTGATGGTATCATGAATCATTTGGAAATAATAGCAAAACAAGGCAGGCACTCAATGTATAACGTAACACTGAGGAGCCTTCTTATAAACATTTTTGCCGTGGAAAGCAATAAGTATTACATATTCTCAGTGTGTGTCTGTAGCCTTAGTTACCCTGCATGCAAAGCGCGTGCGCCATATTGTCGTCTGTGGCTTGTAGGGCTCTACAATACTTTTCCACTTTACCACCTAACAGGCACGATTCGAAAAGAGTCACTAAAATTAAAAAATATATATATTTCTTTATTTTCTCTAAAATTTTTCTGAAATATTTGTCACTCTAAGAAGAAATGAGCGGCACGTGATCAAAACTTTATATTGGTCCTCAAGTCAAATGCCCATTACTCTTGTCAGATTTTGACGAAACTTGAAATTTCTCGACCGATTTTCGAAAAATATTCAAATATCAAATTTCATGAATATCTGTCCAATGGGAATTGTTCCATGCGGACGGACAGACATGATGAAGCTAACAGTCGCTTTTCGAAATTCTGCGAACGCACCTAAAACTTAAAACAATATTTAGGCAGAAACTGCGAACAGATTAATTTCGGGGTATCCTTGAAACCATTCACTTGGTAAAATAATTTTTTCCGTCACAACTCATCTCTGAAGCCGTAAATGTTAAAACACATTAAGTTGCATTTTTTTTTTTTGTTTTACATGGATATGAAATTTGGCTTCTCAACAAACGGGTGTAGAAGGTGTGGAGGAGAGCACTTGCCAGTGCTGTTACTACAAATGTGGGATGAGGTTGGTCCCCTTCTTTTTTTTTTTGAAAATATGAACTGAAATAAGCAATTGTCTGCTTTAAAACAATAAAGGGCCAAAAATAAGTACATAACCAGAAAAGGAGCTGCAATGTTTATTATGTATTTAATTCACAATATTTTCACCAATATGTTTCGGCCGGTATACCGGCCATCTTCAGAGTAATGTTATTATTACAAGAATACAATTTTGATTAACGATTTCACAATCATTTCATAATAACAAAACTTATATAATTTCGGTTGAAATTACTTAAATAACGTAAATATGGGCAAAGAACGGATAGTTATTAAAAACCTTGGGAGTTAAACTTTTTTTGGTGTTTGCGGAGTTAGTACCGACCAGCACAACACACTGACGGCTGACGTCACAAATACTCTGGATTAGAACTCACCATATTTCTGCCTTAGTCATCATTCTGCAAATACTGAATAATTTAAACTCTCACTATTTTAATGAGTATCAATTCGTATCTCCTATTTATATTGTTACAAAATTTTAACCGCAATTGTATAATTTTAATTATTACTGACCGATGGTGAAAATGTTAACGAAAATTGTCTTCTTTTAATAAGAACATCACCTTAACGATGGCAGAGTTACTGGCCGAAACATGTTCGTTAGAATATCGTGCATAAAATACATCATAAATATTAGAGTACATTTGTTTGTTTTCGTATTTTGAGGTCTGATTAATGCACGGAAGATGGAAGAAATTAAAATAACAAACTTTTGTAACGTAATCTGCTTTTATGAATTTTTAAACAAGAGCAATTCGAAACAGAATTCTTTATATTTGTACAATTAAAGTAACGCAACAGCACCGCAACAGATGGCACCACTGCAGAATACGTACCTGGTGTCTGCAATTATCCCAGACACACTAGTACGTAAGGTTGGGAGACAGACACATTTAAGATTCCCAGCCTGCAAGTAGATACTATGCGCAGTAAATGGTGAACATGACCTATTGTACTCGTTCTAACATAATTAGAACAATCCACACAATGACGCACGAACTGGCAAATTTTTCCCCGCAAGAACTGACAGTAACGATCACGGAATGAAGAGGCACTGAAAATTACTCTCTATCTACATTTGAAATCTGATATTACTGAACAAATTTTGTTTAAGTTTGATATTTTGGGGATTATATACTACCTGCTATACACAAAATTTCCATTTATGCATGTAGAACAAATATAACTTCCACCAAAGATAAATCAAACCCAACGACATAGATTACCATTACACGTACCTAAAATCTATTTGAAATATTTCACGATATGAGTAATATTTAACGGCTGTAAGGAATAAAATGTCGTTATTTTGTGCAGTATAAAAATGTGGTGTGATTCTATTTAAAAAAAAATAAGTTCATTATTTTTGTAATAGATTCATTTTCGAAACAAATAAATTTCAGATTCAACAAAAGGGAGAAATAACACGTTATTTATAGGTAAATATCAATACATCGATTTTTGTATTAGATATCTTATTGCTACACTCTAAATCGAAATGAACTCAATACAGTGGGACTTTATTTATGTGCCCCATGTTCTTGGTCACTTTTTTTTCGAACTATTACCCCGAAGGAACATAGCACCCTCGCGTTGTTTATGTATGGGGGAACTCCTCATCAAAACCACGGGGGTTCAGTCAAGATAGTCCACTTGTATGCTTGGAAAGGAACACCGGCCCTGCATAATATAGATAGTCCTGCTATAAGTTCTGTGCCAAATTTCATGTAGTCCGCAGCTGGAGACAATGAGGCGGAAAGGTTCAAATGTTAGTTATTTTTGGACTATTGACCCTTTAAGTACTTGTGCCAAGGCAGTTTACTCACGTTTCTCACAGTGTTAACATGGAGTGGGGTTTCAAGGAAAACCGCATGGCTGTGATTGCCTTTCAAAAATAAGGAAAATCAGATTCTCAAATTTTCAAACTCTTGAAACCAATGAAAATTTCGCGAAATTTCGTCTATCGGTTAATTAAACGTTTTAAGGGATTCTGAGGTGTTGAAGACAGGGCTCGGTCAGGACGCCTGAAACGTGTGAGGGCTGAAGCTGCTATCAAAAACAGTACGGGAGCGGATAAGCCGAAATCCGCTCTGGAAACAGAAGATCATGTTCCGAGAGCTGAACATATCGACCCAATCAAGTCGTGCCTCATCAAGGACGATCTACACATGAGAGCACACTTGCACTCAAAGGGACACCATCTTACTCATGCTGTGAAGGAGATGCGACGGACAAGAACAGAGCGTCTCCTCCAGTGGCACGCTGAGGACGGGCACGAAAACATCCTCTTCACGGACGAGAAATTTTTCACTATCGAGGAGCAGTATAACAACCAGAACAACAAGATTTATGCTCAAACTTCCTTTGAGCTGCATTCTGAGAGTGTAGGGATGCTATCACCCTTCCTACGTCATGGTTTGGTGGGAGGTGTCCCATCATGGGGTGACGCATCTTCATTTTTGCAAGATAGGGGTGAAACTGTTGTCCGGGTGTATCAAGAGGACGTGCTACAAGGAGGAGTGAAACAGCTTAATATGACTCTCTTCAGTGGTCGGGAATGGGTCTTCCAGCAGGACTCAGTTCCTGCCGAAAAGCCAAGACGACTCACGAATGGCTGCGGAGGAATTTTCCGGCATTTATCAGCGCCGACGATTGGCCCTCGGGGAGTCCAGACCTCAACTCCCTGGACTATAAACTGTGAGCTGTTTTGGAGGACAAGGCTTGCCAAAATTGTCACAACAACCGGAACACTCTGAAGATATCCCTCGTGAAAGCAGCGGCAGAGATCACCCTGGAGACGGTGTGTGCTGCGATAGCAGAGTGGGCGGAGAGTCTCAAGGCTTGCGTCGAGGCAGAGGACGGCCATTTTGAGTGGAATTATTATAAATAAAAACTTAAAACTATTGCTAATAAATTATTTGGCTCGAAAAGTGGATGTTCTCTTTCGTTTTTCTTCTAGGTCACAATATACTTGGGACAGAACTTATGGCAGGACTGTGTAAAACTTGCGGTTTGTTCAGTGAACGTGACCTTAAGCGAAAATGTAATTTGAGTCGAAAAAGTTAAAAGGGCCAAAAGTGGATGTGGTCCCCTTGTGTTAAAGAACTATCAAGAGAATTTGCATAAGAATAAGAAATCTTAACTCTGTATAGCCAAGAAAGTGGGGAGGGTAGAAGAGAAGTTTGTTGTCATGCCAGACCTATTCCAGTATAAGCCAATGTGAGCGTAATAGTCTCTTATAGAGACCCGAGTGAAGTAGCTTTACGTGTCTAAACGGTGGTGAACATGAAAATCTGTCTTCTAGGATGTGACGCTGGGTAAGCTGGTCCATTTGTACTGACGTTTCTGAGTAACCTGTTGCACAGACCAAAATGGAAGACAAAAATCTACCCTAATGACCTATAGGACCGTCTGGTAGAAAGGAACCTTCATTTAAGAGAAGCTGCTGTCTGCGGCTGCCTGCACCCTCAGGGTAGATGGAGTCAAGTACGGAGACATCAGGTTGCACTGAAACGTCGGTGCACTTCTGTCAGACTACACAGCGTCATATCCCATAAGACAGCAGTCTTCGCCTGTCAGATTAGAGCATTTCCGATAATACGCCGTGCACTGAAGGTAGACGTCACACCTTTACACAATCCAGGATAAAACAGGATCTGACATATGACATTTTGTAAAACGCGGGGAAGTGATAACGCGGTAGTTCGCTTAAAGAGACAGCAGTGTGCTTTCCACTAAAACGCGTTGCATGAGACGAGAAACAACAATGATATGCTGCCAGTACATAAATCAATACAACCAACTCACACAGCACAAAATGTCTGGAGCAGTGGTTCTCAACTAAGGGCAAGCAAAACCTGTCCCCAATTTTGACAACACAATTTAAGTTTTTCTGAGTCGCTGACAACAATATTAAGGCCGTCGAGAATTAAATCTCTTACTCAAGAGGCAAATATCAAAATGGTCTTTAAAATATTTCGCTGTCAATTTGGGCAGCGCCAAAAGCCCTAAACAAGAGTTCAACGCTGATGCGCATCATTCGCGATGTTCCTGGTGCGATATGTTGTCAAGAGGCACGTATTCTTGATTGGCGTTTTCATGGTTTATTATAACTTGTCCAGGAAGACATTGGCATAACATGCTAAATAGGCCATGACTTGTATCTCCCCCCCCCCTCCATTAATCATTCATAATATCCTTTCTCTCCCAAGTGATATGAAGTACTACTCTATACGGCACACTGATATAAAATGAACTTTAAATCCATAACATGCCAGAAGCGAAACTTGAGAGCGTCCCAAACGGTGTTGTTCTGGAATGGTACTCACTGTCAATTGGTAAATAGCTACCGACATTTCGAAGCAGAGCCCAGCAGTCGATTCTTAACCCAGTTGACCTCGCAGACTGAACGCGCTGCGATCATTCCTCACGACGGCAGCTCTTTATCTTCAATCGACAGGGTGTAACGCCCCAGAAGACTTGGTTCTGGAACGCACAGTACATCAACATACTGGCCATTGGCGGGCTCTTGTGAAGAGGGCAATGAGCCTTCGACGTCCATTATAGGGGACAGATTCTTTAACGAACGGAATTGCTGTCACTTCTAACAGGAACACTCTCACTCTGAATAGGTTATGGTAACACCTGGTAGTTCGGGCAATATACTGGCTTTTTACTGGTTGGCTGATGGAGTTCATTCCGGGCAGAGGCACAAACATAATTTCTTTGTCACCCCATTCAGACTCCTATCCTTCAGGTATATGAAACTTTTATTGTCCAGGGATTATTAGATCGGCGCGCGAAGCTGACCATTCGCTCCATCTACCATCGAGGGTCACCACTGCACGGTTCAGGCTTAATTACATATAGCTATGCACCGTGCCGTTCGCTTGCTGGGATTGCGGGTTCGAATTCCGCTGGGGGCATAGATGTCTGTCTCTTGTGTGTGTTGTATGTTGTCAGGTAGCGGTCCCTGCGACAGGCTGATCACTCGTCCAGAGAAGTCCTACCGAGTGTGGTGTGTCTGAATGCAATCGTGAAGCCTCGATAACGAGAAGACCGTGGCCTGCTAGGGGCTGTTGGAAACAACCAAAAATAAACGTTGCAGTTCAGGAGATACTGTCAAATAAACGAAGCAGCAAAAATCAACAGGTTTAAAAATTGCAGATATTCAGTTGCCAGAAACAGAGGTAATGCATGGGAAAAACTGTGCTTTCAGTAGTGTTTGTGTGCCGATCCCAGAGGCCGGGCGGTCTAAGGCGAAGGTCTGCGTCCGCTCGCCTGCTGAGATCGTTGGTTCGAATCCCACCTGGGGCATGGATGTTTGTCTGTTGTGAGTGTTTTGTGTTGTCAGGTATAAGTCTCTGTGACCAGCTGATCACTCGTCCAGAGGAGTCCTACCGACTGTGATGCGTCGTTGTGCGTGATCTAGAAACCTGAAGAATGAGGAGGTCATGGCCCGCGTTGGGCCGCAGCGTCACGGGGGGGGGGATTAACAATGTGTGTCTATCCTCAAGACAGATCTTGTGACAGCGTGGCAGTTGTTGGGTAATACAAAAGGTAAACACAATTCTGGAACGTACATTGCACAGTTCAGACACGGTCGCCACTGCACCACAGAAGTACAGCGTTCAGAATAGCTCGCCACTGCACCACACCATCATAGTATTCAGAACAGCTTGCCCCATTATATTGTTCATAACAGCTCTCCACATTGTAGTGTTCAGAAGAGCTCGCCACAGGACCCCTTGTTTTTAAACACCATATAATATTATACAAATTGCAGTCGATGTGTATTCCACATCAAAATCTCCCTTCGGTCTATGCAGAAGCATTGCAACTAATTACCGACAGCTGGCAGCCACTGACTGACAGTAGTCATGCCTGCCAGGTGACAGCCGGAATACAGCGTTACGTGAGTCAGCTAGTCACTTGAGAGGCTTCCGAGGCGATTTGTTTCTAGGGTGAGCAGTTCGGTCCTACAGATCAAGACCAGACCAGAAAAAGACTCTGATATAACTTATTTCTTCTGTATGTAAAAGACATTAATCTCTTCAACCGTCTGAGTCTACGGATATTCTTTTACGCCAGAGTGGATTTCATATTCAGACCCAGAATATCATTGTAAATATAAATCCAAAAATCTATATAAAATTACATTTTCTTTAGTCATACATATAATAGGATTTTAAAGGAAAAAAGTGTGTAATTACTCCATAATTCTAGGAATTAAAGAGGCAGACGTTGTTACTCGTACATTTAACGTTTGGCTAAATGAAAGCATACATGGAGCAGAAGCATTCTTATAAGCTAGCAGTAATTCAACTAGACAGTTCACTAGAGCCCACATATTGCATTTAGCACAGAGCAACACCCAGACAAGGTAATTTATGTACCAAAAACATTCCTGAAGATAAGGCAAATTAATTTAAACAGCTCTACCGTGATTCATACCTGAACCACTTGTACAATTCAGTGAGGTCCACCAGAACATGTATTACTGAACACGTCTGGCTCTACATCAACATAACGCTGTGAACGAATGTAATAAACACAGCGTTATGTATCAGGCCTAGTAGGCTTAAGTAAAACAAAAGCTGTCGAAATTTCAGCCCATATTGTTTATTATATTTGTTCAACAAATGCACAATATATTTTAACAATATCTGTTTCTTAAAGCACTCCAACATGTAGGAGCGCTTTAAGGAACAAATATTGTTAATATATATTTGCATTTATTGGATAAATATAATAAAATTCTACAAAATGCAAGGTAAATACATCAAGATTCAAACAATATATTGTAGATGATATTCAAGAATAACTATGGCCATAATGAATGCATAACCCCAGTACAGAAAAACTTATGTTGCTTGTCTTGAAATTCTGTGGGAATGTGGACTGTTTATGACACTTCAGCTTTTCGAATAAATTATTGGGCAACACTCTTCAGTGTTTATGCATTATAAAATGATCATTTCACACTGATGGGCCCTACATTGTCCTTAATTAAAAAAAACCAAGTACAAACGAATTTATAACGAAAGAAACGACATCTTTTAGTCTCTGTAGTTTGTTAAATGAATGGTTACTGAGAATTGAAGAGTTGAATTTTTTCTTTTGGAACTGCACAAATGATTATGGTGAAAGTTATGGTAATGGTGATGGATGTGATAATGGTGGCCGTTGAATCATAATCGCTTTATCGACCTCGTGTCATTGCATTTTAAACCAGCAACTGTAATTAAATAATCGGTTTATCTTAATTGGATCTCAGGTTTATTACTTCTTCACTTTACCTCAGTTTTCCTAATTCTTCAGTTTATGTCAGTATGGTGACAGCATGTTTCCTGAAATCTTTTAAAATGTTAGTCATAGGATGTTGCGTCGAAGGGAATTACAAATGCCTCAAATATGTTCATGGAGATAAGAGTGCGTGACGACATGCATTCCAGTACCAATGAGGGCACGTTTAAGTGTTCCAACTTTCATTACTCCATCACAGTGCAGACACGCGTCATACATAGCAAAAATTTGAAACACTTCCAATACAGTCGTGTGAAATTACAGTAAAAAATGTAAGACAATAAGGCACTATTCCACTCGTAAATAAATTTCAAATTGTGAATAAATGAAAATAAATATTTGAATGATAGTAATAATAATAATAATATAAAATCTACACACTGAAGCCACTGGTTAATTACTATTCATGCATTTTATCTAAAACAGGGTTCGAAATTATTTTTACCAAATACAGGAAAATGGAAACACTTTACTTAACACATGTCACACAAATCCACATACATAAACTAATAAATGAGGTGAGTAAAAAAAACATGTAATATTTATTCCTTTCCTTGGTGATTTTAATGTATTTTGGTTCAAATTTATTTTAGCATAGGTTTAGTTTGATTAAGCAGGAATTTTCTCACGGTGTCTGAAAAATGATGATGGCAAAATAATACATAAAACATGTGACTGTCTCCGTGAGGTAAGTAAACAATACACGGCTTTCCGCGATAAATTCTAGTCCTAATAATGGGAGCAAACATTTCTTAAAACTAAAATTAATGACAATCCAGGCAAGATAAGCTGCGTTTCCAAGGCAGTGATTGGGAAGGCGGTTACTTCCACGTGAATACTTTGCAGCAACCAAATTAAGATTGATCATGATGCAGTAAGGGAAATACAACACCAAATAGGAGAAACGAAACGAACATGAACATCTACAATGTTTATAAATAAGAAAACGAACTACTTTTTTTTTGTGACAAACCCTTATTGTGCAGGCAAACTTATCTGTCCGTCAGAGTTAACTGACGCTAAGCCATGACGTCACTCAGTACACCAGGGAGCACTCTATGCTAATTCTAAATGTCTAGATGTTGCTTTAACACTGACGAGGGAAGAAAAACACTCAAAATATTACCGTGAAGGGAAGACGCGAAGTCCTGGCCCACAGGGGCAACATCCACTTCCGGTTCGCTTCCGTTTCCGCCTCACACACCAGTCTTGCCCCATTAGTGTTTTAATTTGTAACAAAATGTCACTGATTTCCCAAACTACACCAGAATCCAATCCTTGTTTTACTAACTAAATAGTGTATGACATTATCCGTTACGAGCGTTCTTAAAACACAGGAGACAGTCATACTTAAAAGCCAACAGCAGTAAAACCAAACACGACTTAAAGTATTAAGCGAAACAGTCATCTTCTAACATTATACTGATTCACGATGCCAAATTGAAGGTATGTGAAAGACATTGACGAGTGTATTAAAATGTAACACATATACGAATATGCAAAGAAACAAGGGAACAGAAATAAAACAAAACAATTGAGCAGCAGTGAGCGTTATACTACAGCCACGCAACCACACGTTGTATTGATAGAGTGGCCTCTCCCGGGCTAATGTTACCAGCGCACGGCAGTGGCAATGCCCCGAACTACGCATACACGAACACTACTCAGCCTGCCATCTTGGATTCGAGTTGTTCCACCCCCCTCTCACCCCTTCTTGCAGCATCCCCCTTTCCTGTTCATAATGGACAAGCAGGTGCAGCGAAAAATAGAATAACAAAACACATTCCTTCACTTCTTTTGGCTAAAGTATGTCGGAGTATGTTCCCTTGGCTGCATGAATAAAAATGATGTCGCTTTATATCTCTGCCATTATTTAATGCATGTTGTACCTATTACTACGTCTGTACACAACCCCATGTAAAGAAGTAAGCATAAATCATCTGTGTTAAGGTAAAATATGACCATACATAGCAAACTCTGGCTGGAAACAAGTCTTAGTAAGGACAGAAAATGGGAAGACGGGACAGAAATTCTCTTGCGTCATACAACATGGCGTCTTACATCCCCTTTAAATGTAAACTGCATCAGGCCCATACCAAGGCCAGACACTGGGATTTATACTCACAGAATCTAAAATATCACGCTGTTTTAGGCGCTTGACTTACGTCATTTACTGGAAAGCATTGAGTAATAACTGTGCTATTAAATAAATGACACAAACCTATTTCCTACGGGACTGTTTATTAGCTGAGTTTCAAATACACTTCTTTGGAAGTGACTTGTAAACCGCAATTCAGAATGCACGGGGACCATGAAATGTATTCTTTATATCACATAATAGGACATTTGTGTTTTACAAATTTGTAAAAGGTATTTTTAATGAGTATATATGGTTGCAGTGGGTCATACAGACAGATGCATAACTTGCATGTTACTGTAGAGACAGGCTCTAGAAATGATCGCGGGTTCAATCTTGCTGCTAAGATAAGACTACTGTCTTTAATAAGATGCAGTCCGGGGTAGTTACTGGTCTTCTTACTGGACACAATCTGACAAAATATTTCTACCAAATGGGGATGATTGACAGTCCCTCGTGTAGGAGGTGTGAAGCAGAGGAGGAAACCTCCGTTCATGTTTTGTGTGAGTGAGAAACTTTGGAGACACTCATGCTTATCTGTGCTCCTTTTTCCTTGGACCCTGAAGTACTTGGAAATACAAGTCGGGGGGGGGCAATCTGGAACTTTATTAAAGGGATAGGGCTCCCATGAATTCAATATCAGTGTCAGAGGCAAAAAGGGCCTGTAAAAAAAGGCTTACTTACATCGTGACAGAAAGGACTCGAACCTATTACCTGTTCTATTTTGTATAATATATTATATACCGTCAGTACACAACAATATCGGTATAGTAATATAATGTATGTAATAGGTTACACTATGGCTACATGTTTCGACCGTAAACGGTCATCATCAGGTCAATATAGAACATGTTTTTATCTCAGTATTTATCCAACTTGTTGCACAAAATAAAAGTATTGTGAAACAAATTTTGTGCATCAAGTTGGTTAAATACAGAGAAAAATATACTGAGATGCACGGTCAGCAAAACGCCAAAAAATAGAACATTTTGTTTAATGTAGAGGTACAAAATGTTCTTTATTGGCCTCATGATGACCGTTTACGATCGAAACATGTAGCCATAGTGTAACCTATTGCATACATTATATTACTATACTGATGTTGTTGTGTACTGACAGTATATGATATATTGTACAATTGTTATTGTACAACGGGATGGCTTCTGTCAAAATCCTATTCTATTTAATTGCACACGTTATTTTTGTGTATATAACACTTGAATTATCATGTCACAAGTCGGTCAAAATTGCGTTTTAATTAGCCTTGGTTTCGTATATTCCCTCAATAAAATATCCAACACCAAACTGTTCTTGTCTGGTTAACTCACGAATTTTATCTCTGTGTACGAAGACAGGTTGCTGATAACTCAAATCAATTATACAGACAAGCAAACATTAATTGCTAACTCCTTGGAACACAGTCGTCTTTCAGCAATCACCAGGCGTACGGCTACCCAAGATACACTGTGCACTAAACAAAAGCCCATATTTCATTTCCGTTATTCATAAAAACCCGCCACAAGACCCTCGCCTGATCCAGATTAACCCACAACTTTGTGCATTAGTTAGCTCAGGTGCACGTTACTAATTTTTTTTCCTATATAGTGTTAGGTCTTTAAGAGGTCTTCTCTCTTCAAGATTTTTCGTCAAACAAGGAACAAATTCTAAGTTTTCTATCAGACACAACACATATTTTCTTTCGGAGGTACAGGCAATATGTTTCGCATTAACTAACTAATCCATCATCAGGTCTTTGTACAAGAGAAATAGCAAGACTGTACTAAAACTGGCATCTCATTAATTTGTTCTTGCTGTTTCTCTTTTACAAAGGCTTGATGATAGATGAGTTAAGTAATCCGAAATATGTAGCCTGTATCTCTGAAAAAAAAATGTTATGTCTGACTGAAAACTTTGCATTTTTTCCTTGACTGAGCTGTAAAAAACGGATGCATTCCGTTAAATTAAATTTCTCATCAAAATTTTGCATGCATTTCTGGTATCTCCAACACTTGGCCATGCCAGGTCCATTTTACCTTCTTCATTTGACATTCCTAATAATGTTTAGCGACCGAAGAAAAACATGATTCTCGTCAGTATCTAAATCCCTGTCTCGACTCTCTATCAACATTACTGTTCCTTACACAATATTAGTAACCAATGGCGATGAACGCACTCACATGAGGCAAGGCAAATAAAATGCGACATTTCAGTAGGAAATCAGACAGAATTGGCCACCTGAGAGGCGAGGACGAAACTAGTCTTTTAAATACTTGCCTTGACAAACACAAACCACGTACGAAAACACCCCTGGAAATTTATTTTATATATTCAGACAATACATTCACTGCATTTTTAAGACATGCTGCTTAATCTTTTTTCTATAAAATGCTGTTTATTTCACAATTTTACCTTTGTATGTACAAAAACACGTTTTTCATAAACCATGCGGTAAAATTTAAATAATAAGGCTGGTAGGGTAAAGGTTAGGTCGTGCTCTTAGAATGGATTTTATTGACCCATTTCCTAAGTAAACCACTAACATCGACAAAATTATGTTTTTTTTATAACAACGTTTGCTTCTAAGTAAAGTTTATATAGTTGAATAATAAGAGACCAACTTGATGTCACCAGTTATTATATTTTATTTCACTTCTTCTATGCTCAACATGTTTCAGACATTAATACATCCATCATCAGGAGCCTGCGACTTTTCTATTGTATCACCACATTGGTCGTGTGTTCTTGTTTCAGCCCGTTACACGGATACCACCCCAACCCAGCCACATCGAAACTCCAACACACATCCAAACAAGAACACACGACCAATGTGGTGATTCAATAACAAAGTCGCAGGCTCCTGATGATGGATGTATTAATGTCCGAAACATGTTGAACATAGAAGAAGTGAAACAAAACATAGTAACTAGTGACATCGAGTTGGTCCCTAATTCTTCATCTATCACAATGATGCACGGTCCAATATACATAAAGTTTATATTTCTTGTTGGCTTCGGTTCTACACACAAATTACTGATGGCTCAGTTAATGAGGGCGAAGGCGTTTTATGTGCTAAATGGCAGTAACGAAAACAGTAAATGCAAAACACAGGGTAGCGATGATATTAAAGGAAGTGTTTAGCATCTTAAGACAAATGTCAAGAAAATAAGTGTTTAGTTTGAGT
>Ga0136643_10008904_pt1 | contig 14724 bp, 10 predicted proteins | sample TergutLab28metaG_FD_96883 | JGI IMG/M metagenome (GOLD analysis project Ga0136643, IMG submission 96883) | Labiotermes labralis P1 segment gut microbial communities from Petit-Saut dam, French Guiana - Lab288 P1 (version 3) (version 3) | ecosystem: Host-associated > Arthropoda: Insects >... | reverse complement strand
GGAATTAGTAATAATTCTTATAATTCTTTTTTGAATTTTGAAAATACTGTTTGTGTGATGTGTGTGCGAATTGCCCCAAAATATAATTCCATATGATAAAACAGAGTGTGCGTAGGAGAAATAGATCATTCTCAGTGTATGCCACCACGGCTGTCAGAGTCCATGACATATATGATAAAATATACAGGGCTGTGTTACGTATTTAATCAGCACACCAACTAATGCACATACATAAAATTTTTATGTTAAAACACTTAAAATCGCTCCAACATATTTCGATCCTAAGATCATCTTCAGGGAGCTTCACTGTTCCTTGCTAAAGTCACATATTTAAAAACACTCACTGATTAATTTTGCTGCATTTGTTTTTAATTAATCAGTGAGTGTTTTTAAATATGTGACTTTAGCAAGGAACAATGTAGCTCCCTAAAGATGATCTTGGGATCGAAACATGTTGGAGAGATTTTAAGCGTTTTAATGTAAAAAAATGTATGTATGTGCATTGGTTGGTGTGCTGATTAAATGACTCTACAAAATGCATGGTGTAACGATAAAGATAAAGGGCTGTGATATGTGTATGGCTTTTGCAGGTGCTGTATCACATGTTTGAGTCCTATGCACAGATGGGCCCCATCAACATCCTGTGCACAGACGTTCTGGCCGGATTTGCTTCATTCTTTGTGGTGGCGCTTGGTGGCACCATCATTGGCATCCTGTGGGGTTTCCTTACAGGTCTTGTCACCCGGTACACACACCAGGTCCGAGTTATAGAACCCATCTTCATCTTTGTCATGGCGTATTTGGCCTACCTCAATGCTGAGATCTTCCATTTGTCAGGAATACTGGCGTGAGTATCTGGATCCTGTCAGCACATTTGTTGCTAAGTGTTTGGGGTGTGCCCTGGACAAGGGGTTGCACACGTACTTGAGTTTGCATTCTTTAATTGCTATAACTGTAAAAAGGCTGTAATTTGCATGTAGGATTGTTGAGCAGTAGTGAGACATGGGAGTGTAGACCTGCGTGCATTTTGAGGTAGCACTTTGGAAGCAAAATTAATATGACTTCTGACATTTATTGAAGTAAACCAATTTATAAAAAGTTATGTGTGTTTTATGTATATGATATTTTCTGCAACAGAAATTACAAACTGTACGAACGGTATAAATTTGGAAATGCAAAAAGTAAGAGAATTAAATCTATTCAGTACTGGCATGGGAGGAATATGTATTTGTTGCACTTGACTTGGAATTTATTTGAAAACATGGCAGTGTATGTAATATTCCTTGTGCCTGTGATATATGCTACAAGTTTCAGTCATATTTTACCATCTTCAGGCATTTGTATACAACACACAACCAGTACACATTGTTGAAAATAATGAAATTGTTGTGCCTGATGGAAATTTGTGATTTATTGTCAGTGAACGGTAATGCAACAGGTTGAATTCCATAAAAAATATTATGTATATGTATATATATATATATATCTCATACATTCGTCTGTGAAGATATGTGAATACGAAAGAAATTGCTACATTGTTTAGCATTGTCCACCATTCTTGGGACAAGGGAAAACAATAGAAGGCTTATGGAATGTACTCAATATGGTACAAATTTAAACAGTAGTAGCACTGATGCAACTACATTTCATTTTGCTCATGTCTCCACCTCTTTAAAATAGGGTTTTTTTCTGCTTGGCCAATAAGCAGTGGTCTGACACTCTAGTGAGTTTTTATTACACTTTATGATGGTGATTGTCACTGTGATTGTTTGTCTACCTCCTTTCATCGACTGTTAAATTTCCCTGGTGTGCAGCATATGGAGCAATGCTGCAGAACATCAAGTGGAGAGCGCTGGACTGGTGCTTATTGCTCAAGAGAAAGAGAAAAAACTATTATATATGTAGTGGATTAAGAACATGACATTAATATGTACCTGGGTATGTCAAGAGAGGTTATCCATTTTTGTGCAAAGTTTTTAACATGGTACAGTAGTAACATTTATATTTATATGGACCAAATAAGTCTCTTACCAGCCTTTACTGGCATGGCCTTCTCCCTCACAACAGTACCACTGACGGTCAATCATTTATGTTGCTGATTTTCCAGCCATACACATGAGGCCCTTCTCATCTTTTCCAGGAAGGGGTCATAACAACTCACACATAAATTTTTGTACTTGATGGACTACTGGCCTTAAATTCTTCCCCAGATCTTGTATTCATTATTCTGGATGAAACAAATCATTGTCTTGATTGCATTTTATTGGCTTTTTACTGCAGCAGTTATCTATTTTTCCCATGTGACCTTGTCACCACCTCCACAGAGACATCACTGTTTTTTGTTTGTTATTGTTAATCAGTATGTACATTACCAGAGGGTAAAAGTCAGTTCTGAAAATTCTGCAAGCTACAAACAAAGTACAGTCTATTTCATACAATAGACAGGTAGCTCCTGAGTGAAACAGGTGGGCAGATGTCACCTCTTGTGTATTACTCTGGTTACCCATGCAGGCATGGCCATGAATGAGTGAGGAACCTACAGCACAGTGCATGAGAGTTGACACAATAATTCTTCTGTGTATATGCAAAACTACAGTACAGACACTCACACATGAGAAGGGCCTGTTGAATACTGAATAGTATCATGTTAGCAAATTACAGAACAGATGCTGTGGTATAGCATCTATGGGATCTTGAATTAAAAGATAACCGATCTAGCACAGAGTTACAAGAATTGTCCTGTTCATTTTAAGAACCTTACGTCTTTCTACTAGATATGTTACAGATTTAGCAGTTGAATATAGTTTTCTGATTGAAAACTTGATGTTCTTTTGCAGCATCACATTTTGTGGTATTACAATGAAGAATTATGTGGAGGCCAACATTTCTCACAAATCCCATACAACTGTCAAGTATGCAATGAAGATGTTGAGCAGTTCCTCGGAAACCATCATCTTCATGTTCTTGGGTGTGGCCACTATCGACAGTATTCAGGACTTAAATCTGTGGTTTATTGTACTCACAATTGCCTTCTGTTCTGTATACCGTGCCCTAGGTGAGTCTATTTTGTTAGCAGTTTGTTTGTGACTACCAGCTCTGTAATCTTAATGTGACTGCTAGCTACAGCAACAGGTGTGGCTTGAGCTTTATTTATTTATTTATTTATTGAACAATTATCAGTTATTAAGATTAAATATTGTTGGATAGTAAGATTATTAGTGAGTAGTGAATTGGAAAGGATATGGAAGGAAACTCTCGTGGCTGTTAATTCAGTTGTACCACACTGCTCTTGACCTGGACAGAAAGAAGAAAACAATGAAAAGTGTCAGTCACAGTAACCAATCTCTCGGTCACAGACTTGACATGTTTCATGTAGGTAACAAATCAGAAGTCCTAAGAGTGTGTGATGTTTGGTGGTTCCAGTTTAAAGGCCTTGAAAGAACTCTACTATTATGGGAGTTGGTTACCTCATGTGGTATAGTGAATATGCTAAAGGACATATCACAAGGGAATCAGGATTTATTTCTGGGCATAGCGGAAGATTGTTCACTTTATCACATTGTCTAGGCTGGCTTTATGTACCAAACAACCTTACACCTGGTGGGTACAGAGGATTATTTGAAGGTGGCAAATGGCTGTGGCACAGGCTGTCCTCTCACCTTCATTCAGTGCTTGTGTTAAGGGCATTTTGAGCTATACCTCCATTCCTTCATATGTCTTCATTGCATGATGCACATGAACAAACTCCACTTTTTCAATGGAATCATATCAATTTTTTGAAAGTGGTGTTGTGTGTTGTGACAGTAGAATAAGTCCTAATAAGTGTAACTGATAAACTCCCCTTTAACAAGTAGGTTTTTGAGATCACAGTGCTGTGTGTGTGTGTGAGCGCGCGCGAGAGAGAGAGAGAGAGAGAGAGATTCCCCATCCATCCATTCAATCCTACTTTGAATTTTCAAACCATTTGAACGATTTTTCACAAGTCGTGGCATGAATGTTATGACAATGGAGACCACTCCTGTTGTGTACTTCTCTGACAATCATTAGGAACAACATGGCAGACGGACAAACTTAGGAGTGAAATTTACATTGAGAATTCAGAATGATGTATGGTAACAGACCTTGGAAAAATATGCAAAGTTTGTTGAGGTAATATTTTTTATAGAATGTACAGTAACTAGTCAGCAGTTGTTCAAAAATTATATTCAACTTTTTGTTGGATGGTGACAACTAATGAAAAACAGGATTTAGGCATGTGAAATTAGGTGCAATGACAGGTCATAAACATGCCTGCATGTTACTTGATAAACACTGATTGTAAGTAACCACAAACATGGTAACAATGCTACGCTTTGAGATTACAGTGTATATAATATATTTTGCATACACAGTGTCTGTATTTAAGTAATAAGTTCATAACGAAACTAAAATTTCATGTAGGAATCTGTTTAGAAAGTTGGAAATTTTACCTTTTGTATCTCAATATATCCTTTTACTTATGCTTTGTGTAGTTAGAAACAAAAGTTTGTTTACTTTGAATTCAGAGAATCACACTAAAAGTACAAGACAATTTAATAATTTTTACCAGCCCATAACTGATTTTACTGTATACCAAAAGGGAGTACATTACATGGGCATTAGGATTTTCAATAATTTTCCTCCATACATTGAAGATATATCCAATAATGTCAGGAAATTTGAAATTTACTTAAAACGATTCCTACATATACATTCTTTTTACTCCATAGAAGAATATTTTCAATATAAATCAATTGCAAGTTGATAATGTGCCTTTAAACGTCTTTCATAAGACGAATATACTTAATACATAGTCCTAATAATCTATGTTTGTCACAAAGTTTCACAAAAAAAAAATTAACTTTGTTAGGTTAATGTTATTCATATGCATAAATTTGCTGTCTGTATACATTTTCTGTCTGTACTTGACTTGTTTCTCTGCTTGTTTAACTATAGCCATATCTTTTTGTGCATCTGTTGTTACACAGTGGTTTTGTCCTGTCTGTATTAAACATCATTCATGTACTTTACTTGGAATCAGTTTGTTTTGATTCCAAACATTTATATATTACTCTTGACATGTTCTAAATCCTATTTATTGTTATTGTGGATTCATGGAATGTAAATAAAATATCAATATCAATATCAACAAAGTAACAGTAATGGTACTCAGTGATATGTAAAAACAGAAGTCTATTCATTTGGGAAGTAAGCTTCAAGTTCTGCTCAGAACTCCTTGTTGATTATCTGCTGTACTATATTTATAAACTTGGCTGTAAAATTGTTGTTATTTGACTCTGTCTTGATCCGTTTTCTACTTTAAATATACATTTTTCTGCAATTCTGATATTATTAAATTCACAGTAGTACTACCAGCTTTTTTTTAGATCTTACAAACTACATAATTCTGTTATTTTTGTGTCTGCAACAAAAACTATATTAGAAGGACAACCATATGAATTTAATTGCTGATGGCCTGTTATAAGTGTTGTTTGGTGGAAGGTAATAATTGTTTGTTTAAATTTTATTAGTGACAACTGTGAACATGGATGGAAGCATCAAAGTTTACATGTCATTTGTCATGATAACCTTAAAACATAACGGTCTCTGGATATATGTAGGCTCTTATTGTTATTCTTGGTTCAAATATTAATACCTGTTTTGTATTTCTTGCAGGAGTGATACTTCTAACAGCTGTAGCAAATCGTTTCCGATTGCAACAGCTGAACAAAGTAGAGAAATTTGTGATGTCATATGGTGGGCTGCGAGGAGCAGTGGCATTTGCTCTTGTACTGTTGATCAGTAAGGAACATATAAAGCTTCAACCAATGTTTGTCAGTACAACAATAGCTGTTATATACTTCACTGTCTTCTTCCAGGTAAGTTATATGGTAGAGACCAGTGCAGTGCATGTGGAGAATACTAGATCTTCGTACAGAAATTTCATTCAGAAACCCACGAGAAAAAGATACAAATTAGCAGGCACCTTGGTCCTTCACAACCCTGCAGTAGATTGGAGGATAGCATGGTGATTGTGAACAGTGGGAGTGGCTGTGATGACACTTCATAATTTGTTGAAATATGTTGTAATTAAACAAAATAAATCCACTTTTGCAGAGTTTTTCTTTTCATATGTGAGAAATGTTTAAATTTGCTTAAGATTGGTTCCTGGGTACTCCATTTGAGGGCACTGTGGCTTTCTTAAATGTGGTATCACTTTTTCTTTCATCTCAATTTTTGTCACAGAATGTAGTTTTGAAAATATTTTAAATGATATGATGCAGTCTTCCATTCGCAAAATTATTTTTCCACAGAGATATTATTTTACAACACTTGCTATAATCTTCCTTGTCTGCAAAGAGCAATGTGCACATTTGGGACCCATGTCCTTCATACATGATGATAAAAAATACCTGGTTATAATAAGAGGAAAATAAATTTAGAAATTAAAGTCAACCCTCTGGATTTAGAGAGCAATTGCTAATTGTGTGTAATTTCTCACCTACATATTTCTGCTCACTTGGGCCATTATCAAGGGGTTCTAAGTATTTACAAAGAGAAGTGTATCAAAATACAATACTGCATATATCAGTGGATCGATTATGCATATACAAATGTAATACAAATAAAATATAAATATAACTTAAAAATGTAAGCGTGGAACTTCATAGTCATAAAAAGTACAGCTGCTCCACTGTAGAACTTTAATTACAGTGCCTTAAATTTAATTTTGTGTGATATAGATGTAGATATCTTAAACAACTGGTGGCCATTGTACTATTTTTTTGGCTTTATATTTTTTTATGTTTTTAATATTGTATATTTTTTACATATGTGGTAGCATAAGCAGTTTGGTATCTTCAGTATTGTTGTATCTTTATACCTCATACACTTTTCTTTGTAAGTACTTGAAGCTCCATAATAATGGCCCAAGAGGGGCTGAAACATGTAAGCGACAAACTGTAGACAATTAGATGTTGTTTTCTAAATGGACTATGTTCTTTGGTTTCAATTTGTAAGATTCAATAAGAAATATGCAGTCATATTCAAGGTTACAAGTGGGTAAGAACCATCCATAGGCAAAGCTGGCATCCTGTGCAGTAATGTAGGGCTGTTTATTAGCCCATTTTGTGAAATAAATTGTTTACGTAGTGTGAGAACATTTTAGTTAGAATCTATTCTGTAACATATTATTCAAGGTTTTACTTATATTGAGAGCACAGAGCGTGGACTGTAATTCAAATATCTTGGAGTATCACCGAACAAGGCTGTATTTTCTTTCAGGGAATAACCATCAAGCCTCTAGTCAAAATTCTCAATGTAAAAAGAGCTGAAAAAAGAAAGCCAACAATGAATGAAAGAATTCATGAAAGGGTGAGTGCTGAAATATAAACCTTATTGAAATTCACGAGTTTACATAATACTTGTGTAGTGAGGTAAACTATAAGTGGTTTTGTCATTTTTTCCTCTAGTTCATGGACCATATGATGGCAGGAATTGAGGACATCTTGGGTCGCCATGGAAATTATCATGTGCGGGACAAGTAAGTTGCAGTTTTCTTAGAGCTGCAGTAAAGGTCACCCATATCCAAGAGGTTTCTGAAATTAGAATATGTAATTAGTTCTGGAATCGAATATGTTTCGGCTTATTGCAAAGTGAGTTACAGCAAGGACATATACAGATATTCAGTACTGGTAATATATAGGACCACCTGCTGACCCTATATTATGTTTTTGATCTGGTTTCTTTTATTTCCTTGAAGTTCGTTTTGCCCCTGTCCTTTGTCCCAGTTCAAGTTACTTAAGTGGCCGCTTGATAAGAAACTTATGCAGCAACTCACGGAGGAACACAGGTGTTGAATTAAATATTTATCCTAGATTCCTGATAATTATACTTCCATCATTTCATTAATTTTTAGACATGATTTCAAAATTGTGAGAAATGACAATTAGATTGGTCATGTCTGCCTGTCTGCATGGAATACCTTGGCTTCCACCATGATGTAAGTTGTAAGGCTTTTATCACTGTGTGATACAAGCCTTCGGACAGCTCACATCAGGTCATTCACCTTCACCCCCTAAGTCTATAGGAGAATCAACACGACATTACAGAACAACAATCTTCTCACCCGAATACAAGATAGTGAATACAATCCAACCACACAAGAATGTATGACACACGCCAATTAGACTGCAAGAACACAGGACATTACCACCAAATAATTATTACCTCACGGGAAGTGAAATTTCTCCTTATCTCCATGCCATCAAAGAGGTATAACTTTAGTTTCTTACACCATCGACAAGTGAACAACACACCTTGTAAAGTTCTCTTTCTAAATACTACAGAGTAAAGCTGTCTTTTATAAACACTAGCTTTTAAATTACTACTTTTAACTTGACTAATTTTAAACTAATTTCCGTACATTTTATACACAGTGATTTCAATATGCTACCTTTCTAGATAAGGTTCCAATTTTATGTCAAAGCCATCACACAAGGTCAACATATACAAGTTTATGTATTCTACACTTCTCTAACAAAAACTTGGAAGTATTTGGGATCCCACAATGCAATGAAACATAAACAACTCTTGGATTTATCTTCTTGGAGGTCCTGAGGATGACCTTAAAAGGTCGAAACATGTCGCCCTGAAAAATATACTATTTTTTATATAAGTAAAATGTTGTGTTATCGACTGATGCGTTGTATTTATATGTTATAACACTTTGGGATGGAAAACAAAAAAAAATTCAAGTTTCATTAAAATCCGACAAGAATAACTGGTACTTTACATGAAGACCTGTGTACATTTATATCTCACTGAATTCTTCTTAGAATGAGAAATGTTTAGACAAAAGTTGTGGGGAAAATCAAAACACACATTTTATGTTCAATAAAGCTTTTCCAAAAATCATGCTGTTTGTGAGATAATGTGAGAAACTAAGACAGGCTACAGATGATAGTGTGGTATGGCACATGCACTTTGCATGCTGGATAACTGAAGCTACAGACACACTCAGAATATGTAATAACTATTGATTTTCCACGGCAACAGTAGTTACATGAACACACCTCAGATGTTATGTTATATTTATGTTGCCTATCTTGTCAAATTTCTTGATGCGTGTCAGTTTATTAAAGAAATGCCCCTTCATCTTATTTGAATTTCGTGTAGATGTTTTTAAATAAACTGTGTGCATAGACAGAATTATGAATGTCTGTTCCTTTGTATGTTTATGAGTATAACCAAACAGTCCAAGAATTCAAAATAGCAAGAAATTAAAAAAAAATTGTAATTAACAGTGTAGCTTCACACTTTTAGAGTCTTGTAATTTTGTTGTCTGTAGCTGGAATGTGTAAGGGATAGTAAAAAGGAGAGAAAAGATTATAATTTTCTGGGATATGACACCGTGGATATTGGTACCATTGTTTCGGAGGCAGAGGGACAACTGCTGTATCAGGCCAGTTGGAGTAATGGTACCGTATTATGGGTTGGATGTGTAGGTGGGACAAGGAACTGAAAGAGACGACAGTAAGATATTAAACTTGTATCAGAGATGAAAGAATGTGAGAGAAATCTGAAATGAAACAGAGAGAAGTGGAGTAATGAGAAAAAAAGTCAGGTATAGAGTGGCCAGCCTGTTCAGGATAGCCAGGACAGTCAGTTGGTGGCCAGAAAGTGATGATATTGCCCAGCATTGCCTGTCCCCACCCATGTGTGGGTTTTTTCCATTTCTTCTGAAAGTGAAAAATAGGTTTCCATGACTTTATGGCAAGGATTTTTGTGGTTTACCTTGTCATCAACTGGTCATAGAAACTATATTCACTCCTTGACAGAAGGGAGGTAGCACGTCTCTGAGGAAATGCAACTGCTGATCATCTTGGTACCAGTATACCAGCCTACATGTTGTCATATCCCAGGAGACAGGAATGAGGAGTACCTGGATTTCCTGTTCTTTGGTCAGTCAGTGGGGCAAGCTTCTCCATTTTCATGACCACCTTATTCAGTGGGCCTGATGTCATAGAATTATATCCCCAAGGAATTCATTAAGGATTATGTAGACCAGGCACCATTATGGAATAACCTGCACCAACTAAAGAACAGGATTACTGAAGCAACTGCTATGGTTATGCCAGATATGTTGCAGGAAATATGGCAAGTGGTGGTTCATTGACGGTATGTCTGTTGGGTCACTGGTGTAGACATATTGAAATGACCTAATTGGACTACAGCCACTAAATTATGAGCTTTTTTACCTGTTACTGTGCTCTATAGTTAACCTTTACAAGTGTGAAGCTACATTTAACTTACGCTGTACTTTTGTGCAATATCCATTCTGACATACAAAGCAGTGTCTCACCATTATTTAATGTTGTTGTTCATAATGTGTAGGCAGTCCCCCCACCCCCTACTCCCCCAACTGCTCAGTAATATTGTAACTTTGTTACTTCACACAGTTCTCATTGATAATGTGATTTTTATTTAAAGTGTAAGCTAGTGTGAGATTTTAGACTTTTGCAACATGCAAGGTAGATCTTTTTTCTGGGATATGGTGCTGTGTCCTAGGTTGACAGGTGCGTGACATTTTGTGGCAGTGTAGTGGTCTCATCTTCAACCTTCGGTTGTCTGGTGTGGTCATTCTTCAGTGGACATTCAGCTCTTGCATATGAGACCACTATACTTTTTATAAACTTTGGGCATCAATCACATAGTGACATGGTTGCCATATCCTTCAGAAATGAATACTTCAACTTAAGCTGAGTTAATATTTAGTCTTTCCATCGTGTACATTTGAATAACCTATGTCATTATAGTAGTTGTGTAGCTGAGTTCTGCTGTTGCTACATTGGCATACTTCATACTGAGCTTCCTGTATGTATTTGATTTAACTGACAGTATTATTGTCTGATCCAGGTTTCCATGTTTTGTTTAGTTACAATAAAAAATGTGAGTACATTTTCCTAAAATTTTAAAATCCCTTGTACTAATTCTGAACTTTCTCCTGTTTTTCGTATATTACTTCAGTATGTGTATATGTATGTCACATATGATGTTATGTTAACGTGTCTCAAGTAAAGCTTGATGTGTGTTCGTCTCTAATCTTGTTTCCATTACAAAGTAAAAGTGTCTAGCCCAACAGAACTCAGTGCAAGCAAGGGTGTATGCCTTGTACATTGCATATTGGTGCTGAATGAAAGATTGTAATAAGTGCATGTGTCTAACATTTCATTACGTCAATGTAAATTTTTCAGGTTTAAGAGGTTTGACAACAGATTTATCCGTCCATATCTGCTGCGAAAGTACCAAGGAGCAGAGCCTAAAATCCTTGAGACATACTCAAAACTGGCAATGAAAGATGCAATGGAATACATGCGGAGGAATGCTTCTACTGTTGGAAACATCTCAGGCACAGAGTCCATGTCAGCAATATTCCGCAATTACACAACAGGCAACATCAATGGGAACCTGAGTGGTACCCTTAATGGCAGGTTAGTTGCTCCTCATGATGCTATGGCATAAGCAGGGCTGTTCTTTGAGTAGGCACCATGTATGATTTATAGCCTGCTGTTCCAACCTTGTTTTGTTAGATGTACCATTGAGGAGGTATGTAGGTGATGGAGTGTAATGGTCCGATGAGCACTCGATACATGGAGGTTCTGGTTTATAATCTTGACCAGAGACGTGCTGTCTCAGCTGATGTTTTGTGATGTCAGTATTCCTCTATCTAGCCAAATGCTGGTATTATGTCCAACAGGGCCACAAGTGCCTCATTTGACATCCTTTCCGATCTGTTATTCACTGTTCACTGTGCAGCTCAGTGCTGTTGACATCGTTGTTAAGTACTGTAAGTTCCAAGAAAGTAAATGAATGAATGAGTAAATAAATAAATAACCTTGTCACTTGGAAATTACATGCAACTAATTAAAGATGAAAATTATTTACTTAATAGAAAATACTTAAATTATCATCATTATATTTCAATGTATGTGTGTATGTACAACATGTTTGTGTGTGCTTAAGTCAGTACATTGGTGAGGCTTGTAGGGGTCGTTTATTTACTGCTATTTTATGATAACTGATTTAATAGTATTTAAGAAGCAGAACTTGAATATTAATGTAAGCTGTACACTTAACAGCACTAGTTTTAGCCAACTGGACTCCAGCACTTGGAACATAGACATGCAGGAACTGGAGTATAACCCATCCAAGAAGGACTTGACAGATGCCAAGATCCATCACCTCCTTGCAGAGGAACTGTGTAAACCTTATCGCAGGGTAAGAGTAATATTTTTGCACTTTTTCAATTTCCTGTACAGAAAATTTACAGTACATGTTGAAGATTATGTTCTCTTGGTTAGAGTGACTAATTGGGCCAACAGAGGTATCACAACTCATGAAGAGATGCGTTTTGTGATGTCACTATCCTGTGCGTTCATGTTTTTGTGTATGCATGCAGGCACTCTAGTGGTTGCATTTGTGCACCAACCATGTATGCATATACATATATGTGTATCCACATTTATTCTCTTAACTCCTTGGTTCCAGTTCAGTTCACTCTAACCAACGTTTATATCTGTAATTAGTGTCTTACTGTGCTCCATTATATCTGTTTTTTGATTGCAGAGGGGAGGATTCATGTCATTATCTTCAGCAGATTCTGACATAAAATCTTATACCAATGGGACTGATGTTATGAATGTTTTGTTGTGACTTCACATGTCACCACTTAATCTTACCAATGTTCTGTGTTTAAAATATAAACCATTTATTTTACCAGTTATTTATCTTTTTGTAATTTCAAAGCACCGGAGGCTAAGCTATAGTCGGCATGCTGTCAATGACCGGGATCTCTCTACGCAACCTGTCAATTATCGCATGCATATGAATATACGGCGTATGGTTGGTGAGAGAAAACACCATAAACGAAGCAAAAGATTAGGCAAGGTGAGTGATGGAATTATGTTCACTGCTATATACGTACTGCAATTAGAATCACAGCTTTAAAGGAATAAAAATGTGAAATATGTATGTGGATTAACATATGTACTGGAAGAGTTAATGTTGCAGCATTATTTATGTACAGAGTCAGCATAATAATGTGGTTGTTGGAAGTGCTGATATGTAGTGATTCAGTACAGTTACAGCTATATTTCTGCTAATGTTACAAAAAGATGGGACAGTGTATTCCCATAAACAAACACAGCACTACTGTGCTAATTGTGAGGTTTTGACAGTAGTGCTGTTAAAAGGTCAAGTCTTATGGGATGTTATGCCATGGTGAATGGTAGGCCTACATAGTTACTGACATTTTGCAGTCAAGCAGTTGGGAACTACTAACCAATGACACCATGCACCATTCAAGGTTTACATAGTGGGGCTAACTGAATGCATGAGGATGGAGAGGGGAATGATCTTTGAGTGTGGTTGATTTTAATTGAAGTCCATTTGGAGCAACATAGTAAGAAGTGTTCCTTTTATTCATGTGTATTTTTATTTTATTTATTTATTTTTTATTTTATTTTTTTTTAAAAGGCACAAATGAATTACAGTTTCTCATTTTCAGAAACTAGCCGCAAATTTCCTTATTCTGTTTGTACCCCACCAATAATTTGAATTAATTAAATCTTTCTTTCTCTCTTCCAATTGTGTTCCACAAATCTTGACTGTAGCATCCAGTATCCTCCTTGATTTTTTTTTTCTTCAGTTCTTACAGACAGTGACTCTTGTAGCACCTCAAAAAGAAACATGACTGCTACCTTTCACATTTCTTTCCAGTTCATTATTGACTATACATTTCACCATTCATGACTATATAAGCTGAACTACAAACATGTCATTAGAATGTGAGTAATTAATTAATTAATTAATTAATTGCACTACAGTGGCACTGAAACCTGAATAATTTGTAATTTATGTGAGTTAATTTTTCAATAATAAATGGGAGACAGCAGCTGATTTTGTTGTCATGCAAATACTGTAATTGTCCATATCAAGATTTTGTTTCCTGGGTTGCGACACAGAATCATGTGGTGGAAGTGTACTGACATTTCTGATTATCATAATGTACCCTAAAATTGGAGGGAGCAGGATCCTTGGAAACGTCCATGTGCTGGGGTTGTACTATGCAGTGTCATGTCTTGAAAGAGAGTAATTTTCATAGTCACTGCCATGATAACCTCACTTTTAAATTTTTTTTGTGTTTTATGTTTATAGGATGGCAAACAAAACCATGTTAGTTTCCCAGGAATCACACAAAATGGTTCAGCAAAACAATTTTCTCATGGTGAGTATTAAAATTAAAGTTAAATGTTTCAACATTTCCTTTTTGTCTTGGGAACTTGTCAAACATGGAGTTCCACAAGGTTCAGCGTTGGGCCCATTGTTGTTTCTCATTTACATTAATGACCTTCCAGTAGCATTAAACAAAATGGCCACTTCTGTAATATTTGCAGATGATACAAGTGTTATTATAACAAACAACAACAAGACTGATTTTGAGAATGCACTACAACAAACAAGGATAGAAATGAGTAGTTGGTTTCGAAGTAATCTTTTAACCCTAAATTATGAAAAAACTTATTTATACAATTTTTAACCACCCACAAGCATGAAATACAAAAACAAATAGTCAATGTTAACTCACAAATTACTAATACAACTAGCACCAGATTCCTAGGACTAAAAATTGACAGTACACTCACT
>Ga0136643_10008898_pt1 | contig 14727 bp, 7 predicted proteins | sample TergutLab28metaG_FD_96883 | JGI IMG/M metagenome (GOLD analysis project Ga0136643, IMG submission 96883) | Labiotermes labralis P1 segment gut microbial communities from Petit-Saut dam, French Guiana - Lab288 P1 (version 3) (version 3) | ecosystem: Host-associated > Arthropoda: Insects >... | reverse complement strand
TTCAGCACCATATATTCAGCACCATATATTCAGCACCATATATTCAGCACCATATATTCAGCACCATATATTCAGCACCATATATTCTTCTAAATATTTTCCTTTAAAAAATTAGCAGAGCTTGTTCTTCTTTCTTCGTCAACATCCACGCTTCCGCTCCACACGACACTACCGGTCTTATTAGTGTCTTATATAATATAATTTTAGTAGCTCTGGATAAAAGTCGACTCCTGAAGAGACTTATAGCGGCAAAATAAGTTCTACTGCCTACCAAAATACGTCTTGTGTTTCTTTTTCCACGCTATCATCATTACTGATTACCGTACCCAAATATATGAACTCGGCTACTCCTTCGTAAGTTACACCGTTTATGGTTTCCCCTTTCACTGATTTTCGGGATGGGGAAGTTGTTCATTTACCTAGAGGAATATTTGGTTGTAATTTCCATCACCTATTTATGCCGTAGATTTAATATATATATATATATATATATATATATATATATAGAGCGAGAGAGAGAGAGAGAGACAGACAGACAGAGAGAAAGAGAAGCATATCATTTATTTTTTGTGATTGAATTTCCCCTGAATATGGCCAAATGAAGCCGAAACATGCAGCAGCCTACACCACCAAAAGATATAATGTACTACATTTGTTGCCGAATTGCTGTTACTTGACATTAACACGAAATATTAAAGAGGAAAATGTTAAAGTTAACCAACAGTGGCTTCAAATTAACCGCCCTCTTAACACTGTTAACTGATTGTGTCTACAGTATACAATGCCGAAACAACGCGATCAGCCATATTTATATTCTCGGCGTCGTTAAGCGAACTACGAAGGGAACGCAACAGCGGAAGGTTTATTGTTAGTGACGTTGTCACTAAGAAAACAGGTCATCACCTTCAGGGGCAATTAGCTGTGCCGAGTGATAATTCAATTCTTTAGACATCTGGTCAGATTATTCGGACGGAATGGGTCGCCGGTAGGTGCATTCCGATATCTACCTACGCCGGAAGATACGTACATACATACACGTATCTCACACTGGACTCGACCCCGCGATCCCCGTCTCCAAGTGTCCTCTGACAAAGCGACCAGTCAAGAGAACTCCCTTCTATTACCTCTAAGCGCTAACATGGCTGACCTTTTCCGTGATTTTCTACAGTTCCTCAAAAAAAAATCTGATGTCCACGGAACTTGGTATGAAGGCTATGCCAGTGGAGACCCCTCCAGACAGGTTGCTGGACCGACCTTAAATTACGTCTCGACAATTTCTTCCAACATCCTTTCAAATTAATTATTCACTAATAATTCTGGCCTTCAATGCCACACAAGTTAAGTGATACCGTTACAGGCCCGATGTGGCCCAGCGGGTGGGTAGAGGCACAGCTCTAATTTTCCATGCCCGCGGCACTAGAAGGGGGTGAGTGGTCAGCGGCACGCCCCGGCCGCACTTTACCCCCGGGAAAGACCCGGTACCCATTTTACAGGAGGCTGGGTGGGCCCCAGGGCCGGTCTGGACGGGCGGAAAACCTCGCCCCCACCGGGATTCGTTCCCGGACCGTCCAGCCCGTAGTCAGTCGCTATACCGACTGAGCTACCCGGCCCACAATGCCATACAAGTAGTCAATGTTAAACACCTCGTGCAATGTCATAGGTCAATAAATAAATAAAACTGGCAACAGCGTGTGCGCACTTTGAAACAGGGTCTAACTTCATTATATATAAATAAGAAATAAAATAAAACATAAACATTGTTCTGAAGATTAACATCATGCTTATTGGTTGGACTGAAGTCTGGTACAGACCAGAATGTAAAATTCCTGACACATGAGGATCAATACCTATCCGCAAAACATAAACGAATTTGTTCTTACACGAATCAGTAAGCCCTGTTTAGCAAACTGTTGAGTACAAAACATGCTTTCAAGGCATGGAATTTCTTGAAACCAATTCGTTTCACAGATAGAGATTAATTTACTGGACCCAACTGCAGCTTGTTCCAAACCTCTGCGTTACAAGCAGACGTAAGCGTTGTCTGGATCTAACGAACTCCCGACAGATAGCAGCACACTACATTTTGCAGTAACAAGAAAAAGAACACACCTTAATCTTAAGGTGTGTCATCCCGTTGTGTTAGATCAACAATACAAAGCTGTAGTGTGTATATATCTATACATACATACAGTCATGAACACAACAATATTACAATTAGTAGCGATATATAATGTACAACAACATGTTTCGGTCCTGTATGTAGGTCATCACCAGGTTGTCCAAAGACCTTATTAAGTGACTACACAGTATGTGTGGTAATTTTGGAAGGGAAACGAGATCTCGTCTTACATCATAAATCGTGGGATTAGTAAAAGTTGCCAACATTTATATTGATGCGTACTTCATCATTTGAATGCATACGTATTCATCTTATGATCCTATCATGCGGTTAAATAAACATGTTAAGGGGGTACATCAATTGTGAACATCTTATAACTGTAATAGTATTGTGTTCATGACTATGTATATATAGACATATACACACTACAGCTTTGTATTGAAGAACACACCTGTTCAACCTCACCCCCTCCACGTTTCGTCTGTACTCCTTTGTTTGGATGCGGCGTTCAGTGAGATCCCTCGCGTCTTCTCGACTCCTGATTTGTTTACTCACTGCGCTGAATACTGATGACTTTGGCACGGAGCTAAGTTGTGTCGGTACTTTACTTACACATGTCATTTCTCTATAACCTTCCAGCAGAGCTGCCTTCGTGTCTTGTGCCCAGATGTGGACAACCACTGAACAGCCAGAATGTCACGGAACATTATAAGTTACGGTATTTCACAGATTACGACAGAAGAAATAATATCGAATGGAACGTGTGGCAAATAGAGAGAAGTGTATGTGCTAGGAATGTTGGAAGCACTGGCAAATTGAGTTGGCTTGAATCAGAGGAATGAAGTGTTACTAACAAGAAACTACACTTCAAAAGATCGAAAGTGTCTACCGGCCGGCCGTCCATTGACAAAGCCAACGTAAGGAAGAGGAACCCCCTCTTGTGCGGTACTTGTTGACATTTGGAAAAAAAAAAATGTTTTATGGGTGTGATAAAATGTGACTGTATATTCTTGCATGGGCCGGGAGAGCTCAGTCGGTAGAGCGCCTCGCTACGGGCTGGACGGTACGGGGATCAATTCCCGGTTGGGACGATATTTTTCGCACCCGTCCAGACCGGCCCTGGGGCCCATCCAACCTCCTATACAATTGGTACCGGGTCTTTCCTAGGGGGTAAAGCGGCCTGGGCGTGGTGTTTCCAACCCAACCCAAACTAGCGGCAAGGCCAAAGGAAGAGTAGAACTATACATCTACTCCCCCTCTGGGCCTTCGTGGCCTGTTCTAGGGTGAACTTTACCTTTACTTTACGCTCTTACATAAATTTGAAACAAAGTATCCACGAAGTTGATAAAGACTGATATTTAATATACTTTTAGGGTAACTAATGTGATGGATATGCCTTTTGAGACAGGTAATTATAACAAACTGAGAACTCGGCTGAAATCAGGACATGAAGACAACAGATCGGGAGGGATTTACAGGCCTTATTAAACTTAATTGTAAACTGAGTATAAGGCAACAAGATTCCAGATCGTTACTTAGTTTACAGGTTCAACACAACTAACCACAGTCCTTTTTTTTTCACGACGATTTAGTTGATGACAAAAGAATCAAAGCTGCAAGAATGTTCGACATGGACGGAACATCGCATATGGCTACTCAGCGCCATGAAACCATAGTGGCTCAGAAAATAAAACAGTTGGGAGCAACTGCATTTTGCGTATGTGAGCAGAACATGACACGTGTCTTCGCAAATAATTCCAGTGGCTTTTATATCGCATCAATGCTCAATTATCCACGAATAATAACGAAGAAAACCCCCACATTCCGAGGACCCCCCTCGCGAATTACTGCTCTATACTGTCAGAAGAAAGCCTGGCTGTACACAGAGATGTTCTGTGAATGGTTGAGTCACCTTATATCTGTGACAAAACAAGCGCCAAAAGAGAATTTGCTACTGGGCTTAGATGGCCGGAGCTGCAACTGAAATCACACGTAGATATGGAACTGCCTTGCTGCCGTTGATAATTCATTGAACTTATCGAATGTGGCAATGTAGCCTGTTGATGTGGCATTCTTCGTACATCAACATCATTGTATCACTTACATGAATTCCGCTTTCATTCATTCTACAGTCTGTCTTACGACTGGTCCATAAGTTTTCCCAAAGCGGGTTCTACACAGAATGCGATCTAGTGCGTCCTTTTCATTTTACAGTACCATCTCTTTCCCGAAAGGTCATGCAATAGCGGCTTACATCTTCTTCCTCGTTTTCCCGTCACTTCAATCCTTCCCTCTATCGTTCATTCAATAACGTGTGTCAGAAGACATTTTCTACGCAAGATGTGACCAATCCAGTTAGTTTCCCTCTTTTTTTATTGTATATAAGATATTCCTGTCCTCCTTGACTACATGCAAAACTTCATTTCTAAACGATCGGTCCAACTGATCTTCTCCATCCTTCTCCAGCACCACGTCTAAAAATTTTCCAGGTTCTTCTGATCTAATTCCCTTAGTGTCCAAGTATCAGCACCACACAAAGCTATGCTCCAAACGCAGCACTTTTTACCAGTTTCTTCCTTAAATATTCTTACAATTTGCTGCTGAAAAGAACCTTCTTCTTGTTGAGTGCTTTTCTTGCCATGGCAATCATAGATTAAATAAATGTTGCATCATTTGTTATCATGCTACCCAAATAGTTGAAATAATCCAAATTAAGCGCTTGTTTTTGATATATCAAAATCTGTATGGGGATAGCACTAAAGTTGACAGACCGCGATAACGACTGATAATACAACACAAAGCATAACGGTGGGTGTGATATTCCCAACGGGTGTTTATGGATGCTGATTTTGCTGGGTCGGTGGTTACCGTCCGTGCTGCAACATACGTACGTAACGGTAAAAATGTTCGAAGTGATGGGTAGGCCAAATACTGGAACGACTAACAAAAAGCTAACATGTGAGATGCCTTCAACATCAAATGATTCCAGTAGAATTTGCGTCTGATCCAGCGTCAGTACATAACAGGCAAAGTTAAAGTATGTACAGGGTTATTCGAATTGATTGTCGGGGTTTTAACAACTTGTCATACACAATACACTTGAGATAGGGGTATAAGTGCTTTTTTATTTAATAGAACAACACTCTAAGGTTTTGTTACATACCTTACAGGTGCTCTAGATGTGCATCCTTTGTGATTTTACACGATAATCGAGTTCGTTCCAAACTGTTTTTAGCATGTCAACGGTGATGGTTTCAATGGCGGTTCTGATTCGTACCTTCAGTTCCGGGATACTTGCGGGAAGAGGAGGAACATAAACCTGATCGTTGACATAACCCCATAGAAAGAAATCACATGGGCTTGCATCTGGAGAACGAGATGGCAAGTTGTTAAAAACCTGACAATCATTTCGAATAACACGGTATTAAAAGTGAAAATAAAACCATGCAATCTTTCTGTGGAACAAATCAGTCGTTACCTTAAGATGCAATAAAGAAACGATAAAGTCTTATTATAAGAATAAACCCTCAACATATGTTGTCATTCCAATCACAACGCCATAAAAGAAGAAGCTCACTGTGACCAATCCTGTATATACATCTAAGAAGAGAAGTGTATATTGTTACGAGCAGATTCAACGTGGGAAGGAGATTTTGATGTTTTGCTGACCGTGCATCTCAGTATAATCTTAGTAATTAACCAACTTGATGCACAAAATCTAGTTTTATAATAAGTTTATTAAATGCCTCTACATGTTTCGAGCACTATGTGCTCATCATCAGGAGGTCAAAATTGTATTATACAGCATCTGGTATCATCACGCCTGCAGGTGGCCGTCCCGTAAGTCCCCTCACAACCTGTGCACCGGATGGCCACCCATAGGTGTGATGATGCCAGATGCTGTATAATACAATTTTGACCTCCTGATGATGAGCACATAATGCTCGAAACATGCTGAGGCACATAATAAAGTTATTATAAAACAAGTTTTTGTGCACTAAGTTGGATAATTATTAAGATTAGTGGGAAGGAGAGCCCACGACAGGAGCAAAACACAACACATCACATGTGGGTCAGACTTAAATTCTGGTTCGTGGGCAAAATTATGAAGAGGTTGTGCAGTCAATGTGAGAAATACAAGACAGGTCTCATAAAAAGTGTGCTTATTTGATGACGATTATGAAGGCGATGAATTTTATTTTGAATGTGACGCGTGTGCTGGACTTAAATTACGGATTTTTAAAAAGCGTCTCCTAATGTTTTGTTCTTGATTTCGAATGTTTTTATAAATCGAGCGTTATTTGTTGTAACAAAACATTCATATCAATATAACATTTGTTACACTGTTCCTTTCACAAAATTCTTCTAGTCCTGAAATGCACGAATTTCGATGAATAGTCACTGTAATATAAGTGGTCGAAAATAAATGGAACACTTGTTATTTGAGGAATTAAGGAAATTAGGAAATTTGCAGTTGTAAGGAATCGGGACTAATAGTCAAAATTAACTACAGTGAAGTTTAGCACATTTTCCCGCTATTCACAGTTTCTGAAAGGCGACACAGGAGCCTTCCTACTCCAAACTTCGTTGCACAGAACAAAACGCAGCGTACACAAAACGCAGCGTATTGTGCATACTGTACATAAAACGCAGCGTACTGTACATACTGCAAACAAAACGCAGCGTACTGTGCATATTGTACACAAAACGCAGCGTACTGTACATACTGTACACAAAACGCAGCGTACTGTGCATACTGTACACAAAACGCAGCGTACTGTATATACTGTACACAAAGCGCAGCGTACTGTACATACTGTACACAAAACGCAGCGTACTGTACATACTGCAAACAAAACGCAGCGTACTGTGCATATTGTACACAAAACGCAGCGTACTGTGCATACTGTACACAAAACGCAGCGTACTGTGCATACTGTACACAAAGCGCAGCGTAATGTATATACTGTACACAAAGCGCAGCGTACTGTACATACTGTACACAAAACGCAGCCTACTGTACATACTGTACACAAAACGCAGCGTACTGTATATACTGTACACAAAACGCAGCGTACTGTGCATACTGTACACAAAACACAGCGTACTGTACATACTGTACACAAAACGCAGCGTACTGTGCATACTGTACACAAAACGCAGCGTCCTGTGCATACCACATCCAACAACTAACGATTTTCTCGAAAGTTGGCATGAAACGTTTACCTACGGAGACCTCCAAAAGGTGTGCTCCAAATTCCTACTATCACTAAAGAGCAAAATGGCGGACGGCAGCGCCAATACTGCCAATTATTTTAAAAACTTGAGACGAATGGGAATAAAAGCAGGACGGCCGTGCAAAAGTTTTCCTTCGAAAGTGACTACTTGCCTCATAAGAACGCTTCCACGTAAATATAGTCTATTTTCACGAGTATATGCTTCTGAGTAGAACGTAAAAGTAAAGGCATCCCTGTTCAAGGCATGAAGGCATATAGATGGAACAGAAATACAGCTTATTTCTTATCATAAAAGCCAACAAGATGCACTGCTTCTAAACTTTATTTTGGTAAAAAACTCTACATGTTTCGAACAGACTGGTTATGTTGAATGTCTGCTAGCGAGGTCAGGATCCTGACCTCGCTAGCAGACATTCAACATAACCAGTATGACAATTACCAGTTGCTGTGAATACAGTATTAAGACTCATGCTGATGGACAGTGAGTGTGTCCGAAACATGTAGAGTTCTTTACCAAAATAAAGTTGAGAAACAGTGCATCTTGTTGGCTTTTATTATAAGGATATATCGCGATGTACGGTCCTCAGAATGTCAAACAGCTTCTTCTATTCGTAACATCGGCACATTTCATGGAAGTGAGTGCTTCACTTCACGTCCCGCCCAATTCAACATCCCCGGTATCCATCGATCGGGAGGCTGGGTGGACCTCACAGCCTGTGCAGAAACTTTTGGAGAAGACGAAAGCCGTTTCCGCTTCTGGTGAACTTCTGAATAAAGCACCGGCAGGTCCAAATGTCTGTTTAATGTTCAATAATTCAGATAGTGGCTTCACAGAATTCGAACCTCATTCGAGGTACGCATACACGAGATTTACGAATTGTGCTGTCCTATGCAAGCAGACTGCTAATTTCCCCATACATGAAGCCTCGTTCAATGTCGTCAAATATTTACTGTGCCAGAATTAAACCTAAACTGGCGAAGGGCCTGATTAGTGAAGCAAATAACTGGCAGTCTGTCAAACTGGTAGTTCTTACGCATTCTTATCAGTTTTTGTACCACAAAATGAAGGCAATGAGAGACAGCGGTTGATGAAGTACAACATTGAGAACATCCCAACAAGAATTATGTACGTAATTCTTGTGTCGAAATTAAACCTTTTAAAGCATAGCGGCTTCTTTATGTACCACCAGGCATAACATACAAAAATTCTACCTTCTGCTCACAGAATAAATTAATGGGTTTAGTATGTATCTCGTTACAAACGGCGAATTTATTCCTACACAGAATTAACCTTTGAAAGCCTACTGGTTACGTGATGCACCAACAGTTTAACATTCAACAACTGTACGCTCTGCCCACACTACATTTATGTTTTGTATTTATCTGAGAACAAACAGCGACTTGTGCCACTTACAGCATGAACAGATTGGTTTTTACAACCGAGATGAGTGTTTACTGTGCGGTACGGACTGGGTCTTTAAATAAAGCGGTCTGCGCTTCTTCTGTAAAGGGTTAACCGATATATTTTAATAAGCGGGTTGAAGAATGTCTATCGCGCGGTACGAGCTGGGTCTCTAAATAAAGCAGATTTACGTTTCGTCCGTGAAGGATTAGTTTAATCACAACTAAACAGTGCGTCGCGGTGAATACAAGCACTATTTACTATGGAGTTTGAGGACCGGGTAGCTCAGTCGGTATAACGACTGACTACGGGCTGGACGGTCCGCGGATCTTATCCCGGTGGGAGGCGAGATTTACCGCCTGTCCAGACTGGCCCTGGGGCCCACCCAATGGGTACCGGGTCTTTCTCGGGGGTAAAGTGCGGCCGAAGCGTGCTGCTGACCACTCACCCCCTTCTAGTGCCGCAGTCATGGAAGAGTAGAGCTATACCTCTACCCACTCTCTGGGCCACACTGGACCTGTTAACGGGATCACTTTACGTTTTTTCTTTCCTTCATTTTGACTACACAACATATTTTGTGGTTCGCATAATTATCACGATTGATATTACTATTTTCCTATAGAGCTCTTACAGTGTACAGCCTTGCTAATAACAAAGAACAGAACAAAGAAGTATAACTAAGCGGACAACAAAGGCATACGAAAGGTGAAGTTCGCCCCAAAACAGACTAAATCCCAGAGGGGCAGTAGAAGTTTATCTCTACTCTTTGCATAACGAAATGACGAGCGAGACCAACCAGATGCAACAAATTATGGTTTATTAATAATCCATTACCTCGATACGTTTCAGGCATCATTATGCCCAACTTCAGGAGCACTAGACCGTATGTTACTGCATATGGTTTTCAGCACTTGATGTGCTGGCTGGGGTCTTGGGAAGACGGGAGGCAGGTCGTGTGCACAGTGTAGAGGCTGTTATTTGACAGTGTGTGTGTGTGTGTGTGTGTGTAGGTTTTGTAATATGTGGGTGTTTTGGTAATATGTGTACTTGTATTTACTGTGTTTTGTATTGTTTGTACTGTGTTTTTTGTATTGTTTCGTTTATGTATATTTATTATTATTTGTTTTGTCTGTACTAGTGTAAGGACTACTGCCACCGAGTGACAACTCAATTGCAGTAAGTAATTTTATATATATATATATATATATATATATATATATATATATATATATATATGTGTGTGTGTGTGTGTGTGTGTGTGTATTAACCTGTCTATTACTCATCCTAAGGAGCAATGTAAATCTCTGTACAACAGATCTGAATGTTTTGAACACTGTACTATCAGCCCATACAGAGACTGGGGGTTGGCTACGTGTATTCGACCGGCCAAATCGATCAAGGTTTTCAACGATTTTCCTCGGTCCCAGAGCAAACGCTGAGCTGGTATCCATTATCCACGTTGCACTGAATGCTGCTAAAGCGACCCTCGCCAAAATTAACTTCATTTTTTTTTCTTCGCCTAACGCAGCCCTCCCGACGTGATAAAAACTTCATCACAATGCCACTTCACCTACTGAGGTCCAAATCACGCCCAGCCTCCTCACTCCGGCCCATCCGCAACATAGCTGTACACGCGCCAACAGACTGCACGACCTGACAGACTGAAGATACTCGATCTAAAAGAATACTTCCATAATCATACATACAGCCCGCCTGAAAGCGTCCAACGTACCAACGCCACGAACACGCTCGGGATACCCCAAGCTTTCCATTGAGCACTGCTATCCCCACTTGGTTTTTTCACAGCAATCGAAGTGTACAACATACATATGTACTGTAAACTCAAGGCACTTTACTCATAAGACATCACTTACAACATGTATATATACTTTATTCTCTATCCACTTTTCCTGACGAATATAGTATTAGTTTCAATATAGATAACCGCAAGACAACGAGATCTCGTTGGAAGCTCAGAATTGGCCCAACAACTAATGTTCTTATACTGTATATTTTCTCCTCATATTTTTGTGACCTGAAGATGGTCCACAGTGGCCCAAAACACGTCGTCAGCCTAATAAATAGGAACCAAAGACAGTTGTGTTTTGACGTATCCACTCCCTCCTAATTTGCATAAAACACAACGGGGATGATGCAATTAAGGACAATGCTGTCCTCTAAACACAAAACTCAGCCCAGCAGTTTATCGTATTTCCTTCGCTGCACATTCCCAACAGTCCATTTCCCATCACGCTATCTTCTTCACTTCCCAACGCTTTACCCTGCTTTCAGTCTCACTATACCAGAAGGACGATCGGACACTCCCTGGCAACCTCCAGAACACTAAACCTTCCTGATTCCCCCTAGTAATAAGTACAGCGCCTCTCAATGCGTTTTATTCTCTCTCTCTCTCTCTCCCTCTCTGTAGCCTTGCAGAGAAGGTTTGTCGCCCACCTGCGACCGCGGAGATCCGGGTTCGATCCCTGGTCAGTCAGTGTTCGATTTGTGGCGGAATAAGTGAAGATGATACAGGTTTTTCTCCGAATATATCGAATTTAGCCTGTCAGTATCATGCCACAAATAAATCATACAAAAGTTTATGTTAAAACCACTCTTATCAGGACAAGCGGGCGAAGCCACACCGTTTTGTCTTGGATATCGGTGAAGTAGGTATTCGCACATCGCACATATAGGCCTCTAACAGCACTTGTGACATGTATTAAAGAACAGCCTGTTAGGTTGTCAGACAGGTGGCCCCAAGGTTGCAGTTCCCTAAATCTGGGAGTAATGTATGACAACGATCCAGGTGGGCGAGTTCAAAATAGAAAAGGAAAATCACAGAAGATGGACCACGAATGACATTTCGCGTTAAGAATATTCATTTACAAATTACAAAGTACGGAAAAAGAATCATTGTACAGTAGTGCAGCGTGCATTGGCTGCATTCTGCCGAGATACTGCAAGCACACACAGACACATTCTAAGAGCTGTTACTGGGATCCGCTCTAATGAATAGGCAAATATGTTAAGTTTAGTAAGAGACAAACTGAGGAAAGAAACTCAAGGCCCAGACTTGCAAATGTAAAGAGGCTGACGAAGAAGAATCAGAAGCATTCATACAGTTTGATCAGATAGATTCCTTACACGCATTTCTGTCAGGTTCTGAACTTCAAACACACGTTAATAATCTTAGTAGAGGACATCCCGTTGTGCTTAAGTAAAATATTAAAATGAAATTATATATATATCGTCAAACACAACTATCTTATACTTTAATTTAAATACTGGCGACTAGTTGCGGCTACGCAGGCCATCATCAGGCCAAAATATGTATAAAAACACTGGCATTTAAATTTTTATAAATATTTTGGCCTGATGATGGCCGGCATAGGCCGAAACTAGTCGCCATTATTTAAATGAATAAAGATTAAGACAGTTGTGTTTGACGAAGTGTATATTTTATTTCATTGCAGTATTACACATTAACAAGTGCCAAACTTATGCAGCTGGGGCAGTGGCGCTAAACCTGGTACGGCAAATTCGTCAAGAATCTTTGTGCGTTGATGAGTTGGTTTAGAGATGAGACAGAGTCTTAGGCTATTTGCGCTTATTTAAAAATAAAAACACTGAATGTTTGTTAGGCTGCCAACAGGACCAGACAACTTAAGATTCACGCTTCCCAAATTGAACATGTGAATATCTCAATTCAAACCCCCCCCCCCAAAAAAAAGACGGATCCGCATTTAATAATAGCTACACTTTAGTTCACATTATTTGAGAATATCTGTGATATAAACTATAATGACATAAGAAATAACTCTGAATGATTCACATTGCAAACGTCAGGTTAAATGTATGTCATACAAAACCCTCAGAAGACCAGTACTTAATTATGGAAGTGAATGTTGGCCCCTCTCAAAGAAGGATGGCAATATGCTCCGAATTTTTAAAGTAAGAATATTAAGAATGATTTACGGCCCTGTTAACAATAATGGCATACGGAGAACAAGATACAATAGTGAGCTTAATATGATCGAGAATGAACTGGATATAGTTAAAGTGCTAAAGATAGGAAGACTGAGGTGGCTAGGACACTTCTTTAGGTGGCTTGGACACTTCTTTAGGTGGCTGGGACACTTCTTTAGGTGGCTTGGACACTCTTTAGGTGGATGGGACACCTCTTCAGAATGCAAGAACTGGATCCTTGCAGGAAGCTTACTGTTTTTAAACCAGAAGGCACTCGGTGTGTAGGAAAACTTAAGTTGAGGTGGTTTGGGTCAGCTGAGGAAGATCTAAAGAAGGGGAACTGGAGACGTAAGTAGCAGGGCCGGGAGCAGTTGAGGGCAGTTTTGGAAGAGACTAAGGTTCACCAGGGACTGTAACGCCAGAGGAAGAAGGGGGAGATCCACACTGCGTTCAGCACAGGAATATTCGGTACCAACAGAAAATAAGAGAAAAAACACAGTGTTAGCTTCAGAAGCAAAACTGCCTGTGAAGCTACACCAATCGCAGCGTCCGCGGTTTGTTCGCACGGCCTCAGGCCTTGGACAACACGTTCGTGGCAAAACTTAACCAGTGGGCTGTAATGAAACCGTCAAAAATTACAAATGAAACAAAACTGAACGAACTAGACACATTAATTCTGAGCTGGGATAGCACGGTCGATATAGTAACCAGACGGGATGGGCGGACGGCGATTCGATTCTCAGCAGGGACAAGGGACTTTCCTCTTTACCAAAACCATCCGGACCGCCTCTGGGGGCCTACTTAGCGTCCTATCCAATGGGTACCGGGGTTACTTCCCGGAGAAAAAGCGTCGGGATGTAAAGCTAACTACTCACCTACACCTAGTGCACAGTTCAAGAATGAGTGGAGCTATGCCTCTTCTTGACCTACATGTGCGCATGGCATGGACACCTAAATTCTGCCAATCTACAATGGTTTAGTGATTTAAGTGGAATTTTGTAACGCTGACAGCGCGGAAAATTCTTTCAAGTGATATCAAGAGGTAACAAACCTTCTGTGACGCCCCAACAGCCATCCCGATAATATCCTGCAGACACCACCAAGTTTTTAAACTCGACGGTCGCAATCAGACAGGTGTGCTGCGCAGCTAGTTACAGAGTGCAAGTGGTACTGACAGAAAACTTGTTGACACCGAAAATAGCATATTGGGCTGCAAACTCTTACTGAATTATCAATTTACGAATGAAATAGTGTATAAACTGTAATTTTGTAGTATCAATTTAAATTTCGGCCTTTGGTTTTCAACCGGTGTGCATCGAAGCACTGAATGGATGGGATTATATAGCCTCGCATAGGCAAATTGAAGAAATAAAATGCTAATATCATTGCTACATAATGACGGTAAGGTCTGTTTGGGAAGCCATGATATACTTAACTATCGAATGCATATTTTCAAGATAAATTTTTTTTAGAAACCTTATAATTCGACATTGATAGTAATCTCCTTTATTTTCATTACATCCTTCTCGACATATTGTTTCTAACAAGAGACTAACGTTAAAAACCGACAGTGCTACTCCACGGGCGGCAAAAAGAAGTACTAGAAATACGTTAGCTTCCCTTGGCCGCCGCTTGGTAGCAGCACTGTCAATTCCAACGTTTTGTTTCTTATTTAAATGTGCTAAGAAACTTTTATTTACACGTTGCTTACGACTCGTTAATCTGCGAAACAAATAGCAAACCATCAAACATTAATACTGACATATTTTTAATCTTTCTCCGTGCATATTGTACAAATTTACATTTATTTGAATTACCAACACATGCACAATGTTATTAAAACGTTATGAAACCTCACTTGGTTAAAAACATTTTAAAAGGTCATACATAATTCTCCGACATGTTTCGGTTGTTTCTTCCAACCATCATCAGGGAACTGCGTAGTTTGACTAAAGTTATTCTTGTGATATATGTTTATGATGTGAATGGTATGATGGCAGCAT
>Ga0136643_10008896_pt1 | contig 14728 bp, 6 predicted proteins | sample TergutLab28metaG_FD_96883 | JGI IMG/M metagenome (GOLD analysis project Ga0136643, IMG submission 96883) | Labiotermes labralis P1 segment gut microbial communities from Petit-Saut dam, French Guiana - Lab288 P1 (version 3) (version 3) | ecosystem: Host-associated > Arthropoda: Insects >... | reverse complement strand
TACCACCACCACCACCACCACCACCACACCCGCCGCCACCACCACCATCACCACCACACCCGCCGCTACCACCACCACCACCGCCGCCGCCGCCGCCTCCACCACGTTTTTCTGCATTTCGTTTTAGTTTTCTCTACAGTACTTGCATCTGTTTTTTGCAGTCGTTATTAATATCGTTAATATTATTTAAAAATTATTCATATCAAGTTTTCTTGTGCTTAGTTAAGCACCACCATAAGATGTAACACACATTATTAACCCTCTTACATGATACTTCTGAGCAGTCACTTTCTGCTTCAGCCCAACAGAAAGACCTCCCAGTATCCACCGAGTACAGGAATCGACAGCAGTCAAGAGAATTATTCCTGTCCCGCCAGGAAACGAACCCCGTTCATCAGCCCTCAACCAACTATCATACAATGAGCTACCCTCGAGCCCGACAGATTCTAAATTACATTTCCCAAATACACCCTCGACGTTTTGCAAGGTTGCTATGTTTGTTAAATTAATACCTTATACACAATATTCAACGTGATATTTCGAAATTATCATCACAGCAAATCCCATATTCCTAGTTCAAATACAGTCGCACTCGGTTGAAACGCCATAAAAGGACCTGAATATTTTGTCTTTTAAACGAGTGATGTTCTAGCCTTGAAGAATACTGTTACGGTTCACAGTGAGCAAATAATTGGTACCACAGAATATCTGATGCTACAGACGAGGTGTTGAACTAACCGATGTTTACAAATTCTATCAGCCGACACAGCACTGAAATTTATCCCATCTGGTATCATTTGATGAGGCAGGAACTGTCTTAATAATACGTTTGATCCCGTGAAGATTCACCACGTATCTAAATATGATGGTAGTGGTGCTACAGTTTTAAATGCGTGTGTTATGGTTCTGTGAGTTGTGTCCGTCTGATCAGTCCGAGTTCATGGTTCTTTTTTATTGTTTGTATTTTAATTTCTGGTGCGTTCCTGTCACTACTTTTTGAGTCTTGTTGTCGTTTCTTTATTTTATTTTTCTATACCTCTTTTTTTCCTGTTACAACCCCTGGATGTGTCCTGTTCTCAGTTGCTTATCTAAACTAGTTCAGTGTTTCTTTGGTGTCCTTGACTGAGGATTTTTACCGTGCTTTTTTCATCAGTTGTAAGGAAAATGCTAGGGCACAGCACGCACTCTTCCTATGTAAGGCGGCTAAATGTCACTGCGACGTAGTCTAACTTTAACTCTGGACATGGCCCTTCTGGGTTCGAATCCCAGAAAGCCTTCCAGCCAAAGTTATGCCCCCCTTATAAGGCCTATTGCCTCTTGAGCAATGGTCCTCAGTTTGCCCACGTCGCGATCTTCAACCGCGACGGGAAATCGTTAGCGTAAGCGCAATCCCATTTACAGTTTAAGGTGTCTGTTACTGAACCCAGCGACGTGGTTAACGCAGGAATGGCTAAACATACCGAGGGACGTCGACCTGCGCTTTCGCGCAAGTCTCCGCCTTCAGTTAGCTCTTTGGTTGGTTGGTTAGTCTTTGGTATCCAGTAAATGCAAACAGCTCCATCTAAGAGGTTCACCGGTTTAGGTGATTCTTACCTGAAGACAGAAGTACAGCCGGCTTCCGAAATGGCGTGTTTTTTTAAAGGGACTAAAAATTCTAGACGATGGACAAGGTTCGAAAAAAACGAAAATGTAACAGTGAGTTACACGCCATCGTCAAAGCCCTATACCGTCGATGTCGTTACAACCGGGTTCAAATGTAGTTCCATAGTTAACGCCGTCAAACTGAAGACTAACTGGTCTGCTCGGCGGCTATGTTGCATCATACGATTTAAAAAATCCTATTACATATTTCAAAGATGTACGACCACAACTTCAGATCCAGACCTTAATGGGAGTAATGTCTTAATGTTATTCATCTCCGTTGTGTTGTCCAGTATCAGAATAAAACCAACACATAATCCGTCAAATACTACGGATTAGACGTTGGCTTTACTCGGAATTAATGTCTCTCCCACTTCACTAGTCTACACGATGTCGTCTTGACATTACTGGCTACAAAAAATTAAAAAAAAAAATTACAAGTTTGGAGTGTCCTCCAATAACATAACGTTCGCAGCGAAATTCGTGAAAAGCGGTCAAACTGGTTCATACACTGAAGGGAGAAACCTACAGACAGCGGAACGATCACATAAGGTATGGTACATATTTAACATCCACGTTACATTCACGTCTCCAGTGTTGCTATGCATTCACACTAAGATTCAGTGTGACAATATTTCTGCAAAAGATGTTTCCTAGGTAAACAATGGAGCAGCAGTTTCAAGATCCACATGTTCGGACTGGAAAGTATACACTGACAACACAACAAGCATACATTCTTTGTCAGCCGCCATAATTTGCATAAACTATAACCACAACAACATACAGGTTACCATTTGAATGACACCTATACCTGTGCTTCTAGCTTCGTACGTAACCCGAATAACACTAGCCACATTTAACAAACAACTGCACAGTATGCCGGGTGATTCAAATGCAAAGTAAAGCAGACCCATATTCAACTGGCGGGAAAGGATGAGAAGCAGCGTCCCCTCTCATTTTTAATGGCCTGTGTAAGCAAATATTTCAAGATGTGCAATTTTTTTCTCCATTTACAAAAACCCGTGCGCACTAAATGCAGTGTATGTAAAATTATAAACCTGAAATTATTTTTTGTTAATACAGTCATTATCACAGTTAATAAAATGTAATTGTATGTTTTAGCAAAACAGGAAATAACCAGGATAATAAAAAAACAGGAAATTACAATGTGTGATTTCAGGCTTCTGCCACGAAGTAGATGAGAAATGCGCTCTTCTCGATTATTACGCAGTGAGCAGTGGTAATTTCTTACCGAGGTTTCGGGACAACTTATCGGTCCCATCTTCAAGGTAGCTGCGTAATAACCGAGAACAGCATGGTTCTCAGGACACTGTTACGATTTTTTTATTATTACGTTATACAATTGACAATAAAAATAAATACTAATCAAACCTGTACAATTTTGATTTTTTAATTAAGGCCATGTTTGTTTTGTTAATAAATATTTTTTGCAATTTAATATTTTGTGTGTAAATCAATTTTATATGAGCGCTGTATTCATATTCTCTGTGCCCGCGCACAGCTTGGAGGGAAAATTGGTGGGAGGTGTAGAGCATTCATGAAATGCGATTTAAATGGGCTTATTACACAGATTCATTTAGTATATACACAATTGACTACTAGACCCTTACTGTACCACAAATTAACAAAGTTACGTACTAATTTGACTATAAAAGGCTTGTCACATATAATACACATTCATACATATATAATCTAGTACTGTAAGGCCTTGACAAGACCTGATTGGTAATTTAGTCATACTAATAATTTTGTATTTTATTACTGCTGTATTATTTATATGATTCAATTCCTTCCAGCTTTACAGGCCCTATAAATCACAATCCTGGAGCTATTCGGTGAAGCAGGCGGTTGAGGCACTGCGCTACATGCCGGAAGGTCGCGGGTTCTATTCCCGATGGGATATTTTCATTGACTTAATCCTTCCGACCGCACCACGGCCCTGGCGTCGACTCAGCATCTAAAGGAAATGAGTACCAGGGATATCTCCTGAGAGGTAAAGGCGGCTGGTGTGTAGGGCTGACAACCTTAATTCATGTGCCAACTGCCTAGAATTCTGGAAGCCTCAACCTCCTGGAGCCCTAGGACCTACCCAGGCCTCTTTTAGTATAGCTATACTTGAACCTTTATAAATTACAATCCTATGGCATGTTACCCTTAAAATTATCAAAATGCATCTTGGGACGAAGAATTTGAGTTACGCTTCCGAATACTCAATTACGGGACAAGCATGTGCATATTCCACAAGAATAAGGTGAAAGTAATGTTGTCCCAGTCCACGCTAAGAAGGCATGGGTGTGGGTGCATGTATAGCTCCACTCATTCTTAATCTCGGCACCAGATGGAGATGTGTGGTCAACTTAACGCCCCGGCCACTTTACCACGAGGAAAGCACCCCGGTACCCACTGAACAGGAGAATGACTGAGCCCCAGTGATCTGAAAGCTTTGCAGAAAAGAAAAATACCTTGCTCCTGCCAGGAATCGAACCCCGGATCGTCCAGCCCATAAGTCAGTCACTACTCCAACATACGCTATTTCGGTTCTAAAATGTTGACGCGAAGTGTCAGCAACACGTCATCAGTGAAGGAATGAATTCAGGACATCCTAAGAGAGACAATGAAACATGTTCCTTCCCATCGTAAACAAAACGTCACAAAGTGAAAGGGTGCCAACTATGGCCTGCAGGCCAGATATAAAAGCCCATGATGAAATTCAGTCTGGCGTGTGATGTTTTGGTAATATTTTATTAATTTCTGCTTCCTCACTCACTGTATGCAGTACGCAAATAAAGCTAGCTTACTAGCCACAATCTCCATCTGACAGCCTTCCCAAAACTTTATCATAACGATCATCCGGAAGATCCCCACAAAAAGGTCTCCGGATTGCACAGCGAAGCAATCTAGCAAATCTACATAACATACAATACTTCAAACTGCACCATCCTGTGAAAGATACCCCACAAATAGGACACGGAAATGTTTTTCACTCTAGAAGAGGCCATGAAAGGCCCAGGGGGGAAGTGGATGTATATCTCTACTCCGTCCTAAACCTCGGCGCTGGATGGGGGTAGGTGGTCAATACCACGCTCCGGCCGCTTTACACCCTGAATGATTCTGTACCCATTGTATAGGTGGCCGGGTGGGTCCCAGGCCGATCTGAACGGGTGCGAAAAATCTCGCCTCAACCGGGATTCGATCCCCAAACCGTCCAGCTCGTAGCGAGTTTCTATACGACTGAGCTATCCCAGCCCACACGGCAGTCGAATACACATAAAAAACGAGTAATCAAGAAGAAAAGAAACGCGGTTCTACCCTTGAAAGATACATGCGCAACCAGCATGTTTCGACTAGACAAAACTACGGCAACAGAGAACCTGGCGACACCAAGCGATATTTCATATCCATAATTTTAAAACAAAAATTTTTTGCTATAGACTACGAATAGAGCAATCCAAGGTATTATTCCACACACAGACTTACTGTTAGTTATGTCCACATTGGACCAAAGTCATAAATAAATCCGTTGAGCCAAAATTGTAAATATAATGGGATCTCATTACTTTATGTCGATAAAAGAAGTCATCCTTACAACAGCATATTCAACAGATGAATGTGTAACCTAATGGGATCCAGATAGTTTCCGGCCCAAACATGTCGTCGCCTAAGTTTAACACACGAATACAAGGCGTAAAGTAAAGGTAAACTTTCCCCCAGTCTACGCCACAAAGACATACAGGAGGAGCAGAGGTATAGCTCCATCCATTCTTACCCTCGGCACTAGATGTGAGTGGTTCATTTCACGTCCCAGCCGCTTTACCCCCGAGAATGGACTCCGGTACCCAAAAAATAGGAGATTAGGTGAACTCCAGAGATGATCTAAACGCTTTGAAAAAAAAAAAAAAAAAACTCTTGCCTCTGCCGGGATTCAAACCCTGGAAGGTCCTGCTCGTACACGAAAAACTCTCACTGTACGGAGTGCAGAATGTGTTTCCAGTCGCAAGAAACTTGAGGCATGGACAGAAATGTTGATGACATCTGGATGTGAAGAACATGCGTGGGACACTCCAGCTTAGCGTTGAACACAACAAATTCAAGCGGCACAACAACTGTACTTGTTTAACACTGATGTATTACGGCGACATGTTTCGGCTAATACTGTAGCCAGAAAACAGTTTGTATTAAATAAATACGACTGTTGTGCCAAGCAGCCTTTCTAATTATCGTGTAAACACACCTATACAGCACTATGTGGAAGTGCCAATTAAAATTTGTATTTGCTCCACATTTATTTAATTCACGACAGTACTCGCTGTGGAAGAGGCTATGGACCTGTCGTAAGACAGACGACAGGATGAGGGAATGAGTGAATGAATGAGATCTGCGTTCAACATACCACGCTCTAATTAATGACTGCAGTGCTATTTTTAACGTTTTTTAGTACATATTATAAACAATTAGCAAAAATGATTATTATCTCTTTAAGTTTATGAAGCACTGAATCTGTCTCACAAGGTCCTCTGGCCTGCAGTCACTTGAAATATCCTTATCTGGCCCCACACCAGAAATAATTTGGCCTACTGCATATAAAAAAGGCTAGAATACTGTCAGGCCTGCTCATTTAATTATAATATAATATAATAATATATCATCACAGTCAGCCTTACACAAATTTTTCCCCTTCCCCATTCTCTCTCCTATACACAACATTATATGACCTGGGCAGGCTACTGGTTTTCATCCAATTCATGACAACACTCCCTAACTGCCCCTTACTTTAGTATCTATTTTAATATTCTCCTACCATTTATACCTATGTCTCTAGATTGTTTTTTTCCCCTTATGGTTGCCAGGATAAAATTCTGTATGCCTTTCTCATCATCTTTATATTCTGTCCTGTTTACTCCAGTCCTAATACATCTGGTCAAAAGTAAAATTAAGAAGCTCCTCATGATGCAGTTTCCACCATACTCTCTCTCTCTGGTATATATGGTTCATTGATTTTAATTAGCTTTGGATGTGACCAAGGAGCATGAACTCATGCTGCCATAAGGTCAGGAATATTATGACTACCTGAGCAACTATCAGACTCTCAGGAAGGACATCATTCCACAGTTTTGTTATTCCAAACATAATCTTCCTTGTAGAGAAGCAGTAAGCATATGTCAAAGAAGAGTGGGGATGTTTGAGAACAGCATGCTGACAGGAACACACAAAGGATGAGGTGTCTGTTAATTGAGCAGTTGTAATGTTGTAAGATGGCCTGTCTGCTACCAACCAACAAACATGCTGGAGCTTACAATATAAGAGCTGTTTTAGAGAAGAGATAAATGTGTTATCAGCTGCTGTCTTTATAAACTTCTGATTGTAGATGCATGAATAAGAATATGGGACAGTGGTGGAATGATACTGATAGTGGAAAACCAAAATATATAAAGAAAAATTGTTCTGTGCACCCTAAATCCCACAAAGACTCACCTCTGCCATGATAGGTCAGCAACTAAACCCCTGACCCCACAGCAAATCCCAAAACTGCTCTCAATTATAGGAGAAGATTTTTACGCACAGTCCAAGCCATCAGCAATCAATAAACGTCTTTTAACAAAGTTAAGATGCTGTATATGATCCACAAAACATGCTTAATTAATTACATACAATAATAGCAAACCTCAGGAAGGCCTCCCAGAGGATGGCCACATAGTTGGCCAAAACATGTAGTAGGAGGTCACTGTGTATATAACTATTTCTAATATATTTGTGTGCATTTTTTGGTGCTATTACTGAATATAAAGGTCAGATGATGAATATGTAATAAACTCTAATGAATATACTGTCAACCACATACAAAAAATACAACCAACTTTATCAACACTCAATTCTGTTACTTCTTATAAGCCTATAGGTAGTAACATACAATTATATTTTCAGAGTAATCACATACAATGACCCTTACATCTGTAACAACATGCACAAAATTTCTTACACTGGTTCTACCATTGATTGATTTCTTTCTGTGATATCAACTTTTTCAGGTCATTCCTTTTAAGTCAATTTTAAATTTTCTGCCACTTAGAAGAACAAATACCTACTCCACACATACCTGCATACATGCACATGAACATACTATACAGAAAAACACAACAGATTTAACAGTCATGATTAAGGAAGTTTGTCTGGAAGTAAATGCTGAGGAAATTAGTACTTGATAAGTTCACGACTCCTCAACATTATGCAGCACGAAGTCAGAACATGAAAATATTTAATATATCTTTTGAAAATGTGGCAAAGTTTAAATATTTGGGACTGACACTAACAAACTGAAATTAATTCAGGAAGAATAACAGAAAATTAAATTTGGGGAATGCCTACCATCATTTTGTCCATAATCTCATATCACATTCAAGAAGAGGGTGCTGAAGAAGGTACTTCAACCAAAGAAGGTAACAGGAGGCTGGCCAGAATTTCATGAGGAGCTTCATGATTTGTACTCTACACCAAATATATTTTGGGTTGCTGTTGTGGTGTTGTACAGTGAAAACTCAGTCACCTGCCTTTCAATCAACCAAACAACTGACACCCCACCTTCCCACTGTCCAAACCTCCAGAACAATTGCTGGAGAACAGTTCTGAATTAGTAATGTGTAGAAACATGAATTTAGCACATAGGTAACATGCACAATATACTGTATTTTTCAGGGGGCAAATAATTTAACCTACAGAACTACATTTACGAACTGATGACACCTAGGTTAGCCTAGGCTTAGTTTGGCCTACACAGCATAGGTCAAACTTCATTAAGTGGTGGAACCTTCTGAAACCTTTTAATCCTTGACGCAAGTTCTTAAGACTCATTTTCTTACTTACATCAAAATTACAATATATATATGTGCTGTTTTTGTGCTAAAACTTTGCCTACACTCAGTAATTTGGCTTCCTAAATTCATATCTACAGGCTATGTAACAGACTTGGAAGCAGGTCCCTAACAACCAACTTAACATCTTCACCCTCCATTACATCAGATAAACGACCCTTTGCTACAATGAAATACTTGTCTATGTCTACAATGTGTGAAAATACACATCAGGTTGAAACATTTGTAACCTTGCTCTGTTTAATCTCTTACACACGCTTCAATATTTTGAACTATGCCCTACAGTAATACATCTTACTATTGCAATATGATAAATGGACTCTTAATTCTTGGTACTATTAGTATTCAATAAAATACCCACCTGTGATTATTACTATGACACCAAACATGGTACCCTGGGAGAAGGATCTCATACAAATATTGATTCTCTGTAACCATATATCACTTTCCCCAAGCTTAAATAATCATCATGCCAGTAAGACAATGGAATATATGTATAGCCCCACATATTTTTAACCTATGCACTAGACAGTAGTCAATGAGCTTCATGCACAAATTGCTTTAACTCACAGAAAAAAGCCGCTAGTATCTATGATGTAAGCGAAGGGGTCGGAACCACAGCAGATCTGGAGAGTGGTGAAGAGAGAAATTCTTTCCCCCTACTCAAAACCTCATTGTCTGGCCTGTAGCCAGTAACTACACTAACTGTGCTATCCTTATAATGCTGGTAATTCAGTTTTGACTTGACTGCTTTTCATTACACAGTCTAATAACTAAATTAACCAGATACACAACCAATTCTGTTAATTAACTGAAATAAATAAACAATACAGCCACTGTAACAAACATTATTCATTTTTGCGACTTCTTACAATTGTGTATTATGTTTCTGTTACTTTAATTCAGTCTGCCTTCATTCCAATTGAGCTGAGTATTTACTGATCCAGCCCTTTCTGCATACTGTCAAAGCACTTTGGCACTTTAGCAGCAGTTTTCTTAAACTCCTTAAGGTGACCCAAAGATGGATTGAAACATATCATACCTTTATATACATGATTTAAATCTTAATAATTTGACAGTATACCTCACTGTACAACTGTATGCAACACTGCCACTAATGTACTCTGTTCCATTGGTTACTGGCATAATTCAAAACTACTTCACTTTTGCTCCACAAGAAAAAACTTTCATTGGGAAATATGAGGATGATATGCAACATGAACCTAAGGCTCTGCACATATACCACCCCTACAAATCTGACTTTGGTCACCACACCACCAAACCGAAACTGTCATGTAAGCTGGCACCTGTGACCAACATTTAATGCAGCATTCATTATAGAAGATGCCCAACGAAAGCACTGCCAACATAAAAGCATGTATTTCTATTTACATTCGTATATTCACTTATTTCTTAAAGATATGGTAGTATGTGTAATAGCAGGGAATTAGAATTGTCAACTCACGGCAAAAAACCAACCATGCATTCGCAAGGCTTTGGCAGAACTAAGTAGCACTACGTCGTGGTGTGACTAAACACTCTGCATAGCTTTAGACTGAAAAGATTCATAAGTAGGGCTATCCTGGTTTAGCAGGTTTGTAGATTTATATGGTTATGTATTAATAAAAGTAAGCTACCTGAACACAAATGTTGAATTAAAACAAGACAAATATTGGATGAATGAAATTATTAACTCACAATATTCTCGCGAACTGTATTGTGAAATATCTGTTCCCTAATATCAGCATCATCTTCCATCTTCACCTATTCGTCGGTGTCTTCTGAGACAGACAGAATAACACGAGAAGCCACATGTTGTCTTAAACTTATGTCACTAATATGATAATCAGTTAGTACGAAACCATAATTAACTCTCCTTTCTTCGACGATCTCTCATACAAACAAGTGCATCGCAACATCACACCACTAATCATTTTCAATTATCCGTTACTAACAACGTACACCAACCAATACCATCTAGGATGTCGTTACCAACTGCTGCTGTTTTCGTTTTAGTGACATGGCTGCCAATACATACAATTGTACAAGTGCATGTAACTGAGAAAATATACAATATATATATAGTTTGGCAATTGTGCCATACAAATTTAAGACATATACATCCTTTTGATTGAAAATAAAATATACCGTAATCATAATTGGGTCTTACACGAGTAAAGTAAACGGGAAATTTTACGAGCATCGTGGTAAACAAACGCCATCTGGATGGAGCTCAAAACCAACGCTGTACTGCATACAGCCAATGCTACTCGCTACAAATTGACATATTTCATGGTAGATGGCAGGGCAATCTCGCATAACATCATCGATATGCTCCAAAGATCGATATACTCATGCATCGATTAACACGTCCTGTTCATGTATGTGAGGTTTAATGGGCGTGAGGAAATATGAATTTAAGTTGATTTATCCATTTGATTTCATGGACGTCGTATGCCCGTTTCAAAATAACTTTAAGCTCATTAACCTAACAACATCTGTACTTGAATCTACAAGTCTTGAAACTTACTTCGCACATTTATTTCACAATTTAAAATACACAGCGTGTTTAATCAGACAGGTAGTTAAATTATTAGAACAGCAGAACGTTTTGATGTTTTAATATGTTCCATCTTCCGTGCATTAGCCGGGTCCATAACGTACAAATAATCAATAAAATGCACGTCAGTGTCTATGATGTACTTTAATCACACTTCTCTCACCAACAATATACCTCACCGTCTACACATCACCTACACACTGGGTTAAAACTCATCACATCACAGCATCAAGCATCACTCCGCACAGACAATACAGTTTTAACTGCCAAGACTGTAAGCATTACCGATTTTTAACCTATATTTATATTACTGATATAGTTTTAACTGATATTATAATAATTTTTTAAATTGTCATGGAGCGACGACACAACTAATCGTATTGTACCTTGGTATTCTTGAAATAATTTCACCCTGAAGATGGCCGCAATAACCGCCGAAACATGTTGGTGAGGAAAGCGTGATTAAAATATATCATAAACTTTGAAGTGTGTCTTATGGGTTATTTGTATATTATGATTCTGATTTGAATTGAAACGTTGGAAAAAATCATCAGATTCCGACGGCTATTCGAAAAATGTTAGGAAATTATCTTTACGGTCTCGTCCTCCTTGAGACCTTTGTAGGCAAGTCCTAAATTTGCAAGTAGCTCATTATTTTAACCACGCGGTTTAATGCCAATCTTCTTCCTCAACAGCACTACTAGCTGTGAATTACTTCTGCCGGTGTTACATCCTTTCACAAGCGGCAGTCGGGAAGTACGGTCTCTTATTTTTATTCTACTTACGTTCTGTTTTATGACAAACACTACATCAGTGCAGCCCTTAAACATTCACCACTCACTCACTCTGTACTCCGTCTTACTACAGGTCCATAGTCGTGTCCAAAGCAAGTTCTACACACAGTGCCATCTAGTGCTTCGTCTTTCAATTTCCAGTATTCTGTCTTTCCTTAAGGGCATCCAGTAGCTGCTTACGTCTTCTTCTTTGTCTTCCCGTCAAGTCTATCCGTCCCCCATATTTCCTAAAATAACATGTTTTAAAAGGCCAGTCCTACGCAAGATTCGACCAGTCCTGTCAACCTGTCTTTATTTTTATTGTTTACAGGACTGAACATTCTTCATCATAATTTTTTATTGCAGTTGTAAATTCTATTTGTCGTAATATTCGCTCGACCGATGACAGCATCAGGGTTGATTCCAAAATGGCAGCATTTGAAGTTCGGTTGAAATAGGGAATAGTTACAGAGTTTATGGTTGATGAATTTCGGAAGCGTAGGTCAAAGTGTACGTTGAAGCTGCTGTGGATGTGAGTATTCTTGGACGATGGGTAAGACGGATTAGAGAAGCTAGACAAGGAGAAGCAGCACTTCATGACAGGAGACGGAGTGGTCAAACTTGCACTCTAGAGATTCCTGTCAACATCCGCCGGCATGACGATCACCGACAGCTCTGCTAGGACAACAGGCAGTCTGATTTCTCGCCTTCGTCGAGTTCGTTCTACAAGAAACAAGAAGTTTTGTTCCTCCATAGCAATTCTGGGACAAACAAAGTTTGGGCACCTTAGAGCCAATCAAAAAATTTGTATAGATATTGCTACCCCGTCCATCGTGCAGGTCACTCCCCACGACATCAGACTGCCATCTGTTTGGTCACTGAAGCAAAGCATGCGACGACAAAATTTCGCCCATATTCAGACACCACAGAACGCCTTGTCCAAGTGGCTGCAGAGGTAGGAGAGTAAATCTTAAGACCCGGGAGTACGTGCTCTTGATCAAAGGAAAAAGAAGACTATCGATAAGGATTGAAAATAAATTGAAAAATAACAATGCCTTCAGAAATATTGCAGTGAATTTCTACGACATTTTGAAATATCCAAATTGCCTCTTGTTTAAGCGTACATTTAAATAAGCGCATTGCGAAATACTGTTTAAAATGCCTAATTTAATGTCATTGCATCAGGAAATAATTTGCAGATATACCATTAAGCACAGGTGATGTTATGACAATCAAAACTTCATATTTCCCTTTTGCCTTTGATCATGAAGTGTTGTCACTTACGTCAGGAACCCCCATCACATAATAATACTATGCGCAATGTACAGCACTGTATCTGGGAGTTCAATTCGTGTTTGTTTCACTAGTTTACTACTAGACCAATCCCGGTGGCTGTGTGGTTTAAGGCGTTGTTGTGAAGCTGCTTTATTGCTGGGACTTCGGGTTCGACTCCACCTGAGGGCATGGTTATTCATATCTTGCCTTAGTTGTGTTTTGTGTACGTAGCGGTACCTGTGACGAACTGATCACTAATTTAGTGGAGTCCTACTGGATGTGTGTGTGTGTGTGTGTGTGTGTGTGCGTGCCTAATTTTGTGTGATCTAGAATTCTCAACACAGACCCAAGTTCGGATGTTACGCCGCGGAAAAAAGGAGTCGATGTGGATCCGAATTAATGACAATAGTGAAGTTGTCGTAACGTAATACCGTTGTAAAGAAGTGTGCCTTTGGGCTATATTTACTTTTCAGTTATACGGCTAATGACCTTGTATATCAAATAATTTCATTGAAAACCACAAAAGATAAAGAAGGAAAAACAAAATACACTTATACTCTCCATATTTTCAATCGTGTGATAAAAATTGTCTCTTCTTTGTGCCCCTCAAGGTTAGGTCTCTGGCAGTGTTCATGGTAAAAACGGCAGCACCAGGATTTTGCTGCTTTCTCTCAAATCCTTTCCACCATAGGCTGCGGAGACGGTAGTAGGTTGTATTGAGCAAATGTGTTGTGGATTCCGACTTTCTAAATTACGTATGTGTAGTCACGGTGCTATTACAGTTCTGATAATAGGCCTTCTTGGATAAATCTGATTAACGTTACCAGTTCTCGCTGAACTATATACCATTTGTTTCGCCTGTTGAATGAGGCAGGTGGTCTAATAGAGGATGACAGTGTAATCCGACATCCTTATGCTCTGTGCAGCAATATGTAGCTGAAATTGGACTACAAATATACACTTTTATGCCTATTAGACGTGTATATAAATCAACAACACCATGCTCTAAGATATATGAAAGGTGTTATTTACAAACGCGTATTACAAACCTTGTTACAACTAACTACAATCCTTATTTGCTTAATTAGCCTTTTCTCTGTTCTACGTGCATCAGCTTGCTTTCGAATTTCTTCGTATGTATCAGTGGCAATGAATATAAGTTAATCACATCATCCTGTTAAAACATCAGTTTATTAAAACACATTATTATCCAACAGATGCCCAAATATATAATTCGTAGATACAATTAGAATTATTATAAAATATTTAAAATTGCTCCAAAATGTTTCGGATCACAAGGGATCCATCATCAGGGAGCTCTATTCCATAGGCAGTGCCTCTCTAGACTGTGCAGTACACACACGCACCAAGTGCAAATATGCTGCCATAACACCGACTACGCCCATATCAACGGACGAGATGAAACCATTACTGTAATTTTAGCCAAGCACTGTATAGAGCTCCCTGGTGATGGATCCCTTGTGATCCGAAACATGTTGGAGCAATTTTAAATATTTTAAATATTTTATAATAATTCTAATTGTATCTACGAATTATATATTTGTGCATCTGTTGGATAAGAAAGTGTTTTA
>Ga0136643_10008894_pt1 | contig 14730 bp, 14 predicted proteins | sample TergutLab28metaG_FD_96883 | JGI IMG/M metagenome (GOLD analysis project Ga0136643, IMG submission 96883) | Labiotermes labralis P1 segment gut microbial communities from Petit-Saut dam, French Guiana - Lab288 P1 (version 3) (version 3) | ecosystem: Host-associated > Arthropoda: Insects >... | reverse complement strand
ATCTTCTGGCATCCCAATACAGCTTTGGTAATTCTTTAGAAGTATGGTCCAGTTTTGGGCACACAAGGAGGTGATCTTTGTCCATTATTGTGTTCTTCAGTTTGCATATTGTGCTGTAGTTATAGCTGAATATTTTGATGTAGTGGAGGTGTGCTGCGAGACAGTCGTGACCTGTGTTGAGCCGGAAATTTGCAACTGCTTGTTTTCTGGGTTTGTTTTTGTTGTTTTCCCATGTAGTTTTAATGTTTTGCCACTGTGTCTTGTTGGATGAGGCAATGGCTTCCTGGGAGAATTTTTCTTGTGTTTTTTGTTTATGAGTATCTTAATTGTTTCAAAGTTAAGTGGTGTTTGTTTGTTTTGAAGTGTGGTTCCTTTTTTGCTCGTTGTTTGCATCCACAGCATTCCTTAAGCTGTACATGCCTCAAGGGTGGTGCTAAATGAGCAACAGTGCTGGCATAACTGACATCCCAAGTCAAAAGTATATTGTATCTAAGCAATGTTGAACATACATGGTTTTCAGCTTTCATTGAAAAGTTTGGAAAAAATTAGCTGTGTAAATCGGGGACCTACTGTTTAATATCCAACTGCATAGTATAGGATTTTTGTATAGTGTTTGTAATTTTATTGCCACATGTTTGTTGTGGCCATTCAGTGTCAAATCACACAACTCACAACCCAGTCCACACTGTTTTTGTATGAAAATTTTATGGTTCTTAGGTGTCTTCGATGTGTTATACCATTATTTTGAGTTTAATAATTCTGAAATATAGGTGAGTACAGAACTCCAAAAATTCATGTATTTGAGAAATTTTTATCACCATATAATGGTTGCAGTTGTGGCACTGTTGGGCCTAGAGGGCCAAATAGAAGTGCATTGGAGAGATGACTGCTTGCCCTTTCTGTTCATATACCTTCTGTGTTCATTGCTAGGGGAAAGGCAAAAATTCAGACCTATAATTTTTGTGGGGAAAAATATTTCATTTATAATATGATATCGTAACATTGCTCAAAATTTCACTCTGGGAAGCATCTTATAAGTCCTTAATATAGCTGGGGACTAAACACGAGTTGATAAACTTTCCATTTGTTCACGTAGTTTATACTGCTACTTCAGTGGGTGATGCAGCTGGTTATGTATATCGATTAACTGATTGATTTTTAGGTTATTTGATAGTTTTATCATGTACAAAAAGACTAGTTAATATCAAGAAGACATGAAGACGGTTAAGAGTGGGGTATTTGCACGTAATGTGCAAAGCATTTTTGTGGTCGGTTACTTTTTTGTGTTATTGCATTGCATGCTGTTTGTTCTCAGGGTTCCAAAGATTGAACTTGAGAAGAGCAAGGGACTCTCAGTTGGGCATGTTGTTCAGTTACAGTCTGAGTTGGAGAGTTTGGCTGTTGAACTTAAGGGTGAAGTGATGATATTTGAACTTGCTCAACATGTACAGGTGAGTAGCTTGTAGTATGTGTTTACACAGTAATGAGGTATTCACACACACTTTTGTTCATTTCAGTTACTTGCATTACCTGTTACAGAAATTTCTGCATATTCACAACAAACCAGGGTTTAAATCTTTCTATGAGGAAATGATGTCACGCCAGGAACAGCAGCATCAGCAGCAGCAGCTTATCAAGAAGCAGAAGGAAGACAAACAGGTTATCTTGTTATTATGGTACCTGCAGGATTGAACAAATTTTGAACTCATTTATTGTAATGTGCCGTCATTACACAACACATAAAACAGTTGTAATTTTACAACTGGTTAAGTTTGGCTACATTTCAGCCGTTACCCGACCATCATCAGTCCAACAGAGAAATAGTGTTAATTAAGGTACATTCATTAGCTTTACCAATGGGATCCCATTGTTTACATAAAAATTTAAGCTTCTAGAGTCTATATTAATGGTTAAAAAAACTATTGAATCTAAAATTGCAATTATTATTTATTAGCAATTTGATTATCAGAACACTTTTCAGGTTATTTGCTTGGTGAGAAATGAAGGATTACATACTGGCTAATGGAAATACTAACCAAGGGGGAAAAAAAAGAAGATATTTTGCAAGTGTTGGGGTTCTCACAGTGGTGTTGATGAAGGTCCAAGTCTTATGGGATGTTGTACCATGTCACTGGCAAATACATTCTTACATTTCAGAGGGGTGTACTGCTTCCATCTATAGGATGGACATTTCTTGTTATTTATTTTTGGACTGCTAGATACTGATGATTTACCTCTCAGCACAGTATAACATGTCAGAAGACTTCACAAGATATTTTTTTACTAATTTAATCTACTGTACTTTCTCTGTTAGTGGGCAGGGTAGCTCAGTCGGTATAGGGACTGACTACGGGCTGGATGGTCCGGGATCGGATCCCGGTGGGGACGAGATTTTCCACCCATCCAAACTGGCCCTGGGGCCCACCCAGCCTCCTGTAAAATGGGTACTGGGTCTTTCCCAGGTATAAAGTGTGGCTGGGGCGTGCTGCTGACCACTCACCCCCTTCTAGTGCCACGGTCATGAAAGAGTAAAGCTATACCTCTACCCACCCTCTGGGCCACACCGGGTCTGTAACGGGATCACATACCTTTACCTTTTTTACTTTCTCTGTTAGGGGCTGGTATAGTTAAGTGTCTGGTTATGGGCTAGGTGACCAGCGTTCAATTCATGGCAGGGACTTTTCTTTTTATGCTTTTCTCTATTACACTGTCTCAGTGGGCCACCCACTTGCATGTGTATTGAAGCTGATCACACAGAACTGTATAATGTTATTGCTAAGAATACCTTAATGTTTACCTCCATGTTGCCTGTCTGCATTCATGTAATGGAGCTTAGGCATAGAAATTTTCCGTTGTTGCTCTTTCACATTTGCTTTGTGTCTTCTGTGTTGCTTCATGGCTGGTTTCGTTGCTGTTGCAGAGACAGGCCCTCCAGGATGAAATTCAAAGGAAGAAGGAGGCAATGAAAGAGGAGGAGCGACGCTGGAGGGGTCAGTGCAGGAATGTTGAAGATGATGAAGCTAATAGTGATCGTCCTGTCCACACCGAGAGAAGTCGGAGTTGCAGCTATGTCCGTGTCAGCTCAAACTCCAGGAAGAGGTGGGATATTCTGTTACAAATTCAATAGTATAAACAACCAACTAGATGCAATTTATTAGTAGTTTCAATCAGCACAACATGTTTTAGGTGATAATTTCACCCATCCTCAGGAACACTAGACTGTGTTTACAGCGTGTAGTATATTGCACCAGAGAAGTTGCCTGCTGGTGACAAGGTCACCAGCAGGCAACTTATCGCTCGAAGCATGTTTAGCTCATTGAAATTACTAATAAATTGTTATTGTTGCATCTAGTTCGTTGTTTATACTGTTGTATCAGAGATGCACAGTCACACAAACATCAAAACTGTTACAAATGGTTCTCAGATTGTCATTTTAGCATGGTTCCAAGCAATGCATGACTGATCTTTGACAGAACTGTGAAATATAGTTGTCATTTATTTACATTTTTTAAAACCTTGGACCCATAATTGCCTTCATCTACTTTAGTATGTGTAGTTTTTTTTTTAATTCTTCTTTTTGCAAGTATGATTAAGTAGTGATTTGATTTAATTTATTTTTGAATGTGGTAACCATGGCAGCAAATTGTGACTAACAGCAGGGTTGTCAGATGCCCATGGCTGAAAACCTTTCCCATTATCTAGTTTCAATTATGTTTTTCACAGCACATCCTATAACCATCCAAAGACTACTGTGAAAATTTGAAACTCATATCTGTCTATCCTGATGCCACAGACGGACACACACAGACATCTTCTTTTATTTTACAGATTATAAACTTGCCTAAATGTATAATTAAAATACATCAGTGTAATACTAAGATGTGTAAATACTAGGAGGGTTTAGGGGGAATGTAGGTTTTATGTGGAAATTCTTGTTTTAATGTTGGAAGGTACCAGCGTAATGCTATGTAAACTTTAATCTTTTATGTTGTGAATAGTTAAGAGGACCCGAAACATGGTCGTATGTTTGTCATATCTCAGGTGAATGTAGATGATCAATTGTGCAGTCCTGTTACAGGAGTCAGAGCAGTGAGGGTTCCTACTGCAGCCATGAGGGAACCAAACTCATAGAGTTCACTCATCGGGGTGAGAGACAGATTTACCGTGGTAAATGTTTAGGTAAGACTAATAGTTGTTGAGGTAGGCTATAGTTTACATAGATTGAAGTTAAATATGTTTCTGTAAAAATGTACGTGAATCCTTGGTGCATATTCGAATGAATGTATTCCTGTAGAAAATTTGAATCAGTGCATAATTTTGTAGGTGATGTGGACTTCACTGTGTGATTGCTTGAATGTTTAGATGAAAATGTCCATTGATAAAAGTTTGATACTTTTGTGCCTGTGTTCTTCAAGGAATCACCAGGATCACAAGGACAATTCTGTGGACATCATGTATGTAACCTTGCACTATCAAGGTATGTTAATTTATTTTATATTATGCCCTAGGTCACAGTACAAGAGGCAGTGTAACATATGCTGGTGTGGATATGGCAACAGGTGAAATGGTCGCCATCATTGAATGGTCTTTCAAATTAAAACCACAGAACAGTAAAACCATGACTTTTCTTGATCCAGATTCCAAGTTCAGTAGTGATCTCACAGATTACATGAAGCAGGTGAATATTCTGCTATTCTTTCTTTACATTGAACTGTTGCTTTATTGTGTGTGAGTGTGAATATGCATGTTAGTGTTAGTCGATGTTTAATTACCAAGTTTTCAGAGGCATTGACACAACATTGTTTTTAAATCATCTTCCTTTTCGTATGTTTCCAGTTTATGCTTGTTGTGTAATGGCTGGGTCTTTGCATCTTCCTAAGGCACTGTTTTCCCTACTTTTTGCCATGTGTTTCTCCTGTTCCTGAGTTATATGTTTTGTAACCTGTTTTTTCTATCTTGATCTCAGTCTTTCTCATGGACACTTTTCTTCATTTTCATATCATATCTCTTTTCTGGGATTCTCTTCATCTCTCTTAAACTGTGTTCATATCTTATTCTTTATGTTCTCCTGGCACGGACAAGCTGTATATAAACCTTCATTTCCAGCATTCAGTAAACTCTTAAAGAATTTAATTCATTAATCCTTCATTATGCTGGTCTCCAATGAGTTCTTGGAAAAAATCACTGTCATCTTCACTTGTATCTTTGTTTGTTTTATTGGTATGCAATAAATTTTGTCTTAATAAGCTTCTTTTTATTGTGCTTGTGATATCCTGTAGTCTGATAGGTGATTATTGGTATTTTGGAGGAACATACTGCTTCATGGTGGGAGTTGGCCATCTCAGGAGACAAGTATGATATGTTGGAGAAATGGGGGATCTGGGTCATGGAGGACAGGAGTAATGACCATTTGGAACCTGGGATGGGGAAAAGGAGAAGAGACTGGGCAGACAAGTGCAAACCTGTATGTCCTGAAAAGGATAACAACTCTCAAACACAGGAGTTCCTGAAGAGGCCATTCGTAAGGACCATAAAGAAATGACAAATTTAAACCTTGCTCTTTGAAAGAGCATTTTTTTGTTCCTGCAGGGTGTGAATGAGAGACTTTCTTGACTCTCTGAGGAAAACCAACTTCCATTTTAATGCTGTTGGCATGAAGTTCAACCACTGTGTGTTCCCTGATGATCCAGTCCATATATTTAGAATTTTCAGTCAGGGTAGCTTTCACTGTTTTTGAAGCTGTGAACTACAAATGAAGCTTACTCCTATGGATTGTTTTCGAAAAATTTCTTATAGTCTACATATAGTCTCAGTGTTAAAATGATTTATGAATGATGAACTAAAAGTGACTTGGAAGGAAGCATTCATGGCCAAATTGGGGCAATATTGTGTGGCTGTTGGCTGGCTATGAATACCTTCACTGGAGGTACCCAGTATCCCAGTTAAGACTCAGATCGGGCGCATTGTATTGCAAGTCTTAGAGCATTACCACTGCACCATCCTTCATGATTTTACTTTTGCATTTTCCAGAAACAGCAGTTTGACTGGAGTAATGATGATCTCACAGTCAATATGCATGTGTTGTGCATAGCAACAGATAAATGTTTTATTTGTTATGGATGTGGTTTTAAAAAAAAAATTACACAATTTTTGTTACAGGTTGGTATTATTGAGCAGGACTTCAATTATCTTCAGAAATTGAACCATGAAAATTTGGTTCAATATATTAGTATGAAATATGTTCAGGAAAAGGGCTGTCTAGTCATTTATATACTACAGGTAAGTCAGTTACAGTTATGTACATGTCTTTGTACATTATGTTAATATACCTCACAGTGCTGAAGCTGTTGTGTTTGAATTTCAGGAATTTGTAAGTGGTATAAATTTAGCCTTCTACTTGACGGAAAACTTGCCCATAGATGCTGATTTGTTACGTCATCATTCTGCTGGCATTTTGTGTGCATTGGCATATCTGCACAGCAACAATGTTGTCCATAAAGACCTCCGAGGTACCAGTGTGTTCATTGGCAAATCTGGTGAGCATTTACAGATGATAAGTCTTGACTGAACTTCATGATATGGCAGTAGTATTCTATTATTTTGGCTTATCATTTTGTGTAGGAGTTGTTCAAGTTGGAGATTACGGCCTGGACAAACGGCTGGCGGATACTTTCCAGGCCTCTGTAAATGGGAAAGGAGAGAACAATTACCCTCCATCTCTTGGACGAGGGGGCAAGAAAGCTGATATTTACCGCTTTGGAATTCTGATGTTATCACTTATCAGTGGCTGTATCATCCATGATGTACCTGATATACCACATACTCTGCAGCCTGACCTTAGAGATTTTCTGTCCAAGTGAGTTTAACATGTTGAGAGCACAAGTGCGAGTGAAATTAATTTCAGAAAGCAAAATGTAGTATTAAGGTTCCAATTTATCAACTGGCAGTTTTTTTTAGCATATGTAAGCAGCTGTTCAAGATAGCTTCATGAGATGTCGGAAGATAAGAAGCTTTGGCTTGGAAAAGTTGTTGCTACACATGAAGATGTGTGTGTAGGGCAAAGCAAGTATTATAAGTTGTGTTTGATGATTTCTGTATTATTTCATTGTAGTATAGTAACTTAATGAAATGAATACCCTTTAAAGTCTGAGCTAGATGTTTATTTCATTATAGACAATTTCTTCACACACACTGTTCTTTTCACCAAGGATTTAAGGACTGTGGGTAGAAGGGTGGGTGGGAGAGGAATAAAAAAGGAAAAAGGGAGAGGGGAGTGAGAGAGGAGAAAAAAATGAAATACAAGACAGAAAGAAAAAAGTTCTTTTAGAGAATGAGGGAAATATAGCCTGCAAAGGAAGTGGTGTAACAACATGGAGCCCATCATGTGATTGGCCCAGTAGTACTTGAAACAGGTTCTTTTTTGCCCCAGAATGGGCCTACAAAATTCTGTGCCTTGAATGTTAGTTTTCTAAAGAGAGAATTCTTACCTTTGATTTTGATTGCAGATAACAAGAACATATATAACCATTTGCAAGCGGCGTCCAATATACACAGTGCGGTCCAGAAGTTTTAGGACTGATTTTTTTAAAAATCGAAGACACACGAGGAAGACATATACCTTTTTTTTTTTATTCAAAATAAGCTCCATTGACATATATATAGGCTTTTGTGCGGTTGTGCAGTTTCTGAAAAGCTGCTGAAAATTCCATTTTTTGGACCTTCTGTAATTCATCAGTTACGGCTTCTTGGATCTCAGCAACATCCGCAAAGTGGAGTCCTTTTAACTTCATTTTCAACTTGGGGAACAGAAAATAGTCTGGCAGAGATAAATCTGGAGAGTACAGGGGGTGATAAAGGATTGTAACATTTTTTTGGGTAAAATATTGGCAAACACTTGCAGCTTTGTGGGCGGGCGCATTATCGTGCAACAAGAAACAATCTCGAGAGCAGAACGCAGCCGGACGAACCCGTTGAATGCGCTTCAGGAGGTGAACCATTACTCCTTTATAAAATTCTGCATTTACTGTTTTTCTATCTGGTACTAATTCTTTGTGCACTGCGCCTTGAGAGTCAAAAAAAATGATCAACATGTTCTTGATGTGGGGTATTTGGAATTTCAGTTTCTTTGGCTGAGGGGATGTCTCACCAATCCATTCAGAATTCTGTTGCTTTGTTTCGGGGTCATAGGCAAAACACCAGGTCTCGTCTCCCATAATAATTTTGTTAAAAAAATTTTTATCTACATCAGCTATCGCGATAATGTCTTGGCAAGATGTGACGTGATCTTCCCTTTGCTCAGGTGCCAAGGAGTGTGGAACAAAACATGCACACAACTCTCTCTTTCCCAAATTCTCTTTCAGAATCCGAAGAACTACTGTCTTGGGGATGTTCAAAGATTCTGCTATCATTCTTGATGCGATTTGATGGCCATTTTTGACCAAATCATCAACAGCAGCAATGTTTACCTCACTTCGAGTCAATTTTGGACGGCCACCTCTCTCCTCATCTACCAGCTCCCTTCCATCTCGAAATCAAGAATACCACCTGAAAATGTTTGATCCATTCAGAGCCTTATTCCCATAAGCCTTTTGCAGCAGTACTGGTGTTTCTGCTGCAGATAGACTGGCTTTGAAACAAAATTCTATGGCAACTCTGTTCATTTCCGCCATCCATGACATATAAAGAGAAATGACTTTACAAGACAAGTTATAACTTACACTGTCAAAGACAAACAAACGAAACTCAGTGTGTGAATGGATGTTGGTTGGTAGTACTTATTGGGTTGGCTGATAGATCGCACTAGTTCTGTTATTTAAAAAAAGTCAGTTCTAAAACTTATGGATCACAGTGTGTATGTGCAGAGTGTCCCCCTGGTGATGAGTAGATTCAGTTCAAATTTAATGCTGTTTTGCCAAGTTTACTGCATTTTTACCAGATGTCACTATCATATGGTCTACTAATGGCATTATACTTGAGATACACAGATTGACGGGAATAGATAATTGAAGAAATGGCAGTCTCTGGCTTTAAAAAATAAAACCACTCACACAGGGTTACTTTAATGTTGAATTGGATTTTTTTGAGGTATCTCTTGGTAATTTATGGGGGTTATCTGTAAAGTGTCCGAGAGGAATTTTTGCAGTTGATGTCATGGAGTAGGTGAATCATACCCAGCATTCAGTCATTTTAATTCTTGTTATCACATACTTTGACAAGAGACATATTTCCTTCTTGTAATTTACCAGGTGCCTTTTGAAAGATGAGCGACAGAGGTGGAGTGCAGAACAGCTGTTAGAACATGGGTTTCTTAAAGTTCCGGTGGAACATGGGCTGAGTCCACAACGGAGTACTGAAGAGAGTCAGGTAGACAGTAGTCCCTTCCGCCTTGGCATTTGTTTAATGTTACTGTCCTGCATGTAACATCTCAGTGTAACATTTGTGGTACATAGAAGAGACAAGTCCATAAACAAAGTGAACACATATTTTCCTGATATGCTGCAGATTTCATGTACACTGATTAGTTTCGTTGAATGTTTACTGCAGATTCCCACCCACTGTCTCAAAGTTAATGCTACAACATTTACAAAGAATGGAGCCAGAATGTATATTGCCTTTTATTTCGTGGAATACTCACGACATGGATTTTGTTAAAAATTAAAGTATAAATGTTAATCATAAATCTGTTTTATGTTATGTAATATTTTTTGTGTATCTAGTACATTTTGAAAAATATAGTAAGATTTGTTTTGAGCTTCATGTAAGAGATGTCACTGATAAGACCACAATTATATCAGCCTTACTAATATTTGCTGTATGTCAAGAATACCGAATTTCACTGAAATCTGTTTCATAGTATCTGAGTTTAAACGTGAATGGACACACATGGCTTCCATCTGCGGTAACTTTGTGTGCTTTATGTTAAATATGTATAAAGAATTATAAAAGTATGCTGTGCTTCAAAGCACATAATTACAGCTTACATCAAACAATAGTTCCTTAAGAATCTCTACTGTATCAAGAATTTTAATGTTTAAATGTTCTAAGTCAGCATTTTTCAAACTGGGTTCCGCAAAGTGGTGTACAAGGTTCTGAGGGACAAAAATGCATAATGATGGAAGAGTTCTATTGGCGGTCTTAAATGTTTGTGTATGAATTAAAATTCGCATGATGACATTTGGCACGAATCATTCTGTCACTGATGGCACTAAGACAATCACTTTTTCAATTCAGAAGCTTCCTGATTCTGTAATCAAATCAGTTAGCACAGCTTGCCATAGACAGAGTTAATGTGTCGGGTGAAACAGTCAGGTTGTTGATCAGTTCGAGGTTGGTCATTGATTTTTTACATGTGATGTACATAAAAGATAAACAAATGCTGGTATTTAATTTTATATTTGACTTATTGTGGAGAGGTGGGGGTTCCTCATTAAGTTTTGTAACTTTTTTAGGGTTCAGTGTTGGCTAAAATAGATTGAGAAGCGTTGCACTAAGTGATATTTTGTTACATTATTCTGATCATTGCAGCAGTGACTGATAACTTGCCATTAAAATACCTATCAATTAATTGTAGTATTAGTGTTCAATGCTTTAGGGTTAGTATATGGCATTATTTATTGGTAATATGTTCACTGGTTTTTAGCAGAAATGTATAGAAGGAACTGAAGATGAAGAACCAGGGTCTGATATTCATTTATTCTTGCCAGCTAACCCAAAAGGTCAATCACGCATCCAGAATGAATTTGAGGTTTTAAAGTGGTTAGGGAAGGGTGCCTTTGGAGATGTTTTGAAGGTGAGTGTAATGGATTTAAGTATGCATTTAGTGGCAGTAAATTTGAATGTTATTTGTGAACACTTCTATTCTGAGAGTCTGGGAGTACAGTCACATTTACAAAAATTAAAGTGAAGCTGTAGTTCATAATTTTGGAGATGAGAAGAGGTAAGCTGCAGTGATATGCTGCTCAAAGTGATTGCAAAGTTTATGGTATTTAGAGGCATGTCAAAGCCCTCTGCTTGAAGGATTATTGAGAATTTTAAGTGACAGAGTCGTCAAATCAGAAGTTTGTATGACAATTCACAAAGTTTGTAAACAAAGTAGTCCACATTGTGATGTACCTTTGTCAGATGCCTTTGGAACTTATGATTCATGATTTGTACTCACTATCAGGTATTATAAGCATGTGCGCTCATACACACACATAAGCACATGCACACCTCTTTGTTTTGTTTTATTTTTTTAAGGTCTGCTCAGGCGACCTAGGTATGGATAGGAGGAGAATTGTAGGATGGTTCTCAAGGGTGGAGGGGTGTAAGCTGAATTAAAGTGGTTGAGAAGTAGGACCAGTGGTAGTGTCATCAGATACTATAATAAACCAGTGGGTCCATAAAAGATGTTTCACATGTAACAGAGTGACTGTAAGATAAAGTCTGTGCTTTTTTATAGTTGGTAACATATTTTTTTGCTTTGATAATAATATGCCAACAGAAGATCTTATGAACATCATGTTTCCGTGAAGTTAGACTTCATCATGGGTATTCTGGTGTCTTGGGTGAACTTTTGTAAAAATTTAGAATAAAAAATTGGCTTGTTTATTTATACGTAAGTCTAGCCAGCTCCTGTGTACAGAAGAAAATATTTCAAGGGAAAGATATGTTGCTGATCATTCACAGACCTTTAATTATTTTTGCTAGGTTCGTAATAAATTGGATGGTGGTGTGTATGCCATAAAACATATTGAATTGAATCAAAGGAGCAAACAACTGAACCGGAAGATAACTCGTGAAGTACAGCTCCTGTCCCGACTGAACCATGAAAATGTGGTGCGCTACTACAACTCATGGATAGAGAGTGCAACGACTGAGCCTGCTTCTGCACTGAGCAGTACTGTCCCATCGTGTGCACCCAGTCACAACAGTAAAGTGAATTCTAACCAGGTCAGGATATCACACAAATGTGTTTTCTTTCATTTCTATAGGAAATGTAATATACCATATTTACTTGGATAATGTACTCAGCATAATTCATGCTTCATTAATCGTAGACAAAATAAAAAAATTAAGTGCCAAATTTTTAGCACGGGCCTGTACCACAAACTTTCGATTAGTTAGATATAAGTAGAAGTCCTTAGTTGTGTAATGTGTGCCTTTGGGTACTGCCTCCCCTCCAGTTTATGCATTGTTAGTACAAGTGGACATGTTTTGGGGCTCAATCAGTCTGTAAAATATTGAGAAAGGATCCTGCTCATGCCTGTATGTTGGCATCATGATACAGTTAGATTGGAAAAAACAAAAAGGAGGGGCTAAGATGTATATGTGACAAGAAATTGCTAGTGATGTCCACATACCTTTTACTGCTGGCATAATGAATTGGCAATATGTGTATTTTTTTTTAAAGTGCTTAAGGAAATGAAATGCACAGTCCACAGTGACAGTATTTCTTACTGTGCAATTGCATATGTTGTGTAAATTAATCATTGTGGCTGAGAAAAATAGTTGTGGGTTCTAGTTTGCTTAACCACAAGTCATGTATGAATCATGATGCATTGTTATGTCTTTCCCATAAAAAGTGAAAGAATTTTGGGTTAGTACATATTCCCGACAAATCTCTGGAGAACTGGAAATGACATATTAGACTCAGAGTGTCTTATTATTTTTGTAAAGGTACTCATTTGCTGTACAGAGCCAACAAAATTGTACCTATGTTCATGGTTCTTTAGTAATGGTAACTTAAAATGCTATGCTTGTAATACATAATAGCTACAGTGTTACCCTCACATATCTTTGGCCAGTGTAATGGTATATATATTAAAATTTGCCGAAGTATTGGGATGCACATTATTGGGTAGTTATTTTTAACACTTGGGCTCCAGACCTATCTTTAGGAACACCCGAATTCAAGTTGGAAAGATAGCTGTGATGGATATTGAGTGGAGACAGGATATATCTTTGTAAAAAACCTACTGCTAAGGTGCAGATTTAATGTGTCAATAAGGAGTGTTAATGCCAAGACTGGATGATGTGTGTCATGTCAAGCAGATACCCTTGACATAACGTTACAGATTCCTACAAGGTAAAGTTAAAATATGTAGCCTGGCAACTTTAGATCTTGTGTTCATGTGGCCCATGATGCTGAAGTTGATTCACCTGGCTGCACAGCAATGAAAGATTAAATTTTTTTATTTTAACAATAAATTTCATTTAATGTTGTAAGTGAATAGTGATTTCTTATGTACCTTCAATTTACTTTCGTTCTGGATACAAGTAATTTGACTGACCTGTATGTACAGGTACATAATGTGCATTTGTGTTTTTAGACTGCCAAAGCTGTTTCTGTAATTACCATGTGACTCCTTAATGGCATGTGCTGGTAATTGTTGTTATTTAGTTAGTTCTGTATGACGACATTGAGAGACTGGCTCCACCCGTGAATGATGTGAGTGTGGAGTGGAGTGTGTCCTATGAATCGAGAGCAAGCGCCTTGCACCAGGAGAGTGCCAGTTCAGATGATTCCTCAGATGAAGATGACTGGATTAATTTCATGTATGTTTATTTTGACACATTATTGAATACAAAGTAACAAGTTTTTTGTAAGCACTATATTTTTTATCACTTTCCTTTCATAGTTATACTGTAGACACAATACTAAGTGCAAAGTCACGTTATTTAGGAAATCAGACTGCCTAATTTCTTAAGTATTTGTCCAGAATTGTTTGTTTGGCACTTTTGTTTCCACTTTGCCCCACCCCCATGAGGACTGGAAGCATGCATTTTTGGATCCTACAGACTCTTTAAGTATGTGCTGTGGGGCACTGGGGGGTTCCTGCTAGAAAATGACTAGTTCTCAAAGTACTCCATGTATTTATCAAGTCTGCAGCTGTTTGCAGTCATCATAACTGGGGCCATCCACCTTCTTCATGTACCTTAACTGTTAGAATTTTACCATCATCTGGTGGATTAAGAGTCTGTTCTGCTGGAACCATTACATAAGTACTGATGCTGCCTTCTCGTAGTTTGCAGTTGTATCTTTTTCTGACCTGGCTGTTTACTTATAGACGTTTGAAAATTATGCCTTGATTTACATATTTATTTGAAACAAATTGAATGATTGGGAACTTGTGTAATATTTTGATGTCAAATGCGCATGAAAGGATGAGAAGATGGTTGCATCATGATTGTTTTATGCATTTTAGACAATAAGTTCTTTTAATCAGAAAATGTATTAAGAGGGCGAAGTGTATATTAATCACATGTGAGAAGTTTGGTACTGAATGTGTAAAAGGCAGGAAAGTGTTGTTTTTGACTAGTTTCACTGGGTAACTAACATAAGTCATGCTTCTCTTTGTGTGGTATCCCCAGTTGCTCCCATACTTTGTCCCTTTGAGATCAGTTTATTTTGCATTTCTAATGTAATCAATTTTCCAGGCCTTGTGACTCCTCAGATGGGATTGTGTTTGAGAGAGGAGAGACAGTAAAAACACCGTGTGTGCAGCCTGAGACAGACTTGGATGAGAAGAAAGACTGTACACTTGCTTTGCAGTACAGGGAGTTCCAGTTCATGTACATACAAATGGAGTTCTGTGAGAAAAGCACATTAAGGTAAATAAATTAAACTGTTGCTGCTCTGTCCCCCCCCCCCCCCCCCCACCCCACCCCCACCAACTCTTCGTTTTTTTTGTTGTTTTTATAAATCAAAAAACAAAAAAAAATATTAAATTAAATTTATATACTACAATT
>Ga0136643_10008893_pt1 | contig 14730 bp, 9 predicted proteins | sample TergutLab28metaG_FD_96883 | JGI IMG/M metagenome (GOLD analysis project Ga0136643, IMG submission 96883) | Labiotermes labralis P1 segment gut microbial communities from Petit-Saut dam, French Guiana - Lab288 P1 (version 3) (version 3) | ecosystem: Host-associated > Arthropoda: Insects >... | reverse complement strand
GGTGGTGGTGGTGGTGGTGGTGGTAGTAGTAGTGGTGGTGGTGGTGGTGGTAGTAGTAGTAGTGGTGGTGGTGGTGGTGGTAGTAGTAGTAGTAGTAGTGGTGGTGGTGGTGGTAGTAGCAGTAAGTAGTAAGTCGAAATTAATTATTAAAGACTTTAGTTTTTGAATTGGCCTTTCGGAATTTCATAGCTACTAATTTAATTAGAACTGAACTGACAGGGGACAACGTTGCAGTCGGTCGGAGGCGAATATCTTTCAATTTCAAGATATCACGTGCAGTAAATGAACGCGCGATGACAGTTTTGTGGCCTGAGTTAAAATGCACAACACACCAAATGCTGTAACCGTAAGGGTGGGACATGAGAAATACATGAAAAATTTTGGTTGGAAAACATCAATATAAAGAGATCGCCTTGAAGGCCTGAGCTTAGGTGAGAGGTAACATTAAAATTCTTGTTGACCATCCACAAACTTCGAATTGTTATTAATACAGTGCATTTTATTAAGTTATTTGTCTTAAGATTTCCATCAGTATGCTCCGTGTACTTAGTGCCAACTGTTCCTGGAATTTCCATACTCTGGGAGACTTCCACCTGCCATGTACAGTGTGACATCTACAGTGTCTGAGTTCGCCAACGATGCTGCATACCATGTATCACCAAGTTTTATGTGATAAAGGACGTGAAGTAGCTTTTATTGTGAGTGCACAATACATACATATGTACAGTATCAACAGAGGTGTTGTGGCTTACCCTGATGATCGTGGTGGCCATTACCGAAACATGTCGGGATATGGACTGTGTGAGAACTTAAGACTTATTAAGTGTTGGATGCATATTGTTGTAAATCTTTAGACAACTAAATTAAAATTCTTGTTGGTTAAATACGGCCCAAAATTGCCGAGTTAAGTCCAAAGGCTCAAGTTAGGTTCAAGTGGTAACTGTGTGAACGCCGTCATTAAACGTCGGCTTCTTGAAATCTTGGAACTTCTTGAGCTTGCTTACTGTCAACCGGTTTGTACCATGCCGTGATAAGTTCGCACTGCTAGTCTGCTGCAGTTGGTCATTCCGACTTATCCACATTGATCTCTCTAGCCTTGATGGGGAAAAACTGTATTTGAACCTTCACTTTATTATATATATTCCAGTCAACACAACTATATAACAAAAGCATAGGTTAAAGCGACATGTTTCGACTTAAAAAGTCATCGTCAAGCTAAGCTAAGAACCATTAAGTTCTTTACAATGTGGCTGTGCGCCTTTGGGATCCCAGATGGCTCACAATGTGTGATGTGATTCGTACCATGTGCATAACGTGACTTATCTATTACACTATTTTATCTATATTGGGGGGTCAAGTATGTGACGTGTGTTAGCGTGCTATTTCCTGGGACCGTTTTTCGCTGATTGGGCTCCTGGTTGTTATGTCCGTTGTGATTGTATTGGTTCTCCTGTTTTTAGTTTCCCGGTAGATTGGTGGAGGGGGGGGGAGGGTCTGTCCACTTGTTCTTTGTAGTCTGTTACTGCTTTCTGTTTTGGATTGGTTGCGTCTTGTCTAGTTCGTTTATCTGTGAGGCGGTTGTCGTCTTCTTCGTGCAGTAGTGAACGGGCTTCTGCCCCTGTGTAGCTCTCACTTCCTGCGGGGATGAATGGCTTCCCACAACGGAATGACTTCGTTCAAAATATATTTGAACCCTTTAATACGAGTAAACCAACACTGTGGGATTACGAATTTTGTGCAAAATTGTGACGTAACGTTTGTTTGCTGAAAATAGCGCAGTGTAGGTCGTATATTTAGGCATCCACAAGTTTGGCCGTACCAATGGGAATTTAGCAGAAAGAGAATGAAGGTAGGCAGGTGGGTAGGAAGGTAGGAAATTGGTCTGAAGCTGGTCTTGCAAATCTGAAAGGGGCGTTTTGGGAATTGGGATCAGAGGTTGGACGATGCCATGCGTTGGTAAGGGATGCGTGGAAATATTAGGAAGGGGTGACATAAAATCCTCAGGCTTGGCGGCTGCGACAACGTAGTGTCTGCCGTATGTGGTGTATGTCGCCCCAGACCTCCCGAAGAAATGCAAACTCATCCGCGAGAGAAGGCAGAGTTTTGTTTCAAGTTGATAGCGAAGTGCACCAGCCGGGAATATCAATGGCTTGGCAGTTAAGGGTCGGAATGCTGTTTTTCCTACTGAATGCGCGCTTTCCTACGCTAATGGTGCTTCCAGGCGAAATAGGTCGAGGGAGGTCACTTAAAAAAAACACGTGAAAAGAGAATACTTGATCGCAGCGAACCCTGGTTTAATGCCTACTGAAGAGTGGGAAAGCTGCCGGAATACGGGCGTCCGACAGTTTTTTCACAAGGCCGCGGTTTTGCTGGATTGCGTTCACCCAACAACGACTGAAGCAAGCTGAAGGCACGAATTGCGAAAGTGAGAGTGCGTGCACTTGTTTGACGGAAATGAGGACTTTACTCAGGTAACGTTACGTAAAGCATGTTCGTCTGCACGCTTAGAAGACTTTTGAGGAAGTGGCGAGCTGCAAGCCCCGGCCGCTTTACGTCCGCGCGAAGCGCCGTCGGCGCTGGTTGGACCCCAGGGCCGGTACGGACGTTACCATGCCGCGATTGGAACCACGTTTCCTCTGTTGTCCGGTCCGCAGACCGATGTTTACTGGGGGTAGCTCTTAACAGAGAGCATTGTGGCAGCAAGTTAGAGAGAGACAGAGAGAGACGAGATGAGTAATTAGCTACGCATGTATGGAGATCCCGCTCTCGCGTCAACTGTCAGGAACTTTTCTTCCACGTGAGGCTGATGCGGCCCAGCACTTCCTGCCATAACAATTGTCATGTCTCGAGGGAGCGAGTCGTTAGCAGACTTGTCAATATCGCTTTGCAGTTTGAAAAATTCATACGTATGTCTCCTCTTTCATCCGTATATTTCCGCTCTTAATAAAGTGGATTCCTATCACCTGGATGAACAGAAAATGGATGAAGCACGTATTGACGTCAGGTGTAGAGATGAGAAAAACGCGTTTTATGAGTTTTTTGCACGAATTTTGCAAAATAGGAGCTTGACGGTTGAGCCTCTGTCTTTCCGTCTGTTCGTTAACTTTTTTTATTTCTAATTTTTATATTAACCATTCAAACGCCCAATTAAATCCCATATGCCATTTGCTGACATTATTAGGAGCTCACCATATTCTTCACGTTAGAAGAATAAGGTTCAAGTAAGCAGTGGGTAAGAAGGGAGGACATGTGAGTACCTGTATAATAATGACCTTGAAGTAGTGCGTCCATTGTTTGTATGTGTCACTGACATTGAAACGAATTGTATAGGAATATTAATACAAACCCTAAAGACATTAACTTCCATGATGGTAAATAATTCTTATTTGAAATTTTGTAACGTTAATGTAATACTGATGTTTATATCGAAATAATGTTGTTTCTGCAGTTGTTTGCGCATGACTGAAATGCGTAGTGGACATAACTGGATAACTGCCATTTTAAATAACACTAAGTGTTGTGTTTTGATGGTGTTGATATATCTGGTTAACTAAACAGGGCCGTTCGTTCAGAAACATTAAGATTACCCTTTTCCAGCCTTCCTGTTCATAATCCTAGTAACAGGATCAGTCTAGTTGCAGGGCTGCTCGACTTTTATGTGTTTGGGGAAACTTCGGTAAAATTTTGAGTGCGTCGGTTTTCTGAAGTTTCTTTGGTGTTCTGTCGCGGCGGCTGTGACAGAGGCAGGATTGAAAGGCCGTTCGAACGCTTGTGGGTTCGTGGAATCGGCGCAGTGACGCGCTGCCCAACACAGCCTAATGACAGTCAACGAACGTTTTGTCAGGGTGGGATATTGTAGAAGGTTCATAATTCATTGCCTTTCGATTTGAATTGTTTGTATTTGGAATTAAAAACGAAAATCTCGCGTGTGCTTAATAAGGCACCATGCCTGTTGTGGTATCAATATATTAAATTAAGCGGATTTATTCAGTCAGCTAACTAAATACGTGAACCTTGTTAACTGAAGAATAAAATCCAACTAGATGCCACTTATTACTTTATTATGCTTATGTTAAGCTCAACGTGTTTCGGGCACCATTATGCCCATCATCAGGAGCTCACGACGATATAGGCCGTCTGGTTCTCGAGTTGCTGCTGGTTGGAAGTTACGTGCAGGCAGGATGGATGACTGTCCGGACCGAAGGCTGTAGAGTCGTGTTACAGCCTTCGGTCCGGACACTCATCCATCCTGCCTGCACTTAACGTCCAACCAGCAGCAACTCGAGAACCAGACGGCGTATGTGGTAACCAACGCTATCGTCGTGAGCTCCTGATGATAGACATAATGATGCCCGAAACATGTTGAACCTAACATAAGCATAATAAAGTAATAAGTGGCATCTAGTTGGATTTTATTCTTCAGTTATCAAGATGAGGCACGGTCCAATAGATATCAAACGTGAATCTTGTATTTGTGGGCAAACAAACAGTAAGTGATACGATCGTACTGGTTAAGTATTTTAGCGCAGAAAGTAACACGTGTCAAGCCAGCATGTTACGTCGGGTTTCTTGTAACTGTCACGATTTACTTCAGGATAATTGTGCTGCGTTTATGCGAAGTTTCCGCCACCAGATAAAGGTGAGAGGGGTGGTTAAGTGACAGGATCATGACAGAGTTAGCTAATATTCTTTTCTTGTGTGCACACAGCGGCAGTCACCATTCGCATTGCGTCCCCTCATAGCCACGAACCTTCCTTCCTATACAGTAACTGTGGATGGTGGAGCAAATGATATTTATGTGTTGTTGCCATGGTTACTTGAGGACGAGAGGGTTGGCTGTATGTTTAGGGGTGGTGAAGGGAACATTAGTAGACATTTCATCAGGGTCACAATGGTGAGACGAAACCATCAGCGGAAAGCGGGCCGGCAGGCAGATGCATAGCTGTAAATAGGCCAACTGTGCAGCTGATGAAAGTCGCGGTAGCAGTATCAACAGACGCTAGAAGTGCCTAGACACAGGATAATAAACTTGAGGACGTGGGTGGAATTGTAACGAAGCCGAGATCAGTGACGAATTGTCTTAGGAGGATTCACGGACAAACACAAGGTCTCAAATTTTTTTAAGTTTTGTTGGCCATGCATCTCAGTATATTTATCCAAGTATTTAACCAACTTGATGAACAAAATTTGTTTCACAATAAGTTTTATTTCATGCCTCTACAATGTTCGAGCACATGTGCTCGAACATTGTAGAGGCATGAAATAAAACTTATTGTGAAACAAATTTTGTGCATCAAGTTGGTTAAATACTGAGATAAAAAAAAAAAACAAGGTCTCTAGTTCTCGGAGTAACCATGCTGCTTGTTGTTGGAGCAGAGCGGTGTATCTGCGTCACGAGATCCACGTTCTGTCCCTCGAACTGATGGTTATTTCCGTCGGGTTTATTGTATTCAGCGTCCCCTACAATCGATACGTGATCGCCTTTGTCGCCATTCTTTATCATTAACATTAAAAAATTGTGCATTCTGCCTACAGAGTGTATATGTTTTGTATGATTCTTAGAATAAATAGCGACTGTCTTGCGGCAATGTTTATGACAGTCCATATCATTAAACTGCCACTAAAAAAATAGAAGCCAACAAAATACATTGTTCAAAGGGGGAAACCCCTAATTGTCTTTAATCAACCTTCATATAAATGTATCCCTTTCTTTATGTAAGTTGCACTCTCTAAGTAGGGGGACCGCGGTAGCACAGTGGTTAAGGTGCTGTGCTACAAATCGGAAGGTCGCTGGTTCGATTCCTTCCGATCGCGCTATGGCCCTGGGGTCGACTCACTTTCTAACAGAAATGAGTACCAGGAGTATTTCCTGGGCGTAAACGCGGCTGATGCGTAAGGCTGACAACCTCACCACCATCCTGGGCCATTGTCACGTAATCTGGGAACCTTAACTTCCTGGAACCCTCTGGGCCACTCCAGGCCTGTAATGGGATTGATTTACCTTTACCTTTACCTTACACTCTCTAAGTAAAGAATTCATGAATTATCGACAGTATCAGGCCCGATACACACCAGACAGCTGTTCACCTCGCTGCAGCTCGTGCATATTTCTATGCTTATGTTAATTGAGAAAATTTCTTTTTAAATGTTTGAATACAGCATTCTGTATCTAGGACGATACATGTCAGGGGTGCACAAATTTCTCAAAGATCATGGAGCCAGTTCAAAATTCCAGACTGCGGTTGGGTGGTACAAAACAAATTGTACCCTGAAGGTCCGCAAATGTTACGCGCCACCATGGAAAATTTGTGCACCCATGGTATGTGTAACACGTGATTGTGTAATAATTTTATATTCAAGCTTATGTATTTTGTGATATGTGCAGCCGGCTATCCGAAAAGTCATTTTAAGGATGAGCGGTAATTCATCTTTATGACTGTTAGATGTAAAATAATTGTTAGAATGGTCACAGATTATGTATTTTTAATCGAGTCACAATTTATCTTGCGTTTGTTTGCATAGCTGTTGATTGGTGTATGTACTGTTAACTTTTTGTGCAGTTCTCATTCTGCTATTTGGGACTTCTGGACCTAAACATGTAGGTGATTGAAGACAATTGAGAATGTCCTCCTATAAACAATATATTTTGTTGTTTCCAATTTGTGTAAACGATTATTTTTGTTAATGAAGTTGATAATTACGGCATTCTTTATCATAACATTAATTTAAAAATCTAACACCCCCGGTCTCTCTTTTCCATTTGCCTGAGAGATTGTGTCTCTCTGTCCAAATTTCTGCCCTTTGCTACGTTTTAAGAGGATTTATTAGCCTGTTTATCTGGGTGCAAGAGGATTTATTAGCCTGTTTATCTGGGTGCATGTGCGTTATTATTATTATTATTAACCCTTTGAAGACAGGGTGAGGCGTAAGAAATCATCTCTGTGTGCCTTCTGTTACACATTGTGTGAAGTGGTGGGTATCAAAGTTGACGATGCAAGAAAATTAGAAGAACAAAAGTTGGGAAAGAAACTTACATTGAAGATGGGGGCGACGAAGGTCGAGGTTAAGGCGCCGAGTATGGTCGTGGTCATTCGAAATGCGAACAGAGTTCTAGGTTAGAAATTGTCCAGGTGAGTCACTTTGTGTTGCTGCTGTGTTGGTGTGATTAGCGGGTCTTGACCTCACCCTCTGCTGGGGGAAGCTGCTTGTGGAGAATGGGAGGAACTGCAGCAGATGGAGACTTGAGCAGTCCATTGAGGGGAAGAGATTTCAGACATTCTTTTTTTGAGATCGTCGGCATCCGTGCGGGGCGCCTATTAAAACCGGTCTGTCCGTCCGTCTGTCTGTACGCAAATGAGGCGAGAGCCGCTGGACGGGTATTCGTGCAGTGCGGTAGACCTTCTCGTCACTTCAGCGAAATTTGGCGACGCATATCAAATCGTATTACGAAAGTACCGGGTGTTTCACAAGAAGACGCATAGCTTACCGCGTGTTTGTCGGACCGAAGTTTGCCGGACAAAAGTGGCGGTGAAGTATGAAATACACGTTTTATTCCAGTATACTTTGCGTGCGAGTCTTGCAGTTTTTAAAATAAGTGGACAAGAACGAATGAACGTGACAGCAATACGCCGTGTATATATTTCCAAATTATTTCTATCCAGATTAACCCTCTGTCATATCGATAAGCAGACCTACATTAGCTTCACATGCACCAGAATAGTACGACAAGATACACATCATAGGTTGTGTTACAGAACGCGGCAACAGACCAAGGAATACCTTAATATAAATGCGATGGTTGTACTAACAAGACAAGCAACGCACGCATAACGGTAACATTGAGGTGCGGTCTTGCAACTATTTTTGCGGCAGAAAATCAGTAATTATTACATATTCTGTGTGTGTGTGTGTGTGTGTGTAGCTTTAGGTATCCAGCGTGCAACGCGCGAGCGCCATATTATCATCTGTGGCCTGTCCGGCTCTACCACATTTTTCCACATTATGTCATAATTGGCACCCTTCTCGGGAAAAGTTAAAATAAAACACGTGTTTTGATTTTCTCTACAACTTTTGTATGAAACATTGCTAATTCTCAGAAGAACTGAGCGAGATATTATAATAAATGTATGTCGGTCTTCATATAAAGTGCCCGTCATTCTTGTCGGATTTTAATGAAACTTGCATTTTCTTAATTTTACCTACATTTTTAAATGGGTCAGAAAATTGGACTATAAGAGCCTCACAAAGACGAAGAATTGAAGCGGCAGAAATGAGGTTATTGAGACCTCTGGCAGGCTACACCCTTTATGACCACAAGACAAACGACTACATACGCCGCGAACTACAGATTACAGGCATACTAGACAGGATAGATGAATACAGACGGAACTGGTTTCAACACTTTCAAAGAATGTCACAAAACCGAAGGAGAACATTTGGAAGACCGAAGAAACGTTGGAGAGAGCAGTTGTAACTTTGGAGACGGAACGGATCGGATCAAAGGGTCCAATCCTTGATGTTTATGATGATGATCATCATGATATGCATATTCTGGGAAGGTTTTCAAGAAATGCTCAAATATCAAATTTTATGAATATTCACCCAGTGGGAGGCGAGATATTTCACGCGGACGGACGGACGGACAGACATGATGGGGCTACAAACCGCATAAGTAGCTTCCGTCTTCAGGGGTGTTAAAAACGGAGGCATTACGCTATTGCCAGTGGACACGGCGTAACATCCCAGAATACTTGAATGTTCATTGTTACGGGCGTAGGGAAACTGTGTCTTTCCTTTTATAACAGATCATCCGCGCTGCGCTCTGTTGCTGTTCTACAACCATTCGCTTCGCATATTATTCTGTAAAAAGTGATCCCGTTACAGGCTTGGTGTGACCCAGAGGGTGGGTAGAGGTATAGCTCTACTCTTCCATGACCGCGGCACTAGAAGGGGGTGAGTGGTCAGCAGCACGCCCCGGCCGCACTTTATCCCCGGGAAAGACCCGGTACCCATTTCACAAGAGGCTGCATGGGCCCCAGGGCCGGTCTGGACGGGCGGAAAGTCTCGTCCCCGCAGGGATTCGATCCCGGACCGTCCAGCCCATAGGCAGTCACTATACCGACTGAGCTACCCGGCCCATATATTATTCTGCACCATTTCATAATTACGCCGGTCCCAGCAGCCGCGCGGTCTAAGGCGTAGGTCTGCGACCGTTCGCCTCCTGCGTTCGTGGGTTCGAATCCCACCGGAGGCATGGGTGTTTGTCTGTTGTGAGTGTTGTGTGTTGTCAGGTAGAGGTCTCTGCGACGAGCTGATCACTCGTCCAGAGGATTCCTACCGACTGTGATACATCGCTGTGTGTGATCAAGAAACCTCAAGAATAAGGAGGCCATGGCCAGCGTTGGGCCGCAGAGCCACAGGAGAACAAAAAAAAAATCATAATTACAGTACTCGATTGGAAGTGCGCTAGAAAGAGGAATGAAAGAAACTGGAATTGAATAAACCTGTAAATTCCGCTGGCCGTAAGTCGGCATTGGTTCAGACATGCAGCTTATTCATTTAAAATCACACTGAATGTGCCTTGCTTTCTATGTGATGCGCATTGCGCGGTCAATTCCTTAAGGATGATAGTCGATTTTCTAACTTCTGCCTCTGTAATGTGTGGCCGTGATCTTCTGACAACGTTTCCACATCGCTGAAGATTTCTAATTTCGAGCTGGCAGTCGGTCGAGTCAAGGGAAATTAAAAGTTTCCGTACATACCACCTCTTGTTCCCTCCTGTGACACCGAGCATATTTTTCTGCTCGCAGTGTGCGGTATATTGAAACTATGTTTTTAACCATGCACTATAGAAGCTTCCTGAAAACTTGGTCCTAATTACTTCTGGCCGAAAGCGAAAAAAAAGTACCTCAGAGAGATCGGTTTAATTTTGTTTTAAACTGCAGTAAGTCAAATATCAAACTTTGCCGTTACCGTTTGCAAGCGTGAGGGAATACGGACTGGAATGTCATTAGATAAATTGAACTAGAAACATCAAATAGAACAAGAACCCCTTCTTTCTTTGTTCAACAACAAAAGAAGCGTACGGTAGTGCTGAACTGGAGGAAGCCCTTCTTACAACCAAATTTTTCAAAAGTATTGAGGCATCCAGAATGTTCTAAAATCGATTCTAACCCTATCCGTGCAAAATGTTCTTCCTGATAGACATAGAAGGCGAAATAGTGATATTGTTGCTAAACAAGAAGAGTGTGAGGATGTGGGACGGTGGCCTGCTTCTGTGGACTCGGAATTGAGACTTCTGGATGATGTACAATGTGGTGAATTACTTAGGTTACTTTGTGACTAAAGCGGGACTGTTGGCATACCTAGAAGGGCTTTTCATCATTGACATAACTCTTTTCATGTGACTTTATGCGAAGAATGAGTGGCAGGTATTTCTGAGGTATGACTCTTGTTCTGGTGGTTAAAGTGGTCAGTGTGGTGATCAAATATAATATATAAACTTCAGGTCTTTTTTTCAGGACTTCGAGTACCATATTGTTGGCACCTGCAGGTCTTTATATCAGGACTTTGAGTACCATATTGTTGACACCTGTAGGTCTTTATATCAGGACTTTGAGTACCATATTGTTGCTTTATATCGGGACTTCGAGTACCATATTGTTGACACTTGTAGGTCTTTATATCAGGACTTCGAGTACCATATTGCTGGCACCTGCAGGTCTTTATATCAGGACTTTGAGTACCATATTGTTGACACCTGTAGGTCTTTATATCAGGACTTTGAGTACCATATTGTTGACACCTGTAGGTCTTTATATCAGGACTTTGAGTACCATATTGTTGACACCTGTAGGTCTTTATATCAGGACTTTTGAATACCATATTGTTGGCACTTGTAGGTCTTTATATTAGGACTTCGAGTACCATATTGTTGGCACCTGTAGGTCTTTATATCAGGACTTCGAGTACCATATTTGTTGGCACCTGTAGGTCTTTATATCAGGACTTTAAGTACCATATTGTTTGCACCTGTAGGTTTTTCTTTATATAAGAAATTTTGCAACATGTTTCTTCCAAAATAATGCACCGCGAGGCGTAGACTAATTTGCGTCATGGAACAGTCAGTGTTGAGAAGCTGATAGTCGTTAATTACGTAATTGCCATCAGAACCCGAATGTTCACTGCCGCGATCACAAGAAACAACCACTGATTCCTGTTCTGAGCGAGATGAATCCAACCCACAAGTTCAGATTCTTTCATTATTGGAGTTCCGTCTGCACCTAAGGCCCCCCTTTCAGTTTCTTTTCCCGCCTACGTGCGAATAAATTTATTGTCTGTCCCATGCGTGCTACGTGCTGTACGCATCTTATCCTGTTTTGTGTGTTCGTCTGAAGATATCTGCTAGCTGAAACAAATTGTAGTTTAATGTAATGACCTAAACTGTTCAATAATATGACAAAACTGCAGGTGGTGTATTCTTTGACTTGTTGCACAGGCATTGACAGGGCGTTCTCTACTTTCGAAATGTTATGCCTTTTCACGGTACGCGTAAGAAACATACAGCCTTGCTTGCGTCCACGTTTCACGAAACCCATGAATTCAAAACGTCATTATATCATATCACATATGCTGCGTTTTATCCAAATAGGGCAAAATGTGGAAACTACGGATAGAAATTCATTTACGCGCCTGAGTAAAGTATGATTTTCACGAAACTCGCAGCCACTAAATAAGTTTTTTCCTCTCTCTCTCACTCTCTCTCTCTCCCTCTCCCTCTCCCTCTCCCTCTATGGTCATCTGCTGTATCAAGTTTGCAACCATACGCTACTGATTGACATGACTAAATTATTTGCCCGCCGGTCCCAGTGGCCGCGCGGTCTAAGGCGTAGGTCTACGGCTGCTCCTCTGCTGACATTGTGGGTTCGAATCCCACCGGAGGCATGGATGTTTGGTCTGTTGTGAAGTGTTGTGTGTCGTCAGGTAGGGGTCTCTGCGACGAGCTGACCAGTAGTCCAGAAGAGTCCTACCGACTGTGGTGAGTCGCTGTGTGTGATCTAGAAACCTCAAGAATGAGGAGGCCATGGCCCGCGATGGGCCGCAGCGCCACAGGAAAAAAAAATTATTTGCCCTATTTTTTACATATTTTGGCCTATTGGCATAAAATTTGTATGGAGGATATCCAACAAGTGTGATCTTGAGTTTCAAGAAAATCAGAAAATGGAAGCTGTACTTTACATAAGGGCGTAAATGAATTTCTGTCTGCTTTTTCCACTTATTTACGATTTGTCCGAAGTTCTACGTAAAGGTATGTTGATCACGCTATTGCGCACGCGTGAGTGCATGAAACTCGTTGAAGGGGTTGAAGTAGTTTTCGTAACAGGCGTCAGTAAAATTAGGCTTGTCCGTGAAACCGTACAACATCTTTAAAGTAAATAACTACTAGATACGGATTATATGTTATGTGACTGAATACTCCATTTGCAGTTTTGGGTTATTGTTCAGCGAATCTTGAACATTCTTTTTTTTGTCTTTTTGTCATTTGTCAGCACAAGGAACACCTCTTTGCTAAATATACACACTTTTTGGATGTTCCTTTTTGAAGCATTACCGGCTGTATGTAGATAGGTCTTGTTATTCCTATAATCATTTCTCGCTAGACAAAATATGGTTTGGAGGAGTGCTTTGTTCGGTTAATCACCATCCAGCTTATCCGGTACTGAAACTTGCTGCCAAAGAAAGTAATTACACGAAAGTTCTTTGTCATTTTGCTCGATTCGTGCGGGCAGAATTTTCGAGACACGGAAGACGCTGTCAGTATGGTACACCGAGACACAGACGCAGAACGGTGCGACTCAGAATGTGTTTAGAAATGTGTTCTTCACAGCGTCCCTGCGCACAGCAAATTCTGTTGCCAATGAGTGTCTTAGTAATGCACACTCCGCGGTAGTGGCGGGGGTGTCGCAATTCATAATTAGCACTCGCACTTTGTTCACCCCTTCACTCCCACCCCCTTGTATTACGTCGTGAATTATGCTGATACTTTGATACTGAGTTGAGCTAAAATGTAAGATATAAAAAAATGTAAAGTGACCCCGATACAGGCCCGGTGTGGCCCAGAGGGTAGGTAGAGGTACAGCTCTACTCTTACATAACCGCGGCACTAGAAGGTGGTGAGTGGTCAGCAGCACGCCCCAGCCGCACTTTACCCCCGGAAAAGACCCGGTACTCATTTTACAGGAGGCTGGGTGGGCCCCAGGGCCGGCCTGGACGGGCGGAAAGTCTCGTCCCGACCGGGATTCGATCCCGGACCGTCCAGTCCGTAGTTAGTCGCTATACCGACTGAGCTACCCGGCCCACATAATATAAGATATAAAATATATATAATACAGTCAGACACAACTTTGTATTTTATTAAATTATAATTACAGCGACATGTTTCGGCCAGATTTGTAGGGCCATCTTCAGGTTGATCTTTAGACAGGTGGAGTGTACAGTTGATAATGCTTTCAATTTACGAGATCTCGTAGTACAAGAATTGGTTAAAATAATTGAATATGTTATATAAAAAGCTTAAGATTAAAATTTAAAAGTGGGACTGTACACAAAAGATTTTAAAACCATATAAAATAAAATAGATTAGACACAGCTTGGATGTCACACTTGAAAACATGTAGTGAATTGCCTTATATTCCTGCAGGAACAGAGCTTGTGTGATGGGCAATTAGAGACATGATTATTCAGATCGTATGGGATGTTAGGCAGAGGCGACTGGTAGAGCGTTGCTGGCGTGCTTCTGCTCCGAAGATGGAGGCTGTACGATCTTTTCGAAACGTCAGTAACAGTTTTACCGGTCTGTACGGCGTAACTGACCATGAGAGTTGATTCGTAAAGTAACACCGCTGCGAGAACCTAAATTTCTCAACTGGCAACGTGTTTGTGTTATGAATCGTGAGCTACTGCTTGACGATTTGTGTTAAAATGTCCGTTCAGTTGGAAACTTACGAATAAATTAACTTTGAACTGACTGTAAATGAAACTGTGTCGGCTCGCAAGAAGCTAGCTATATGGAACACAAAAGGTTCAGCACCATGTTCACAAAATCCAGCCTTATCCTGTGCCAACTGAATTTTGTCGACGCCTGTATACATTTTATCTTTAAAATGCACCAAGTCCTTGTGTCACTTCCTACTTGCGTTCCTGAAGAAGTGGGTGTAAATAAAAAATTATATTCCCATAGGTGAGAGAGGCCTCAATCCATGCAAATAAACCAGCCAAAGACTGTTAAACTGAACATTAGCGCAAATTAAGAAGTGGCGTAAATTGGCAAGGGGCGTTGAAGCAAAAAGAGGCGGAAAACAGACTGTAAAATAAGATCTGGGTGTATATCGTGTGTAATATTACTTGTATGCACATACATACATACATAAATACACACACACTTCTAGGTCTTCTAAGTTCTCTCTCCGGTTGAGTTTACGTCTCTGATGTTGCATGTCTCTTTTCTGCTCATGCTACATGTTCCACCTTCTTTTCCTTGACTAATATCATTAACAAGATTGGGTGAAATTACAAACTGTGAAGATTTTCGCTGTGTAATTATATCATCCCCCCCCCCCCCCCCTCCCCCTTTCTATTTTTGCCCCCCACCCCCCACAAACCTCCCCGTCGCCCCTGGGGCCGGACCCACAAAACCAACACAGAAGGCACAAGTACAGAGGACACACAAAG